>Ga0099822_1002667_pt1 | contig 22357 bp, 13 predicted proteins | sample CowpeawhiteBW_FD_76839 | JGI IMG/M metagenome (GOLD analysis project Ga0099822, IMG submission 76839) | Root nodule microbial communities of legume samples collected from California USA - Cow pea white BW | ecosystem: Host-associated > Plants > Roots > Nodule | place: USA: California | collected... | reverse complement strand
CTCCCCCCCCCCCCCCCCCCCCCCCGAAGCTACACGTTCACAATGACAACAGCAAATATAGTCCCACATCGAAAGACTTTTGGAAAGAAAGTACGTTTATAAAGCAAAACCAAACAACTTTGGCCACGACCTTACTTGAACAGGATCTGTTCTATAGGCTCGTACATCTGTATCCTTAAGTTCTAAGGAGACAGGAACTGCAGTCTGGTGGATGAAACTTGGCCCTGTGATCAGAGCGTGATTAACGGTAGGATGGTGGGCTTTGTTTGTGGACAAGACTTCATCTTCCACCGTAGAGGATCGTTCCCAGTCTTTACGACTTGGGATGGTTGCAGGGTTATCTGACAGACTCCATTTTAACATTTGTTTTTAATTAATTGCTTATATTTTTCTATTTTGTTCTCAATTACTTGTCTAATGATATAAGTCAGTGAATTCTCCTTTCTGCATATGTAAAATGATGCAAAATAATATTATGAATTTTTTTTATGACAAAGAACTTCCCTTGGTATGGAATGTGTTTGTTTTCACTTTTACACTTTCATATTTGTATTTAGTATTTTAAAATTTTAATTAAATTGAAAATAAAGTATAATAATTTATTTACTAAATCTATATTTAATTGTTAACTGAAATAAAGTATTTAAATTTTGTTAAATTTATCACATGTTATAATTTGTATCTCATAAAATTAACACATAGCGTTAAAACGGAAAACCACTACATGTAATAATAGTGTGGTATAAGCCAAAGTATGTTTGTGAAGAGTTATGCTATATAAGTCATTAAATCTATGCTAAATTGAAGGGTTGTGCTATAAAACTTTACACTTTTGTTTAATTCTTGTACCCAACTTCTTTCATTTCACAATGGCATTTTTTCTTCACCTTTTTAGTACTTTTTTATTTTTTCCAATTAATATTATGTGAAAGGGCAAAATGTTGAAATGAAACTTTGACACCTCATGAACACATGAATGAAATTGGTGTTGCCTTCCTTTTAGTTTGTTTTCCTGTTAAATGAACAACAGTTTTAATTGAAGGGACATACAACTTGATTATCATATATTTTATAAGATTCAGGAAATTAATTTTTGAGGCATTTTGACCCTTTTTCACATTTATGCATAAGACAATAATTGTACATAATTATTTGCGCCTGAAAGTATAAAACTAATTAAAGAAACATAAGTAGGAAATGGTATAGGAAAATAATTTACTTAACTATTTGTTGAAGAAATGATAAATCTAACTAAAGAAAGTGTATGATGTTCTAAAAAATATAAGAGTCGTTCAAAGTAAATGGTTTGACTTCTAAAAGTAATAGAGAAATTGTTAAATAAATTATTATTTTTTTATGAAAATGTTTTACCTTTTATTATATTATTGTTAATTTTTAGTAGATAACAAAATGGATCATGACGGGTTAATCTGTCCAAATGGATCGAGACAGAGGTTTAATGAAATAATATTTAGTTAAATAATATATAAGCTATTTAACAAAATGTTAGTCCAATGATTTAAGTCTATCCAACATAACTCTTATCGTAAGTTGAACAGAGTCACTTTACCTTACTCATTTTAGTGAGTTGCTGCTCTATTGAGACTTCTACATTTTATGAGTTAACTCCTTTGTAAATATACTAATAGATAAATAAATTTTCCACCCAATTTTCTGTGATATTATTATGGGTATCTTTATGTAATATGATTATGGGTAACAAATTAAAAATAAGAATTTAGAAAAACTATATGAAATTTTTTTATAATAAATTTATGCAAAAAAAAACTTTAATTTATATGAAAAATTAAGTGTTAAGTATGCTTTTAGTCATTGTGCTAACATGTGAAATTGGAATTTGTTTCTTCCTCAAAATTTATATAAAATTTGTCCTCAAACGAAGTTAACTTTTAGGTGACATCTTTAATGATCATGTTGTTGACTGGACTGACATGTCAGAATGCGAGACAACCACGTAATTGACACGTGTAATTTAAAAAAAAAAATTGTTTTATATTTCTCTTTTTTTTTTTATATTTTTCTTTTAGATTTAGAGGATGTATTTCATGTATTACTAAAATATAAGGATAAATTTTATATGAACTTTAAGGGAGAAAGACGAATTACAATTTTATATATAAAAATATATCAAGTAAAAATATACTTAACATAAACTAATTTATTGATTACTATGTTATATAAATGGTAAATGATAAGACTTATATAAATTAATATTGAGACAAAAATAATTTATTTTACAATTAAGAAAAAAATTCAATTATGTTTGAAATTTTAAAATTTTTCTAAAATTAATATAAATTGGTTGAATAAAGTATTTATTAAAATATTAAGTATTTTCTAAATTTAAGAAAACTAAAACTTATTATAAATTAATATATTATTCAATAAATGTAGATTAAATTATTTTAAAAATTATTTGTACATTATATATTCACTAAGTGAATTTTAGTGAGTTCATCACAATTTTTGTAATATATTAATTAGGCTTAATTACATTTTGAATTCTAATAAATTTGAAAATTATTAATTGAGTCTTTATAGATAAGTGAAAATAAATTTAAAAATTATTAATTGAGTCTTTATAGATAAGTGACAGTTAATTTTGTAATGTGACAATTATCGTCACATCATATTTTGTTACAAAAGATCTGATGATGAAATCCTTTTCAAATATTAAATTAAACAAAAATTATTTTTAAACTTAATTAAAATTAAAAGTTAAAATTTTCAAATTACAAAATATAAAACATGTAACACTTACAAAATTAATAAATTAAAAATTTAAAAAATCAACAAATTACTAAAAAGTTAAAAATTATAAAAATAAATAATTTCATAATAGCAAAATTATAAAATATACGAATATAAAATTACATAACTATAAAAATTCTTACCAAATTATAAAATTAAGAGATTTTGAAATTGTAAAATTGTGAAACTATGAAAATAAAAATTTATTAAATTATTAAAATATTAAATAAATTTTATAGTATATTTAAAACATAATAAAATTTAATTAAAAAAAATTAAATTTACATATTTAATTGATTCAAAATTTTTAAAATGAACTAATTTCAATTTTTATTAAAAGTTGAAAAACTAAAACTATATTTAATCTTCAAATAAAAGAAAAAGTTAGGGGACGCATGTTTCAGGTTTTTGACAAAGATGTAACATATTTTCATAACCAAATCTTCTTTACAGAAAGTTGGGATGTGATATATTGCGTAGGTAAAATACACCTGAATCATCATAGGGTAAAATATGATAAAAGAAATTCTTAACTATCTATTTAAAGTATTCAACTACCGACATTTTCTTCATATTATACTTCCTATGTATAAACAACAGGCTAAACTACACTATCAATTTTCCTATTGCACCGTTTAATATATTTTAATTAAATAAATTTATCTCAAAAACTCCCATCGAATTGAAATTATTTACAGTACAAATAATCTTTACAAAATCCTATTTAATACTTCAATAACATAAATTAAAATTATTTTTCAAAATATATAAAAATCACAAGACATTAATACTTCACACAAATAATTAAGCTTACAAATACAATTATAATGTAAAGGTTTGATGAAAATCATCCGATACCATTCATGGTAAAATAGTTAACCAGTCTAATTGATCTATGCTCGACAATTCACAAGGATGAAGATTCCAACTGTGTAAAAGATACAGCAATCATGCATGAATAGTCCCGACTTCACCAAACTAACAGAAAAAGATCTAGAAACAAGGTAAACAAGATATTGTTTTGTCACTTCATCTCATTTTGTTAACTGCTACCATTCATTGATGTTAGAAGATACATCACTAACGTTACAATACAAATCTGCTACTCTCAACCAGTCAACCCCCTTAAAAAATGAAAAGAAAAACAATGCTTCATGCAGTGAAATCCCTGCACAGGCTGGTCTTCTACCAAGGACCAATTAACTTGTCCCAACCGAATCCCTGCATGCAATGATTTATGGTTCTCATTATTTTTGAATTTAATAGGACTTGGAAGAAACAAGACAAGACCACAAAATACTGCTAATTGCTCACTTTAATAATTTCTTCATAAAACACAACACAACCACCACCAAGTAAAGCAAGACCAGTTATTCATGAAAATGTTCACAACAAACTTCCTTACAACGATCAATGTTATTACTTATTGCTACCTACCACTACATCCTTGTAATCATATTATCGAAGAAAAAAGAAGTATTATAAGACATTACAATGGTGGCAGTATCTTAGAATCCTTTCTTTACAATGTCTTGCATTCCTCTACCCCTTTGCCAGCCCGCATAATAGGTTAGTATTATCCCTGCAGTAATCTGGCATTTAGGCCTAACTGACAAACGATGGTAGCTTACCTTGTCAAGGTTCTTGCCCTGGACTCCTGTCATTGTTGTTGACACCATCAGAAAGATGAACCCACAAGCTTTGACTCCTGTCAACTCCATTCTCCCAGGTTTGTTGTCTTACACTCCTGTCATTGGTGTCACCACCATCAGAAAACTGGGCCCAGACACTTCGACATTTTCCTTCTCCACTAAATTCCTCCTCGCATCCCGCCACAGTCTTTAGCAGTTCCGATTGCAGTAATGGACAATTTTCCTTAAGATATTCAAAACCATCAGATTGCATCACAGCTGCAAGACAGAAATTAATAAGCGATATAGTTATACATCTGACGCCTTGCTTTATGATCATTTCATGATGTTTAGGCTGTTATTGAAAATGAAAGTACTAGAAGACAATCAGAACGGTGTACAGGATGAAATATTTTATTAGAAAAATGTACTGAGCACAACTTGATATGCATATATTACAAACTTGAGAAGTACTAGTAACTACAGACTACAGAGCGAATACAACTGTAGTGTCTAAGTCAACCAACTTTCTTGAACACATTTTATGAATGATGCATCTTTATTAGATTGACAGTTGTTCAGAATAAAATGTGTGTATTTGAGAACAACGAAGAAATCTATAAATAGCCTATTCAACAGAAACTTCCCAAGGAGAGCGTTGAAAAGTAGGAAGTCCAACACATACATGATAGAAACTAAACATTGGTGCCTCTGCAATGGTTTCTTGCTACCAAATGATCAAAGCATGTCTGCTGATTCGGCTAAAAAATATGGGAATAATACAATCACGGAACAATGTAAAGAACTTACTGCTCAAGAAAAGGATACTTCTCACAAGAACGAGACAGAAAAATTTCAATCACTTTTTTTGGAACTAAGGAGAACACAAGCCCGAAGAAACAACAAACAAACGCTACAGGTTATCAACAACCCCATAACATCCTTCAAAAGGAACATAAAACTTGCCTCAGGAGGTCTATATTCAATCATTGTTCGCCATCAAATTTAAATACCAGCAATTAGGCCATAAAGTTTGCCAGTAACATAAATAGCATAAGATGTAGGACAAGTGGAAAAGGTGAGGCTGTGTCGCTTTGTATTCTTTCCATCTTTACACTATAAATTAAAAGTATTTACATTTCTAGGAAGATAGATAATCATTATTTTCTTGTAGACAATGGAGCCAATTCTTACTTATGAATGAGACTTAATCAAGATTCAAGAAAAGTGTGCTGCTTAACACATTCATAATACCGAGAATTAAAGTTTACTTCCATACAACCAATTATGCCAGTGGGAAAAACTTTCATCAACACAAGAACAAATGAGTTGGTTTATGTTTAAGTTGTATGATCCAGAGGTTTTGTCAAGTAACAAATAGTGCAAACACCAAAACAAGAGCACCTATTACAAGCTAATAAGTGGCTGACTATGAATTCAGGTTTAGACATGAGTGGGACAGATATGTCAAGCAGTAAAACTTACCAACAAGGTTTTCAGCAGAAAACTGTAGACAGACAGACTTCAACTCTGTAGCACGATAGCGATCAGCAAGAGCCAGAATATAGGCTACAGAATCTATAGAAATGTCTTTACAAAGAACAGATTCGCACATCAGCTTAAGTCTGGGCAAGCCATATTTTTCCGCAGCAGCTAACAACTTTGCTGCAAATGATTCAGATACTGAAGGCAAGAATGATGAACGTGACACAAAAAGCTCCTCATCATCTATAAGAGTGTCTCTATAAATAAAATGAAGTAAAGCCTGCTCAACAATAGGACACAAGACACATTAAACAACCAGGTGAATGATATGGCACGGTAAGACTGAATTGATTACCATGCATGTTTCATGGAACAAAAAAATTATGGCGAAAGGATAGATAAAAATGGGCATTGTAACAAATGTCTTACCTTGAAAACCTTAGGTTCCATGTCAGTAACAACTACTTCCTGCTCATCCTCCTCCATCCCATTGAAAAATTCAGTTTCAAACGCAGTTGATCGGGCAGCCAAAACAAGTTTATGAGCATGAAACCTTTCTCCACCTACAGAGAAAGTCACATCTGACCCCTCCTCATTCTCTAACAGCATTCCAAAATGTGACCCAATGTCAGACTCAGGAACGTGTATTGTGTTTAATTTAGAACAATCAATGGATGACACCACCACACCAACAGTGCAGTTTATCTTCAAGCAGTCGTCCTTCAGGAATGTTGAAGCTTCGAGTTGAGCCCGTTTAAAAAATCTCTTATAACCCCTAATAAACACAATCAGTGCACCATTGATCACTCCATATCGCACATCACAAAAATGGATAAAACAGCCAGTAACGCAGCATGGCATCCCAAGCATATTACAAAAACCACAAGGATCTTATTACCATGTTAGAATATCCTAACCATAAACTAATAGCATGACGATCATTATTTTAGAGTAAAATATGGCTTTGGTCCACGAAAATATCCCAAAGCTTGGCCCTGGTCCTTATAAAATTGATAAGTTTTAAAACTCTCTGTTCTAGTTCCTGCAGAGGGACTAAAACTATATCACTCACTCAAGGCAAAATATATAGAGTTAAATTTGTGCAGGAACTAAAACCAAGTTTTGAAAGAATAAACAGTAACACATTTTAACATTTACTTTCTAAAGGGAGAAGTCATCAAGGAAGAACATATATCTAGATTCATCCAACTCTGGAAAGCCCTATATGTTCATGGCAGCATGTTGGAATCTCCCAATGGCATGCTGGCCTTGGTCGTATTGTCCGTGGTAGTATGGGGTCAGAGGGTTTATAACTTTGCTGGCTACATTGGACATTATGATATTACATTCGCATAGCTCACGGGAAGAAACAAAGGTCTTCAAGCTGTTTGGGAGTTGGGGTACAGAAGTTTGCTGCCTTTTCAAACTCCGCTTATGCCACACCATCCATAAAACATCCAAGCCATTAGCACCAATACGCAGGCATAACTAAAACTATCTAAGACCTTTCAAATTGGGATTTGATCCCCTAAAACGAGGAGAATGATGCAATGATAACCATTAATCATAAAATCAACTATTGAAATTATAACTAATTCCAGATTGTGTTACTATATATTTGATTTAATCACTATTTTTAACCATTGATACTCTAATCACCGATTGCAAGAGTGTTTCACTTCAGAAGAGCCAAATCAATCGATTTGAGACAGGGGTGGCAACTTACTCACACTCATTGGGAAGGGAATTATCGCACTAATCTCTGGTGTTTCTTTTGATTTATTACCTCACGCACCAAAACTGAACCCAGCTCTCATTCAGAGACAAGCAAGGCTATAATTAAAAACAAAGCAACCACAGAGAGTAACAATTCATACAATTACACACAAGAATGTATCACCTAACTCCCAATTTCACGATCCCTACCAAACATTACAGTTCAGTTTAACCTAAAGCTCAAATCCACAACCAAACAGAGCGAGAGAACGGCGACACTAACCACATGCTGCCTCGATATTTGAGAGTGTAGGGCCCACTCTCGAGCGAGCGATCGAAGTGGCTGTGCACCTTGTGCTTGCCGTTGCCGCTCTGGTCGAGCAAGGTGAGTTCGAAGAGAGCACGAACGTCGGTGCCTTCGGAAGCGAGCGCAATGAAGACGGAGACATAGGCGGAGTTGTCTTCAGGATTCTTACCGTCGGGATAGAAGTAAATCGCCCACTGGTACCCTCCGACGGTGAAAGTCTCGCTCGCGATGTGTTTTCCGACGCCGATTCCCTTGGCAAGAGAGTAACCCTTGATCACGAACTTGTGCGAACCGTTCACCGTCTCCGTCACCGAACGGGAACTCGTCCGCGACGCCAGGACGCTCCTACTCGCCGCCGCCGGGTTGTACATCTCACGCGCAATTGCAATGATCGATCAATTCAATCCGCGTGACACGACCATGCACGGTTTTCTCGGGAAATGGGGGTTTTCCCGGAAAGTGAAGGAAAACGGATCTGTGTTGATGTTGTTGTTGGTGGTTCGAATCTATCCAGTTCTCGCTTTTGTTTAGCTTCTTTAGTTAAGGAAAAAAAAGAAAATAATGAACAATGATTTGAAGATTTTTCTTTTTTTTTTCTTTTCTTTTCCTTTTATTACTTTGATCTGATCTTGATTCCTGAAGGTTCCGTGCGCATGAGACAATTGGGTTTTCGTCCTCCAAATTATCACCCACTTCCACGTCATAGTGCTGCTAGAGCACAACAGAAACAAATAAAACATTTTTTTTTCTCTTCTGATAGATTTTACTTTTACTTTTCTAGTCATTTTCTTCTTCTTCTTCTGAGGGTTAATTATTATGTTAAATACTATTTTTTATATTGTTATTTAATAATTTTATAATAAATAATATATAATGGGTATTTTATTTGAATGTATTCCATATTTTTATACATCTTAAAATTAAAATAAATAAATAAAATAATAAATGTAATTACTACTAAAAATAACTTCATACTTTAACTAGGTTATAATATAACTGTGTTTTTTTTTATTCGTGCAAATTTGCGAACTTATAATAATACATATAAGGAAGTTTTTTCTATAAATTTTTCTTATAGACATTTCAAATTTCTATTCTATCTTCAATTATATTTTAAAATTGTAAAAAAATAAAAATATTGAATATAATTATCTATTTACTAAAATTAATTGCATAAATACTTCACCTGCTCTACAATTAAATTATTTCAATTTTTTCATGTACATTCGTAATTTACAACAATATATGAAATTCCTATCATGGACACATTCCATGTTATTATTATTATTTTATCTTTAATTATATTTAAAATAATAAAAGAATACAAAATATAAAAAATAAATATTAATCACTTATTTATTAGAAAAGAACGTGGTTTTATGATATGTTCTTTGCGGGACAATGGTTATATATTCTATGTCTTCTTTGTGTGATAATAATGTTGATTTTTTTTTTAAAGAGGACTAATTCTATAGTTGAGGGATCAAAAATATATTTAACCATTTTATTATTACTAGCGAAAATACATGCCTTGTCATGCCTATGTGTTTTCATTTTTAAATTTTCATAGAAATTTGAGTTAAGATAAATAAAAAATATATAATTAACTTTTAAAATAGTTGTTAAATGTAAAATTAGAAAAATAAAATATGTACGCAAAAGAAGTTTTTAAAATCACTATTAAAAGAAAAAAAGTTTCTAAAATAACGATTAAAGGAAGTTTTACGGGATTTGCAATTTTCTTCTTTTGATTTGGTTATTCGGTTTATGAAATCTCCTTATAGTCATTTGCTTAAAGTGATCAAAGTGACTGTAATTACTACAATTATTTGGATAATTTGGAGAGATTTCAAGATCTAACTCTGTTTTTTTTTTCTAATTTTTCATATTAAAGAGCTAGTGCATATGACTGAGATTAAATTTAAGAAGCATACGAGTGGTTTCATCGTTTAAACTATGGAAGATAGGGTGGTTTCATTTATGAACATAGTATGACAAATTCTATATGCCAATTAGCTTATGGTCAGTGACGGATCTTGGTCAAAAAATTTGAAAGAGCCAAAATAATATACTCAAATTTTATATATTTAATTATTATTACTAATATAACAAAAAGCATATATAATTTAGTATTGAAATTCTTGTATGTTTTTCCTTTGTATGTTTTTTCTTAAAAAAAATGATAGTTTTGAAGTTGTATTTGATATGAAACTCATCTTAAATAAGTTTTTCTAATTTCATCTCTTTCCCTAGATATTCTCATATTTGAGAACGTTTTCTTATGATAAGTTTCAAAAAATTAATATGAAAAAACATATATTACATAACTTTTCTTTTTATATTCATAAAAAAAAATATACAAAAAACTCATAAGATAAAAAAAAAACTAAATACCAAACTAATATTTTCCTATGAAGAGAAGAGAAATCAGAGTTACATTTTTTTATCTTAAAAGAGAACGAATGAGAACTAAGAGCGAGAAGAATGAATATTATGTCTAACTTTCTATTTTTTTAAAAACAAAAAACAAAAGAGGAGATGCAATAGTATAAATGAATACAGTGAGAAACTTAGAATGAGAGAGAACACAAAAATATCTCAATATATTTTATTATTCTTTATTATGTTTAATTTTTTATTTTATTATTTATATTTTATAAAAAAATAAAAAACAATCTAAAAATTAAAAAAAATTAAAATACTTTTAAATTTTTTTTTTAAATCTTTGGAGGACCATGGCCCCCCTACGGACATTCTAAGGTCCGCCACTGCTTGTGGTAAATATGGATAGTCACATACTTCTATTCATGTTGAGTTTATGAGGTCATGGAGCATACTTGGAGGGAGATTTTTCATAGTCTTTAATTAGAGAGGAATTCTTTTTTAGCCTATCGTGATTTTTTGGATCAAATAGTAGTTTCTTAGCATTTTACATGGAGATCATAGAGTAACTATTTCACAATCAAGTAATACACATGTTAAAAACAAATTAAGGAAATAACATTTTAAAAAGTAAATAATAAATGTGCTATTTAATATATAAAAATAAATCTATTCAATATATTGATTTTATAACTTAAACAATACATAATAATTAATATTATTTTAAAAAGTAAAACAATAAATGTGCTATTTAATATATGAAAATAAATCTATTCAATATATTGGTTTTATAACTTAAACAATACATAATAATTAATATTATTGAATATGTTGTTCACACATTTAATACTTATTATTAATAAAGTATATATGACTTAATTAGTAATTAAATTATATTTAGGTTTTCTTCTAGTTTATAATATATATATATATATATATATATATATATTATACTTACCTTAATCTTTTATTTTTTTTAAAAGATTTAATGTGATTTATTTTGTTAAATTCGCGTTAACGTCGTTTGATAGTGTGACATGTTAAAATATGGGTTATCTTCTTTCTTAAAACCTCAATGATTTTAACAAATAATACTTGCAAGTAGAAAATTTGATAAATAACAAACTAAGATTTTAACACGTGGAACTTTCAAACAACAAATAGGATCATGTTGATTTTTTTTTTTTAAAATAGGAACTCATTTGAATAAAAAAAATATAAAAACCAACAAATTACCGATTAAACCTTAATTATTTGTTTCATTAATCTTATTCCACTCTTATACATTTAAACCGTAAAATGAATCTTATATATTTGAACCCTATAGTGAATTGATTTGAATTCACAAAATATTTGCAACACAACATCTCTTTGGTTTGAGTAGACCCACTTATAATCATGTCACTCAATTAATAAAAGAACTTAAATTGTAAAAGCTTAATTAAAAAATATAAAAATTAAAAAAATTTAGGAAATTTAAAATACTCAAATTTATAAGAAACATTAAATTTAATTAAGTTCACAAATATGATTTAATTAAATTTCATAAATTTGTATATTTTCAATTAAATTTTTATTAAATATTTTTTATTTATTGAGTACTCAAATTTTTAATACTTTTTAATACTTTTTCATTAAATCTCTATATTTTTTTTGTTGATGTAACTATTATTTTGTCCTTATCTTGCTTCCTTATATTTAATTGAGTTAATTTTTTAAAAATTGAGATTTGATTGAAACAAAAATTCAAGTGAAAACCAACTTGAAACTTTTCAACCAAACTTGATGAACAAAGTAGTTAAGCCTTTATTTGTATATTTCATGGTTCATGAAAGGTTTTACTTTAAATCGTTTATTTGATGTGGATCTTAATATTATGTTTACTTATTTTTATTTCAATTTTATTGTCAATGGTGTAGACTCATAGGTAAGGGTGATAAAAGAGGTTGTAGCCAGCGGGTCAACCCACTACCTTGTCAAAGCGGGACAGGCTGGATTGTTATTTTGAACATGCCAATCCGTTTTGGTCCAATTTGATTGGCGAGCCAAATGAGGACCACTCACTGACCCATCTTTTTATTAAATTTAAAAACAATAAAAATAATTTAAAAGATTAAATGTTGTATACTATATTATTTTTAAGATATAAATATGTAATATTATTCTCATTTAAATCATTAATACTTACAAATTAAATTCTAATTATTACTATAATATAATAATTTAACATGTAAATTTAATATGTATTTTAACTTATTCAATTAAAAACATTAATTAATTAATTAAAAGCTTAGAAAATATTTATGCAATTAAATATGCTTTTAATATTTATATATATAAACAAATTATAAAAAATTAAAAAAGAAGTGGCAGGCCAACATGCTAGCCCATCAGCCTGCCCTATAGCGAGCGGGTTACAATTACTGACCCATTGTTTGGCGGGCCAGCTCGATCGACCTATTTTTGGTGGCCTAAGGATAAAGCTGTTAAAACGGGTTACTCGGCCCAACCTAACCCGACCCACTACGGGTTGACCACTAAGTGAGCCAACCCAACTTAACTCACTTATTAGCGAGCCAAATTAGATTTTTTACATATAGTTTTTTAATTTAAAAAAATTATTTCCTTTACTTAATCATGCAATTCACACCTTTCAATTTTTAGTCTTCCTAATTTATTGAATTCACATAAATGGATATTCTAATTACTATTTCAATTCAAGACTATTCAACTATTTCATTATATGCAGCGTAAAATACAAAATATCAACATTTTATAATGTTGGGTTGTACAAATTTGAGAAAAGTATAATTAGGGTTCATGCCAATTGCATAAAAAATTCCTAAAATCATAGTTAGGGTTCAAACTAATTTGGGAGAAATATTGTAATGGAAGAATCATAAATCTAACATACATAAATCATACTAGAATACTGACTCATGATATCTTGTGAATATGCATTCTTCATTCTCTTTATTCTCCAATTTTTTTTCTCCTAATCTGTCTTTCTTTTATTTCATGCTTTCTTGATGACTTACTTTGAAAAAACCTTATAACCATATATAGAACCTTAATCCCTTTAATCCAGTTATTAACCAAAGTCCATCAAATTAATTTTTATTTTACTTTTTAAAGAATAATATATATATATACATACATATATATATATATATATATATATATATATATATATATATATATAATAAAATTAAAAACTTAGGGGAGCCATGGCTCCCCTTTGTCCCAAGCAAGGTCCGCCAATGGGTTGATTCATTGGCTTACTTAATTAAAAAAAATATAATTTTTTTTTGTCTTCCATCCCAAAAAACAAAAGTTTAATTATGATTAAAATCTAAATAAACTTCAATACAATCTAAAATAATGTTTAGTCCTAAATAAAAACCAAAATCACAAAAATATTATGTTTGCATTTGTCAATCCCATATGTTCGCTAAAAAAAACACTCAACCCAACCCAAATACAAAAAAATGGTGTGACCCTTTATCTATAGGTGGGTTGGTGAGCCAACCCGGCTCACCACGGGTTCAACCCAGGTGAGCTGGGTTCTTGGTGGGCTGGGTCAAAAATTAATCCGTACTAAAATTTGTAAAAAAATTTCAATCCAACCTTGCTTGAATTTTGGTGGGTCAGGTTTGTCCACCAGTTCTAACCCACTTTGACAGCTTACCTAAGAGTGGGCTGGACTGGACCAAAACGGGTCAGGCTAGCCTGTGCTTATGGGGTGCAACAAAGATGTGAAATATTGAAACAAGATTATTGTTACCACAATTGTATTATATATTTTTTGTAAGAATTTCACTAAAAAAAATTCTAAATAATGATCAATTTTAGTGACAAAAAATAATTAGTGACTATAATGATCAATTTAGATATCAATTTATAAACCAAAAATTATCGGTAACTAAAATAGTTTCTTAATTAATCACTATAGTGAATTGATATCTAAATAGGTCATTAATATTAGCTATCAAGGTTTTCACTACAAAGAAATTAGTTTCCAAATTGGTCTTTAATGATTAATTTAGTGACTAATTCTTTTGGTAGCCAAAACTTTGATAGCTAATGATAGTGACCAATCTAGAAATTATTTTAGTTACTAATAATTTTTAATTTATAAATTAGTATCTCAATTGGTTACTAAAGTGACTAATTATTTTCTGTCACTAAAATTAGTCATTATTTAAAGATTTTCTTGTAATGTTTATTCATGGGACTTGCCCACAAACGGATCAACAAAATTAACTTACAATACTCATCTGGGACTACTCAATCCAACCCACATTTTACCGGTCAAATGTGGAGTGGACAAATCGAGATGTACTATCCAATATTCTCACCTATTAAAGCAATAAAAACAACTTACCATTTTATATTAACTACATTATTATTTTATTAATCATAAAACTTTACATATCTTAACATAAAAAACATGAAATAAAACAAGGGTCACATAATTGAAATAGGGAAAAATTTAAAGAACAAACACTCAATTAAAAAGTATAAAATATTTTGAGTACGGGTGCAGAAGAATTAATACAAACTCAATTGAAATCAATTATGAAGAACTTAAATAAGCCAACAAATTGAGGAAATAATACTTTTGAAAACGTAAAATAATTAAATGTATTATTTAATACATGAAAATAAATTCATTAAATATATTACTTTTATAATTTAAACAATAAATAATAATTAATAGTATTGAATATATAATTTAATACTTATCTATACCATTATATAAATAGATTAATTTTTTTCGGACGTTTATTTTTTAATTATTTTTAAATTCAAATAATATTTTACTAATTTTATTATAGTTATTTTAATTTTTTTTTAAACTGAAATAATTATTTATAATAAAGAATTACTTACAAAGTAAATAAAAATTATTTATAACAAAAAACTAAAAAAATTATTTATATTTATTTTATAATTATTAGTGAAAACACATGCGTTTCACATGTGTATTCGTATTTTTTAATTTTCATAATAATTTAAGTTAAAATCAATAATATTTACTTTCAAAATATATAATTTATTTTAAAATAATTGCTAAATATAATATTAAAAAAATAAAATATGTATAAAAAAAGATGTTTAAAATAACATAGAAAAATAAAAGAATTTTTAAAATAACGATTACAAGTAAATTATTTATAAAATAATTAATTTTAAGATAATAATTAAAGATAAAATTTAAAAAATGAAATGTGAATAAAAAAAATTGAAATAAAATATATACACTAAAGAGATTTTCAAAATAATGGACGAAGACAAAAAGGTTTTTAGAATAAGAATTAAAAGTAAATTATTTATAAAATAATTAACTTTTAAAATAATAATTAAAAGTAAAATTGAAAAAAATGAAATACGAAAAAAAAATTCTGTATAATTATTAATATAAATATATAGTTATAGATAATTTTATCTTTTTAATATCATAAAAAGTTAAATATATATGCACATCGTATTGTTTTTCGTAATTATCATATGTTTTTACAGTTATTAATAGAAGAGATATATGATATAAAATTTGTAACTAAACCACCTCTTCTCTCCAACAAAACTAGCTGAAAATCCATATTGAAAAAAGGAAAAGGATTCAAGAACCCTAACTAATTAATGTTAAATTAAGTTTTTTTCTGCAACTCGGTAAATCTGATCTTGAAGTCTTTAATTCTTTGCTTAGCAGTTCCTCCTCCGGCTGCTATATATTTGAGTATAATGAACCTCACTCAAACCCTAAACTGAACTCAATTCGAATCGAAAGACAAACATTTGCAACACCATCTCTCTCTCTCTCTACTTTGTGCACACCCATTTTTTCTTCTTCTTTCGAAGAAAATGACGTTGTACTACAACCCAATGACAGAGAGCGGCAAGAATCTGCCATCTCTGACGGATTCATTGTCTGTAACGGAGACAGTGAACGGAACACACAATTTTGAGTTGAAGGGTTACTCTCTAGCGAAGGGAATGGGCATTGGAAAATTCATTGCAAGCGAGACATTCACAGTGGGGGGGCACCAGTGGGCCATATACTTCTACCCGGATGGCAAGGTTCCCAGTGATAATGGTGTTTACGTTTCCATCTTTGTGGCTCTCGTTTCCGAGAGCATCGATGTTCGTGCACTGTTCGAACTCAAGTTGCACGACCAAAGCGGTAAAGGGAATGATTTGGTTTATAGCCACTTCGGTCGGAGCCTCGAGAATGGCCCTTATACTATAAAAAACCGTGGCTGCATTTGGTTAGATATATATAGTCTCAACATTTTCTTTCTTTCATGTGTTCATCTCTTTTTTCTTCTCTCAGAACTTGTGATTTTTGGGATATATAATCAATGTTATTAACCATTGGTGTTGTCTATGAAGTGATGATGAATGTGTTGCTGTTTGTGTTAGGGGATATAAGCGGTTTTTCAAACGAAAAGACCTTGAGACATCAACTTTCGTCAAGGATGACAGCTTGAAGATCAGTTGCACTGTCGGTGTTCTGGTGATGTCGGATTCTTCTTTGTTAAACTCAATTCATGTTCCTGAATCCGACATAGGAACAGATTTGGGGATGCTGTTAGATTATGAAGAGTTATGTGATGTCACTTTCTCCATTAACGGGGCAAAGTTTCGGGCACACAAGCTTATTTTGGGTGCTCGATCAACAGTGCTTGAAACCTGGTTTTCCAATGGGGTAGGGAAGGATAATAGTGAGATAGTTCTCGATGATATGGAACCTAAAGTTTTCAAGGTATTATGTCAGTTTTAATGTGTAATCTCATACCATTTTTCTTGATTATCTAATGATTTTCTTGCTTCTACTAGGCTTTGCTTCACTTTATATACAAAGACACTCTGGTGGAAGATCAAGAGCTGTATTCGTGGCAATCATCATCGTATTCTTCGATACCAGAATCATTTCCTGCGAGGTTATTAGCTGCAGCGGACAAGTTTGCCTTGCCAAGGTTGAAGCTGATGTGTGAATCAATATTTTGTAGAGGCATATCTATATATTCTGTTCCATATATTCTGGTTCTTGCTGATCGTTATCGTGCTACTGAGTTGAAGCCCATCTGTCAAAAGTTTTGTGCTGAAAACTATGAGGGTGAGATTTGCTAATTAACTCTTTTACATAGCATAAGTCTCAAACTGAGTTCACGTTTTACCCTGTAACACATTTTAATCAGTGTGGTTTCTGCTTGATTTGTTAATGTTTGAAAGTTGATTCTCATGTTGTTTTATTACTGTACGTTGCAGCTCTCATGAAATCTGGTGGTTTGGAGTATATCATGCAAAAATGTGTGTTTTTGCGAGCAGAACTGCTAACTATTGCTGCTGGTATGGACAAATTTCTTGTGCCCTATGCTAGGAAACAATCAACCTCAGAAAGAGGTGAAGAAGGTTCAACGATTCACATTTCTGATGCTGTTAGCGAGAACAATAATCCATTAGGTGATGCTGTTAACGAGAGCAATAATCCATTAGGTGATGCTGTTAACGAGAACAATAATCCATTAGGGATTAGTTTTAAGATTTGCAATGCTCAAGGAAATTAGTTGATTTCAAGACAATGATGTACTCTTGATAAAAACAGAAAGACTTGTGTGACATAACAGTAAGACTTTTTAAATAAAAGTTTCACAATGTTTCCTTTCCTTGAATCTATAATAGAATTAATTTAAGAACTCAACATTTAAATTGTTTTCTAGGAGTATATGTTTAAACTAATCTATCTATTTATTATCGAAATTTATGAATATTATTACCCCTTTTGCATTTCATAAATAATTTCTCAAAGTTAAACGACCATTTTATATTATTGGTTTCACTCAGATTCTTTACTTCAAACAGATAATAAAGAAGCAATTGAATAACATGACCCAGTTACATTTTATTAAGTATATAGTGTGTAATCTTCAATTTAATTATCATTAATAATTCAAATAAATAAGATATTTCTGTCCGAATAACACGATTGTGCAAGAAGCTAAAGATCTGGGTAGAAATAATGAACAGAAACTAAAACGGTATATATATATATGGTAAAAGAGGCTTTATAATCGGTCCAATCCTTCTCAAACGGAGACAACCGATCTTTGAAAATTGTTCCTGCAAGGACAATAATGTGATATAAATCTTATCTTATCCTGAGCTGAGAATATCTTGGAGATTACATGCAAAAGAGACTCCAACGATTAAGTCACCAAGAATTCTTAAAATTAAATATTAATTTTTAGTATTAATGGATTGTGTACCTTTAATTGTTGGGGTCTATCTATATTTATAGAATATTAATCACAGATTACCCGGCTCATGAGCTGGGCCTTTATTGGCTCGCTGCAGGGTCTCCTTTGGACTTGTGTGGGCCTGATCAAGGTCCAAGTACTATGCCTATGAATTGATTCTGCGTATTTAGGTGTTATTTCCTAAGTTTAAAGTAGGCGGTCCCTACCGATTTGTAGCCTTAGCCACCATGTATGTATTGTCTTTCTATATAGTTGATTAGTGATCTATACCAAACATGACTATAAGTTGACGGCTAGGGTTGGGTATTTGGTCTTGTTGGTCCTATCTGTGTAGTATAGTACAAAATTCCACAAGAAAAATTAGAAAAATGATATAACTTTAGATCGTTTAGATATACTGAATTATTCTAATAAATTATGTTTTGATGATAATCGTAGAACTCTTTAAAAATGTGAATATGCCTTTATTTTAAAAGAAATGAAGCAACCCGTTTTAATTCAAAAAGCACATAAACGTTTTTTTTTAAATGCATCCTCTCCTTGATCTTTAGCTCCATCTTCTTCTTTTGTTGCTCACTCCCAATTAATCCTTTTGAAAATTCAAGATCGGTGGATAGTTCCTTGCGGAGAGCTCATCAAGATCAAACAATCAATTTCTTGTTTGAGGTAAGTTAGTTTATCTTCCTTTTTCTCGTCTGTTTCATTCTCCTGTGAATGTGAGTTTTTCTTGTTGGCATGTGTCTTTTTGGTCTTCATATTGAGTCTTTGCTAATGAGTGGCTTTGTTGCATGATCAGATCACTTTTTGTCTCTCGGTCGAGGTAGAGGTTTGCAAGTTTGAAAAGGGTGAACCAGGTTAGAATTTCCAACCCGCCAACCTTGTGGCCCGGCCCGCCTAGCCCGCTCAACTGGCAGGCCAACCCATTTAGACCCACCAATCCATTTTTTCTTTTATTTTTTATGTTTAAATATATATATATATATATATATATATATATATAATTTATAAACAAAATTTAAAAAAAAAGTTAAAAGAAAAATTAAAAAAATTAAAAAAATTAAAAAAGGGGGTGGCCCAGCCCGCCCTAAGGTGAGGTGGGTTGAATTGTCCAACTCGTTTCTTAGTGGCGAGCCAACCCAACCTGACCCATTTTTGATAGGCCAAAGGCGTGGCTAGCTGGCCTGTTTTGCCACCCCTACACACAATTGGCAAAATCAATATGGTCTTTTGGGCTTGTAACGTGGTTGGGCTATGAAAGAACTTTGTCTTACAAGACAAACAAGACTCACTACTAAAAAGGATAACAACAATGTATAAGTGCAATGAGTCTAGTTATTCTAGTCTTCTTTTCTTTTTGTTTTTTCTCAACCCAATTTCTTTTTCTTTTCCTTTCCTTTGAGTAAACCTTTGATTGACTTGCTTTGCTACATTATTTTTTGTTTTGAGGTGCCTCAATTTCAAAATGCATTTTGTATTTTTGCATTTTTGGGTATGCTCAAAGCATACCCCAACTTTATTCCTTTTTATCCACTTCAAAGTCACCATTTCCTTTCATGGCACACACACACACATACACACACACACACCTTTGTTGCATCCTTCTCATCAGTAAGAAAGGTTGGGTTACATACATTCTAGACTCAGGGTGCATGTTTCAGGCCAAGGTTCAAAAGGAGTATTTTTCAAAAATTTATGCAAGGTGGTTGTTTGGTCTAGATTATGCAGAAATTTTCACGAGAAAACTTGCCTTTGATCCTTTTTATGCCAATCATGTTTAACAATTATAAAAAATTAGACACAAAACCTATGGCTCAATCACTTATGTGTTTCTCTCATTCTCCCATGATGTGTTTGGCTCACTCAACTCACAAGATCAGATTCACTTTCATGTGTCAACCTTTAACTAAAAGCTGACCTACATTGTGTCAATTTTGCTTTTAAGTACTCATGGTTATTTCTTCTTTCCTTCCTCGCATTCTCAGATTTCAAAACAGTTTTTTAGAGTGTATTTTTCCTTTTCTACTTAGTTCCTAATCCAACCATGTCCAAAAGGTATTTACATCCTATGATACCTAAGACATGCATACTTAATAATAAAAAAAACTACTTCTAACACACAATTTAAAAACTAAAACTAAAATTAAAATGCAAAAAACTTAAAAATAACTTTGTTTTATTGGTTGACGATGATGGTGGTTTCTTCACTAATCTACTGGATTGGATGATTTAGAGGCTCTCTTAAATTCAAAGAACTCATCAGATCCTTGCCCCTCTTCTTTGTCTGTGTTATTGCTGCCTCCTCATTGCTAGAAGGTTGTTGCCTTCTTCTTGTACATTTTTAAATCCTTCAGTAAGGGGTTATTTTTTAGTTTCCTCAAATGCACCAATTTCAATATTGGCGTCTTTTTCTTTTGAAGCATCAACATGTGCATCAGTGCCTTACACATTTTTTGAGCCACCAGCCTCAATGTTGGTGTTGTTGCTTGAGTTGTGTGGTTATGGCTCAAGCGTTGGTTGTGCTTGATTTTCTATTGTTGCACCTTGTGCTTCTAGTGTTGCACCACCAACCCCTTCTTCTTGAAATGGATTGTCCTTAGGCCAAGTTGTGATGCCATAAATTCTTCAAGTGTCATAAACTAAAGAGGTTGGTTAAGTTGTTGTTGAGTAAAATTTTAAAGGATGAATTAGAGGGCCTTTGACCCCTGTAGGTTGCTACTAGCTGATGCTGCACGTGTGAAAGAAGTGACTCAATGGACTTTAGGGAATCTACTAGCTTCTTGGATTGTTGGTGCTAATATTATGCTCTAGCGTTGGGATGAAGTTTTTGCGCTAGGCCTTGCACATTGTCCAATTCATTAATGTAGTTGGTCTGGATATATGTTTTGTTGATTGGCAACCTCAACTTCTTTCTTGGATGAGGTGTGATATCTACCCCCATATTGTCTAGTTCATTAGTGCAGTTGGTTTGGATATGTGTTTTTTTGATTGACAACCTCAACTTCTTTCTTGGATGAAATGAGATATCAACCCCTTGCATTTTGCACAATTCAGTAATGAGGCTTGGGAATGCTAGTGGCTTGGCACTTCCTCTAGATGTGGGTTCTGACATAGTTATCTTGAACATGTCTTATGTGATGATGCTTGCCACATCCAGTGGTAGCCTTGCATGGTGCAAAATATTAAAATATAATGCAAATTCTAGAACAATCTGGAAAAATCTAAGATAGAGTTATTGAAATATAATGAAACTTTTAGAGTATTGGAGAAAAGCTTAGGATAGGAAGAAAAGTCAAGAAAATTCTACTATGTAGAAAAATCTAGAACTATTTGCACAAGTTCTAGCTATAAGTTTATAGAATAATATATGGGTCTATAAATATCTATGTATCCTACCATTTGTAAAAATCAAGAACAACTAACACAACATCCAATATAACTATTCTCAACTACAAAATACACTTCTCCAACTACTACTTTCACACTCTACTATCTACACATTTTCTCTATCCCTTCAATTATCCCTTTAACAACCTTAAAATACTAACAGTGGTACCAGAACTACGTTCGATCATTTATTGGGCGTAGAAAAATTATTCTATTACTTCCAAAACCTTCCTTCTATGCTTCCAAAAGAAGAGAGTTTTTTCCATGGCTTCTAACAATGTTCACTTTTCTTCAGTCCCCTACCAGTTTTTACCGGTGAAAATTTTGACATTTGGAAACTCAAACTAAAGACATATTTTATCTCACAAAAATTGTGGGATATTGTTCAATCTGGTTATACAAAACCAGATAATATTGAG
>Ga0099822_1002665_pt1 | contig 22366 bp, 14 predicted proteins | sample CowpeawhiteBW_FD_76839 | JGI IMG/M metagenome (GOLD analysis project Ga0099822, IMG submission 76839) | Root nodule microbial communities of legume samples collected from California USA - Cow pea white BW | ecosystem: Host-associated > Plants > Roots > Nodule | place: USA: California | collected... | reverse complement strand
AAATATAAAACTATAATTTCTGTCAACACCTTTTTCTAAATATATCTCTCTTTTTATATATATATATATATATATATATATATATATATATATATATATATATATCAATTTTTTAAATTCAAACCCTTTCTTTTATATAATAAAATTTTAAATGTTTTTTAAATTTACTCTCTAGCTATTTTACATGTGAATCAAACAAATCCCAAAGGAAGTCCTACTTTTAAAATATTATTCTGATATGATTTACATGTTGTTTAAATTAGAGGTATAAATATTGACCATAGGAAATGTTTAATGAAGTAATTTACTCTTCATATCTAGCTTAAGGAAAAAAAAATCACATTTTTATCCATTGATATACTAATTAGTATCCATGTGTCTTATAAATTTGAATACTGTGAGGTGATTAAATTTCATATATACTTGATGAAATTAAGAAGATGTATTACTAATTTTAAGATTTAGTGGTTCTTATTTTTTTTCTTCTTATATTTAGACATATGTAAAACCCCTAATTTTAGATAACCTTAATGTCAAGAATAAAATAAATTCCAACTTTTAATTTGTTAGCTGGGTGAAGAACATAAGTAAGCATGTACTTATTCTTATATAAGATATATGCTTATATTTAAATTAAAATAATTGAAATTTTTAATAATTCACTATTGCCATTGCTATTTCGATTTTCATAAGTAAAAGTGAATGAAAAAAATATAATACTTTAATAATAGAAAGAATGAAATTAATCCAAATTTTCACTCCTATTGAAGTTCCTTATACTAAATAATGTATCAAAAATTAATATGTCTTTTATCATTATATGATATATAATTCGTAAAAGGTTGGGAGTTAATCTGAACTTATATGTTATCTAGTTCTAATTTCTCTGTTTGCCTTTCATTGTTTTAGATTTTATTTTATTTAAACTTAATTGATCAAGTGTCTGAATAATTGAAAAGGACTTTAGAAAGAATATTATAGAAGAAAAAGGTTATTGATATGGTATTTGTTGGTACAATAAATGCTAGATTTAGTTACTCATCCTATGAATGTGAGAGAGCTAGACTCCTCATTCAAAATGGGCCTTGATGGGTTTCGGCTTGAAAAATTCAGACAAAAACTTATGACATAAATTAAAGTAAATTATTTTATAATCTAGCTTATTTAATTTGTTATATTAATGAACTTAAACAGACTTGATTTATGGGTTCTTAAAAAGAATTAATGTATAAAAATAAAAATAATATATATATATATATATCAAATTATTATATCGAAAATTAAAATTAATTTAATTAATATAATTTAAATTTGAAAATTTTATATTTTATTTGTAATTTATTTATTCATTTTTATTAAAAATATCAAGATCACTCCTTACACCAATATAAGATTAGACCGAAAAAAAATATATAAATCTTTTGAAAACGCAACTGAACTAATACAAATTTATTAGATACTATATTGCATAACTCTACATTGTACATTTTAAATTTTTATAACTAATTTTAATTTATTCAAACAGTGTTATTTAAATGACATATTATTTTTATTATTGTCTTCAATTTTATTTTTATTATTTATCATTATTATCATTACTTCTTCGTAAGTATTATTTTTTTATTACCAAAAAATTCACTTGATCATACATACTAGTGATAGTAAAAGTTGATGATGGATGAAAAAATAGAGATAGATTATGGTTTGATTAACAGTGTGAAAAAAAAAAAAAGTGGAGTAAGTTGGACATTATTTATTAGTCAACATAGATCCATATACCATAAATTTATAACCTATAGAGGTTAAAGTGTGAACATATTCATTCTACAAAACTTTAATAAGTTTTTTTTTTGTTGCTATTTTATTGTGGTTTATAATATAATTAAGCATGTTGAATATAATTAAATATTTCTAGGTTGATTTTTTACTTAGTTAAATGTATTTTTAAAATTCATATTTAGCAATGCTTTCATAGGAACCAAACACACAAAAAAAAAATTAATGCTTTAAGTGTTCACAATAACTAATTAGTCACAATAATCAAATGTCACTACTATTAGTATTCATTATTTATTATTATCAGATATATTTATTACAAAAAAACAGCATTAAAAAATGATAAATAAGTTTACCTCAAAAAGACAAGCTTTAGTGAGCATGACATATTCAATTGGTCAAAACTTTTCATGTTTCTCAAAAGGTATCTTTTAAAATAAAATTAAATAAAACTTACCCCTTTATTCATGTTGTTGGTCTCCTCTTATACAAAGAAAGGTGAAGATATATGAGATTATCTTATCAATGTGGGACATTTTAGGAAAAGAAAAAGGTGAAGGTTAAGAAAAAGTGAGACTTTATTTCCTTCATGATTACATAACCAATTTTGTGGTTAAATTTCATCATAATAGAGATCATTTGGGTGTTTTAGGTAAAGGAATGAGTTTAGGTTTTGCATGAAGATTTTGAACAATGTAAAGAACACTTCAAGTAGATAAGTGTAATTTAAACTACTTCATTATCTTCTAACACATTTAATACCAAAAGTATTTCTACCATGATCAAGACAAAAGTTTATTTTAGTTTTTGAAATACTAAACTTGAGTTCTAAAGTTTTCATCAAATATTATTTTTATTTTTTATGTTTTTAAATGTTTTATTATTTTGTGCTTAATTTTTAATTGTCGGGAGAAAATTAAGCGTGGACACATACTTTACCTTTAAAAGTGGAAGTTACACGATGAAGTCACATCCTAAAAGTGATACATATATATAGATATTTAAATTGTTGATGTTTAAAGTGAGTCATAATTGGACTTGCAATAATACTAATTTTATCCCAAACTACAAGTTTTTACGAACATTAACTATACAGATTTATAGACTCAAGAAAATATAGCTTATTTTTCAAGAACTATATTTTACAAATTAAAACTATTATTCCAAACACACCACTTATTTAACAAACGACTTATTTTTCAAAAAAAAAAAATAACGAAAAAAGTTATTATTTTTGTTGTCACATATATGCTCTAACCATGATAAAAAAAGAAGAAGGTAAAATTAATGAATTTTTCTTTTTTATGTGTTGAAAGTAAATTAGAATACAATGGGAATTGACAATTATGTTAGATAAAATTTTCAATCTAAGAACTCTTCACTTAATTAAGAAAGGTTGTGCGTTTTTTTTTTCAAATGTAGGTACGTAAATAAAGAGTACAAGTAACTCTATTCTTTGTCATCTTTAAGTTTGTGATTGATTGGTTTATCAAATTTAGATTTTAGTCATCGTTAACCACTATGGCTAACAATGTGTGCTGTGCGTGAGAGTTTTATATAGAAGATATCTACTTTATTTAAGGATATGAGAATCCATGTGTACCTTATTATTATTATTATATATTCTTCTCTTTCATTTATAAAAACAATAATTTAATTTTAAGAAAATTATATTGTAAACAACATTTTACTGCAATAATTTTCTGAAAAAAAATTAACTTATTAAAAATTCAACCATCCTCGGCAATTTGATTTCTTTCTTATTAAAAAGGAAACAGAAAAGGTCAAACTAACAAACCACATGTTGATTGAATTATCTTCCTATGAGCACGTACTGTTACTGTTACAGATTTATATTCATCATCACCTTACTCACTGTTATTTCAATCGCCATCCCCTCTGTTGATATTCCGGTTAAAACCCTACACTTGAAAATATATTTACTACCAAAATTTTGTTAAAAAAACTTATATTTCGTATTAATTTTGTTTTGATTTTTTTTTAAAATATTTATAAATTTTGTTATGAAAAAAAATTTGCAAGAAATTGTTACCAATTTTTTTATAAAATATTTTGTATAAAATACTTTTCGTAACAAATTTTGTAGAAAATACTTACAAATTTAATAATTTTGTAAGAAATGATTATCCACGAAAAAATTATCTGTCAATTAAAATTCTTATAAAAAATGATAGAAAAAAAAATTTATAAATTTTTTTAACAAATTTGCAAAAATAAATCTCATGTAATATAAGAATTTTTAGTAATAAACTAAAAATAAGATAAAATATTTATTGAAAATTTTACATCTTATATAGAATAAAATTAAGTTAAAACATCATATAAATTTCATTGATATTAATAAAATTTGTTATTTGTTTGATTTATTATACCAATTATTATTTAAAGATTTATTATTTGTTAAACATATCCCGGTATATTGGATCATTATCGGATCATTTTTAATGAAAAAAAATTAATGAAACGGTAATTATTGTATATATTGTTAAAACAGTTAGGTTGAAATGAGTGAACTAGTTTGAAATCATAGTTGTCATATTTCATGTCTTTCTCAACTTGCTTATGGTGTTTTTACTCTCTCCTCTTTGCATGTATTACAGTTCATCTTGGTTTAATTGAGCAAATGGTTTTGTTTTGGCAGGACAAGTGGGGCAATTAAATATTCCATAAGGAGAGGGAATTTTTTGTCTGGGATTATTTTTTTAATTGTTGATGACAAAATCCGGTACTAGGATCTTAGACTGTGTTCTTGCCTTCCACACAATATTATGAGAGTTATTATATAAAATTGTTGTATTGGTTCCTCTTCCTTCTCTTGTTCCCATCAGAACAGTGCACTCAGAAATTTTGTTTTCTCACTTACGTACATATTCTTATCCTTGAAATGCAAAATGTATGCCCTTGCGAAAAGGAAAACAACTAAGAAACATTATTTCAAAATTATGTGAGGGGACACCACATGTTTCATGATCATAGATTATCTCAATCACACCCGCCAAATAAGCTTTAGTGGGTGGACCATCCTACTTAGTTGATATAAGAATTCGTATCTCATTTTTCAATTATATAATGTCAAAGTAAATGTTACTTTCAATCTTACTTGACAATTCATCAAGTGCCTTTCACATCATAATATACATAATCAATTCCATACAACACTTCATATACTCTCTTCTTACTCACATGGGTCAGAATCTCTGCTCAAATTATACTAATGTTTTGAGTGCTACCAATCGGAGATACAATTTTTTTTTTTATATTTTTCTGAAGAATTTTCTATCAAAATTCATATTTTCTTTTTATTTTAAACTTTTACAGAAAAAATTTCGTAGAATATGAAAACTTCTTGTGGTCAAAACTCTAGGCTGTGGATGACATTGGTTCTGTCATGAAACAACTGTTATGAGTTGTGAAAATATGCAGCAAAAACAAAATTATATATTTAAGAAATCATATACAGTAACATCTATTTCATTCTTAGTATTTGTGTGCGCGGTTACCGAGATTATTGTTTGCTAAAGTAGAATTTTCAAGTCCTATGTACATGTAGGGAATCACATTCATCCACTGTTTGGAATCTCCAATTTCCTTTGTTTTTCCCTTCTTTGTAAGAGCTGAACACGATTTCCTCATATATCACTTTCTTATATATGAAATATGTAATCTCCAACACTATCTCCTTCTGCAACCTATATATATGCCCTTTGGAAATCTGGGCACTGTTTTCTGATGCAGCAAATTGAAGAATGGATATATGGATGTGCATGTGAGACTCTCACGTGGGGAAAGGACGTTGTTTTTATATTTGAAAAGACATGAAAATATAAATAACAGTTTAATGGTAAAGCTGAGACACATACATGGGATTTGTATGGATTCAATTCAACACGACACTAATGTTAGATACGACAACATAGGACAGATATGACTATGATACAGTATTAATACTTGAATACACGATTTTAGATGTTCGATAACTCAATTTTAAGAAGCACAACTATAACTATAATGAAATATTTTATTAGTTTGTCGCATTGTTTTGATATCCCGAATATGTGTCGGTGGTACATAGGGGGTAAATTTGATGGTAGGTAACCCCATTGATAAATCATAAGTGAAGTGATGAGGTTGTTTGGTGTGGCATTATTTGATAATGTTGAGAAGAGAGAATGAAGATGATGTTTTGAGTTCAGAGATGGGAGTACCAGTGATGGAAATTGAAGTACAATTTGAAGCTAAGGACATGAATTTTTGTAGATAAAGTTGAGTAGAAAATTTGTGTGTGCATGAAAGAAGTGCTAATAATTTAGGTGAAGTAAAGGAGTGATAATGTTGATTTGATTTGGAGATAGAGAAAAGGTGTGGACCCAGTCTTAGTTATGTGATGGTACCAAGGATTCAGGGTCTTAACTACAAATAGGACTTAGCATTGCTGTTGTGTACCCACAAAACAATAATACAGATCATAGACAGCTGGGTTATTCATGTTCCATAACCAAGCAACAAACACTCTAATTGTTGTCTAATTAAACCAAGGAAAATGTTTTTTTTTTTACATTACAACGTAATTACAGCTCAAGGGTATTTTATTAAAAAATTAACCTTTATATTTGTAAAAAAATAAAAATTGAAAGGTAAAATAGTATATATAAAGTGTGTGTGAAAATTTATTCAAAGTCTCCTTAAATGAATTTTTCAACTTCTTGCATCTTCTTCACCTTCAACTTACAACATCACAAGTTTAGATTATTTTTACTGACTTTTTGAAAGTGTTCTTCTAAAGTATCAATCGATTTTGATGACAGAAAGAATGATATAAAAAATTCAGTTGAGAATCTAAATTTCGATATCACCTCTCAAAGTCTTATTAATTGGTTTTTCATTTTCTTTCTTATATGGTATAAAGGAAAATATCTAGTTACTTAAATGACTTACATTTAATACTTTGTACAATAATTAAAGATATTAATGTTTTAGGTTCAAAATATGTTCTTCTATAATAATATTCTCTTATTTTACTTGTTGTAGATATGAGAAATATTTTTATTTTATCTTATTTAAAATCAAGCAAACTTAAATATAATTAAATTTAATTAGTTTACCTTATGTCATTGTTCTTGTATGGAATCAAATTGTCTTGCAAGATGTTGTATTATTTTTTTATTGTTTATCAAGACATACTTTGTCTTCAAGATTGAGATATCCTCATCAAGTCTGACATAATGCAATTTATCCAATATAATGCTAATGATAGTGATGATGGAGTGAAGATTAAGTCTCCTTACTATAATCATTTATATTTGATAATACTACATATTATAGAAATTAATGAACACATTTTGTTATGACTTTCTTTAAAATTATAAACCATTGATGAATTGTTAGATTTATCAAATGTGTGTCAAATTGAAGAATTTGTTTATTTGAGGATGGATGATTGATTGGAGGACACAATGTTAAAATAAAATATTGTACTTTAGCAAATGTAAAAAAATATGTTAATGATGCAAAGACTCTTATATTCTGAATCAATTAATTTCGCATTATTATTAATGGTGTTAATGTTTAATAAATTTGATGACATTCGATATGAGAATTGATAAAAGCTACACATAATTCTTTTAGTTGTTAAATGACATACTTCTAACAAAAAATATATTACTAAATTTATAAGTATAAAGTATAAATAACTAAACATGTACACTGTTAATTATATCACATTATATAAGATGACAACTATTTACTATTTTTTTTATCCAAATAAAGCTAGAGAATGTTTTCAGAGAAAAAAGCAATTTGCTTAATTTAAAATGTTGAAACTTAAAACTTTAAATGTCATAGATATTTTGAAACAAGAAGTATCAAAATATTTTCAAGAAAGAAAGTAGGTGAGAAGAAGAAAAGATGAAAATGATATGTATAAAGATAATGGATTCCACTTTTCTCTGCTTTTAAACTTGTTTAAGTGGCTTCCCCTACCTCCAAAAAATTAAAATTGTCTAAGTATAAATTTATAATTATATGCATATGAACAAAGTCATAAAATTTTAAAAAGATAAAAATTTTTATTAATAGTTAATTTATTAGACACGAGTCACGACACAGGGAGTAGCATGTTTTTATATTAAGAATAAACTCCACCAACAACAAACGTTATTTCATAATAAAAGACAATTATAAAATCTTATAACGAAGGATTTATTTTTACAAACATCAATTGAAGCCTTAACAAGTTTAACAGACTCAACTTTCAATCAATTAGACAAAACTTGGTGGATGCAATTATTTATATTATACTTTTTAATTAACAAATCTGACTTATATTTTCATGATTTTGATTTATAATAAAATATATTAAAAAATGTCTTTGTAACTTTTTACTAGTGGGAAATCTTGCTTTTCTTTTAGCATCAATGCCTTCGTTGCTTGTAAAGCATAGATAGTTTAAGTGCATTGAATGGTTAGATTTCTAATTTCAAATTGACCATACTTTAGGTAAATTCCCATCCAATTTGAATGATGAAAGCTAGTGCATATGAGGCAAATCTACCCTCATTATTTTCATGTTTCTCTTTTATCAAAGAAAAGCAAAGAATAATATGTTTATTGTGATTTTCAACTGAGATTTCCTTCACCATGTTTTTCAAAGTGCTAATAATATATGGAATATATTCCTAAGGTTAACATATGTGAAAACATTGTGTTCGTCAAACCAAAGTGACACATTAATTTCTAATGAAAACGATATACACAGTGGTATAGATTTTTTTTCTTTTCTCTTTTTTTCCTTTGAAAATGGCATTTAAATTTCAAATTAAGTATTGCATTAGGGCAAATTGTGTTTAACCATTAACTATCTTTGTTTTTCCCACATTAATGGTATGTTCTTTATTGAGGAATGATCTGAGAGAGACGGAGATGATTGATTTGAATGGATTTGAGAGTGTAATTTATGTAGTTGAGTAGATTTGAAAATAAATTTTGTGGATGATTTGATTGATGTGACTAATAAAAAATAATATGTAATTGATGAAAAAAGTTTGATTACCAAATTGTTCCTAGTGTTAAAAATAATTTAAAATAATAATTAGATAAGTTGTAATTGATTTTTAAATTTTTGTGTGATAAATAAAATTATTAACATTTATTAATTTAGAAAAATAAATATTATAATATATTTGATTTGAAAAAATATATAAATGAACCAAGATAACTCATTATTTTGGAATTGGATACAAGAATATTGGAACCGGACAAATGAGATAAAGCTTTTGAAGTTGGAATCGGATCCAACTGTAATGTATCTAGTTCCATTACTTCTTCTATAACAAACTTGTAGATTCACTTTGTCACTGCTACTATCTCTCTGAATGACCATTAACAATTGTGGAAAGCTAGAGAAGTGTTATGGATTACAAGGGACAAATTGGTAAAATGATAAAAACCTCTCTCAAATATTTCAAAACAACAAGATGCAAAATGTTGGTGTATCTCGTAAATCAGCATTTTTCATTCCTTTGCATTCATTGAAAACAAACATGATTATTCTCTACGATCATTGCTCTCTATCACAGTCCTACAATAAATCAGCTCAAAAGAATACGTCCTAAGGAAGGATTGGTAAAAGATATTGAATAACTTTATATTAATTTTGCTAATATTTGTTCATATATCTGTTTAAGTGGTGTATAATTATTTTTAAGAATTTTCATATATCAGTTAAAGCTACGTATTATTTGAATATTCAAAAGCTAAAAAGGAACTTTTTAAAGGATGAAATAAATTTTCAGTTTCTAAATTTTAAAATGAAATTTGAATTTGTCTAAAACATTTATACAATTTGATCTTTAAACTTAAAAAACGAGTAGATATAGTCCGTCTAACCCAATTACATTAAATTTTATTAATGTGTTAAGCGAAATTTTGGATTACCGTTAAAAAAAGGTTAACACATTTGAGTTAAGAGAACCATATTATTCATTTTTTAAAATTGGAGATCAAAATGTATTAAATTTCGACCATAGATAAATTTTAATTTTTTGTCCAAATTTAAAGACTAAAAATATATTTATTTAATATTTTTAAAATATTATTACAAAAATATTATTCATTACTACACAATAATAACTATTAAAGGTAAGCTCAATAGATATATATATTAAAAGTTTACTCTTTAGAGTAAATGACATTGAGCTTCGTGAGGGACTTTGGCACCACTAGCTTTCACGGGTCAGGTCAGTTTTTTTTTTTGGCACTTCACGGATAAGTGTTGGTTTGGTAATTACACACCGCATACAGGGCTAAATAGGTAATTAACCTAACAATTTCACGTAATTCCACGTTTTCTCTTCATTTCATATTATATTTTAACTTTTCAAAATTTGTCTACTAATCATCCTAAATAACATAAATTAAATATTTATTACTCTCATAAATCATCTCAAATAAATCCTCCAAAATAGTAATTTATAAATAGTCTAAAATCTGAACTTGGGGAATATAAAATTTATATTTTACTGTTTTGTTGTTCAGTATTTTTGAGCAAATTTATGTGATAAGAAATTGGTCCCAAACGGAAGCCAATAGCAGTAAGAGATCTGAGTGTGCATGTCTGATAAACCATTGCATGACATCCACTTTTCACAATTCTTCTTTCTCTTTTCCTCTCTTCAAAGCACACACCGTTTGCCCGTGATGTCATTTTTTTTTTCTTTTTCTTTTTAAATTCATCAACTTTTTTTTACAAAATTATTAACAACAAACTCTTTTCATATACTCTTTGCAACTATAATCAAATAATAACACGTTGGAGAAACAATCTTATATTTTACAATATCATGTGGTTCAAGATTTCACGTCACAACTCAAATTTGTATGTGTGAGAAAAACATTTGTTGAGAAAGATCGATTTCTTCTATGATCTTAACATCTTAATGAAGGAGTTAGTTGATGGTTTCCACCTATGTTTCAATTAAGAAAAAAAACACACATTCTTTTTTTAAATACCAACTTGTATTGATTAATTTACTAAGAAAATGCAGCTGTGTGAGTTATCTCTTCATTTTATTGTTTTTAATAAATTTTAATTAATTAAAAGTAATGTGTGAGAAGAATATCTTAAATAGTGTTCCTAATTTATCAGCCGTCTATTTTAATAAGATTATTTTATTTAGTTATACACTATATTTTTTACAGTATAAAACTCACCATGAAGGACACCTATGTAAAAAAAGAAAAAAACCTTATGTAAAAAACGGAAAAAGAAATTAAAATACAGTGAATAAAAAAACAGATAGAAAAGTAACTAACAGATAATACAAGATGACCCGCATGCATTTAAAAAAGTAACTAACCGTCGATGTTATACACAGAATTGAAGTGTGAGATGTTAAAATAGTTGATTCTTTATTGTCAAATTGTTGAATCAGATCTGTCTAATATAGTCTAATCAAGAAAGGGGTATGAACTGATTGTTGAATCTTTTACTGATTTTAAATGAATATTGAAAGTTTCTTTAACCTTTATGACCCAATTGACCAGTTTTACAGTTATGTGTTAATGGATTGTGTAAAACAATTAAGAAAATATGTAAAAGAAGAGAGAAACAAACAATTTATACGGGTTCGATTCAAGATGAATCTACGTCCAGTCTTTTCCTAAGCAACCCACGTAGGAGGATTCCACTAGATCAATAGAGATACAAGAATTACAAGAGCATCTATATAATTCAAGACCCTAAAGACTAAGGAGTTTGATCTACAAATCAAGAACTCCCCCTAGATACAATGCATCCAAACAATTGCACCTAGTCCTTCACTTCACACAGTGAATCAATTGTAAACATAAATACAATAAGAAAATAAACAAGCAACGAATACACCTAGTGGATGTGCAGATTTGTCACTTGATCCTAGATGCAAGCTTGACTATCAAGGTTGAATCCACCATCAATCTTCTTGAATGTCCAATTGAATGATCTCCCAGGCAAGCACAAGAACTTTGTGAATCTTGATCTCAGAACATAAGTCTCTCAATTCGTTTATCAATAATTCAGTTATTTTTCTCTCTGTTTCAAAACTGATTTCAGAAACTGATTTCATACAGAGTTCTGCTGCAGTTATTAATAGATTAGGAATTCACCTAATAGAGTATCGTGAGTGTATTTTCATTGCATCAGTGCAGTGCTCTCAGCTAATTTATTAGTTAAGTAGCTAATTTATTTACGAGTTTTGCCTTTTGGTCATATTCAAGAGTTTGATAGCTGATACAATTCAATGCAAGTTTGTTTTACATGTAATTCTAGATCTACAACACCAAATGCAAAAGATAGAAAATCAGGACTAAGCCTAAATCACTGATGTAGATGTTTGTATAGCTTTGGACATCATCAAAATCATCTTCATTGGGGAAGCTTCCCCTTTCAACACAAACTTTTTATTACATCATAATTTATAAACGGTGTAAAATAAACAATACATTTAATCATATTATTTTCATATAATAAATAAAATTATATTAAATAAATTATTATAAATATATATTTATATAATAATTAAAAGTAATAATACAATAAAAATTTGAATGTAAACATAAAAAAGTTGTTTTTTTTTAAATTAATTTTTTATATAAACATTTTTTTACTATTTTACTAATGTTTTAGTAAATATTACTGATTGTAGGAGAGGTATCCATCGTGATAAGTTTAATTATATTTATTCTTACTTTTAAAGTAAAAGTTCAACTCATGTTTATCTTTAATAATTGATGGTATAAAAAATATTTTATATTCCCATAATATATTCATATTTGTGTTTGTACTCGTCTAAATATTTACTACACAACTTGTTTTACAAAATATATATATATATATATATATATATATAAGCAAATGAAACATTATGTTAGGAAGAACATATGAGAGACAATTGGTATTGTATATCTCTCACTATCATCTATATTTCAAATAAATAAGTTCCTCACTTGAGCAATACTTGGTTACTTGATTGTGGTGAACAAACTTCAAAATCAAGTATTTAATTCTTATTGAATAAAAACAAATAATTTTCAAAATATTTTTTTCTATTCCACTATATCCAAAACTTTAAACTTTTTAACTTGAAGTTTATTAAAACTTATTTCCATTTATTTATTTACATGTAATCTATTTCTCGTCCTAACATAACATAAATTCTTGGGCAGTGCATATAGCTTTGAACTCCAAGTCAAGGTTTCTTTCACTCATTATCAGCACTCCTTCCTCTTACTTATTTACCACTCATACACACTCATCTCATTATTTTTCTTCCGTTTCGTTAAAAAAAAATCCAACTCAAAATCAGTTTTAGCCCTGTTGGGCCCTTGTATGTGTATTCATATATTTTGGGCCCCTATTATTAGACAACCTCGTTTCTCGTATGCTATAACGTTGTGGACGTTTCTTCCTGCACCTTCGTAGTTTCTTCTACCACCTTCATATATTTTAAAATTTAAATTTTATCCTCTTTTTATTTTGAGTTCTGGAATACACACTTCAGATATATTTAAATTTAGTTATCATCATGTATAGAACCATGATGAGGGTGTGGAAAGAGAAAAGATGTTATAAATAGCATGATCCATTTACGAATAGATATTTTGTTACCCAACTAGTTCGTATGATCCAATGTTGAGATTGCCGCTAATTCAAGGAAAATATTGCTTTTTAAAAAATAAAATTGATATTGTTTTTCTTCTGAAATATATTAATCCAACTAGCAACAGAACAATTGTTTATAGAATCATGGAAACAGTCATCAACCATTCAGAAAATTCCTTGTTTCACGAAATTTTTTATTAGTTTGTTGACATGCGACAACATAAAAAGTTTCTACCGAAGACGAACTAAGCATAATAGTAAAGGAGACATGTGACCGTTATTGGAAATTATAACGTTCAAAATCATTGTATTCCTAACTACAATTCAAGCACACACTATTAGATAAAAAACACATAAAAGTATTGATAAAATCCAACTCTCATAAGACATTGCTTTCACTATTATTGATTGTAAATTACAAAATAAAGTGATATTAGAAATTATTTTCTTTCAATTTTAAAAGACAATAAAAAATTATAACGTACTAAATTTATCATTGGTATAAGTATCTTTTGATCAATGTTTTTTCTTCTAATCACATTAATAGATGTCATGTTTTTTTCTAACCCATTAATTTGTAATCTTGTGTTATTACAAAGACATTTTGACTACAAAATTTATTTCATTAAAAAATTTTAGTATAAACCACTCAACTTAAATTTTTTAGTTCTCGTATGATTGACAACTTGTGTCTAAAACTTAAATAAGTAATTTCTTTCCCATTTATGAAATAAAACATGAAGTCGTTAACATGCTGTTTACATTCAATTGTTAGATGTAGAATTAATTTATCATAAAAAATCCAGAACACATCATATTTAACACAAATTTAGGATAAACTAATTGAACTAATAATAGTAAAGACGATTTACTATTTGAAATTAAATGATCTTGTCGTATTTCAAGTATGCTTTCACCATTTTTATTTAAATTAATGTCTCAATTTTCAAGATCCGATTCTTTAATATTTGTTACAATGTGACTGAGAATTTAACAAAAAAAGAAAACTGATTTAAACAAAAAATAAAAACAGGATTTAAAAAGCCAGACACAAATTATATTCCATTACATTACATATTGTAATTATATGAGAGCATGTATTCCTTACTTAAATGAGTAATTAAATGATTATATTTTTGGGAAGATTTTTGTGACATGTAATTGCTTTTGTATCCATTATTTTGTATTATATATATATATATATATATATATATATGAATATTTTAAATATAAAAATTAGAATAAAAGTTATAATGTTAATACATAAGTTTTGTAAAACACTTTATTAAAAGATATTGGTCTCACATATTTAAAATTATGAAATATAAACAAAATATGTTTTAAAATACACTAATATGACATAAAATTTAAACTTGACAGTAAATATTTATTTTTAAATTCTAAAAGTTTGAAAATTGTTAGATGTTTTATTTTTTTTACCGAAGTCTTACGTTAGAACAAATTCACATCATCACATAAAGCATGTATACTTGCTACATAATGAATTAAAAAAAAAAGCCAAATAAGATAATAAGTAAGGGATGTTAAAGTGGGTCAGGTTGTTTCGCCAGTCCATCAAGAAAAGGGCAGGTTAGTTTGAAATTTTTAACCCGTCAATCCGTTGTGGTTCGACCTGTTTAACTCGTCAATCTGTTTTTTTTTTTTTATATTTAAAAAATAATAATAATTAAAAATAAATAAATTTTTTATATTATATAAACATATATATATATATATATATAATTTATAAACAATATTTTAAAAAAAGTTAAAAAAGATAAAAAATAAATAAAATTTAAAAAGAAAAAAAGTGACGGGCCGACCTACTGATCCGTTTGCCAACCCTGAAATAAGACGAATTGTCAAACTCATTTCTTATCAACATAACAGTCCGATCCGATTTGTTTGTTTGCAGATCAAATACGGAGTGGGACAAAACGGACCGTTACAACCGTTTTGCCGCCCCTAGCTATGTTGCATGATGAAAGTGATAAAAATGCAATGTCTAAGTATAGAAGATAAAGTTGGTAGGTAGTTAAAAGTTGAAATAGAATAAAGGAAGTGAACCTAACCCGGAGAAGCAAGGGCTGGAGATAGAATTTGTATATACAGTCAATTAGTAACGTAAGGAATAACAAAATAATATTAACAATAATAATATGATGTCTAAAATAAAAAGTAGTAAATGAAAAAATTATAACATATTTTGAGAAAAAATATACTTGGGTAATTATTGCATATTTAGTTAAATAAATTGTGGTTGGACAAACATATTTTTTTATCAGCAATTGATAAACTTTTTTCTAAATATTAATAAAAGAGCTAATCTCATAACCTCTTCGCTCCTCTTTCAATTTTATCATTAAATCTCTTACAACTCTTATTTATCCGAAGACACTAAACATCATTTGAAATAATATTTAAGAAATTCATATACAAAGTTTAGTTTTAAATATTCCCAATATATATATATATATATATAAAATGAGATATCGGTTTATGTATAAATATATTTATTTTCAACTATTTAAGATAATTTAAAATATATTAACTAAACTACTTTGAACTAAATAATTAGTATTTGAATAAAATATATAGCTATATGAAAAATAACATTATAGCTCCATGCTTGTTTTACAAAATTCTAACCCACCTACGAAATTAAACAATATTTTCCACTATATGATTTCGGTCAAATTATTATTTCTGCCTGTGTTCTTATATGTAGTCCACGCGTAACAAATCAACACGACAATGATTAGGATGAGACAGAAGAAGACGTGAAAATCATAGACTTATTGTGTTGTTAACTTTGTAAGATCATGTTACTGGTAAAATATAATTTTAAAACTCAATTTAATAGTTATTAGAAACTGTTCTAATTTGTATTTTTAACATGTTTAAAGATAAATTAACTTGAATAACGCAATTAGAAAGGTAATTAATGACTAAGTCGATTATGAATAAAGAGATTTGAAAAGTGAGTAATTTGAATGGTGTAATGATTAAGATTATTTTAGATGGTAAAGTAAATAGTAATTAATGTAACCCACAAACCCGAGTCTAGGGCATTGAAAAAGTATGTGGCGGACCCAGTGGAAGCAAATTCAACCCTTTTGATCACTGTAATGAGAACACCACACACACCTCCTTTTCTCTCTCGTCTCTTCTGAACTTTATAATCCTCAAACGCGGTGATCCTTTCCAGTCTCGAAATTCATTCTAGGGTTCCGCAAACGAAGAAAAGGGCAAAATTAATCGATGGAGCGGTTGAAGCTGGCGCAACTGGGGGAGAGGCTGAAGACGGGTGGGGCCCAGATGGGGCGAATGGTGAGCGGCAAGGTGAAGGAGATGCTGCAGGCCCCCACGCCGGAGTCCAAGATGGTCGACGAGGCCACGCTGGAAACCATGGAGGATCCTAATTGGGGCATCAATCTCAGGATATGTGCCATGATCAACTCCGACCAATTTAACGGCTCCGAGGTTGTTAAGGCCATCAAGAGGAAGATCAACCACAAGAACCCTCTGGTTCAGACTCTTAGCCTCGACCTCTTGGAAGCCTGCGCCATGAACTGCGACAAGGTCTTCTCCGAAATCGCTTCCGAGAAGCTTCTAGATGACCTCGTTCGCTTGATTGATAACCCGCAGGCCCACCACAGCACTCGACGTCGGGCCTTCCAGTTGATTCGGGCCTGGGGCGACTCCGAGGATCTTGCTTATCTTCCCGTCTTTCGTCAAACTTATATGGTCAGTTCCTTTTTCTTTTTTTCGACCGTTAAATAAATCATCGCTTTCGTTCCTGAAAAAAACATTCTTATTTATCTTAGTTATGCTTTGACGTTACACGACTAATCTTTAAGAATTTGAAATTCTACTGTATAATATTCATGTATTGAAGAATCTCTCTTTCGAGTTAGTTTCTGAAAGCCACTCAAATATATCGACATGGAGACTGAATTATGCTTTTCTTGGTTTTTATGAGTAAGTTGCACCGATGTCTTGAACTTTCTTGAGATTGTATATAGTTCTGTTTTTAATCACTTACAACAATCTTCCTTGTAAGATACGCGATATATATGGTTTTTAAACAATTAAGATTAGTCGGTGTAATAGCAAGAAATAAAAAAGAACATTGGCCAAAGTTTGCAAAATTTAAGGGGGAGCGTGGGTGTGATTTCTTTACTTTTATTGTTTTTTCGTTGGCACGTGTTTCGATTGGGCAAAAACGGCTATAACGGGATGTCTTGTTTGTTTCATTTGATACTCTTGTCTTTCCGCTCTCTATTATGTTTTGTCTTTTTCATTATTTGTTCTTGGTACTTGATTTTTATTGCTGTATGTAGCCTCTAGACATTGCTTGGAAAAGTGTATGATGCTAAAAAAATACCCAAGTGAAAGTGGGAATTTTGTCTTTAACGGACTACTGATTTTGATACGCGAAACTGTATTGGGTATCATGTTTTCACTTTCATGTTTTCACTTATTTTCTACGCTTTTAATCAAACGTTTTCTATTTTACAATTTTTCTGTGATAGACTCTTCCGTTTCCTTCACTCTCACATTAATTTGAATTCTACATCCTCTCTGGTTGATGGCAGAGATTGAAAGAAGGGAGGGATGATCCACTTGACATGGCGGGAGGAAATTCACCATCTATTCCGTATGCCTCAGAGTCATATGCACATCAATATCCTGTAGATCCCCCTGAAAGATACCCAATTCCTGAAGCTGAACTAGCTATCGATGATCCAGCGGCTTTCTCTTCTAATTACCAACACATATCTGTTGAGGAGAAGAAAGAGCATCTAGTGGTTGCTCGGAATAGTCTCGAATTGCTTTCTAGCATATTGAATTCTGAGGCTGAGCCAAAACCTTTGAAGGTAAACACACGTTTTGATAATAAATAAAAGGCAACATTACCAAAATAATGAATTGGTATTTGTATATTTTTATCAAAATGCTATTCATTTAGTGATAGATAATTGCCTGCAGGAAGATTTAACTGTGAGCTTGTTGGGCAAGTGCAAGCAATCACTCTCTATCATCAAGGGGATTGTGGAAAGCACTACAGATGATGAAGCAACGCTTTTTGAGGCTTTATATCTCAATGATGAGCTTCAGCAGGTAGTTTCTAACTATGAGAAGTTAGAAGCTGCTCAAATGTCTGGGACACAAGAGCCTCAAAATGCTGAACCCGCCAAGCATGATGCGGAAGCTGTTCAAAATCCCAATGAGGTACCTGTAAGGTTTGAAATTGATGATTCCGAAGAATCTGAAGCTGATCAGAATCTGGATCGAAAGGTGCCCCAAAAATCGAACACTCTTAAAGTCAATGCAACTGAGGTCGAGGGGAATGGTCTTGCTGAAACTGAAATAGTTAAGGACACAACGGAAAAGAATGGTGAATCTAGCTTCAAGCGAAATACCGAATGAGGAAAAGCATTATTAGCGTGAATCTTCTAGCATTTCATTGTTGTCTTTGTTCATATCTTGTAATAAGCTGTAGTCCTTCCATTTGTGAGGGTGATTTACGTTGCCCAGATATGTAATTGGCAGGAGTTTCATCCCGAGGATTGTGATATTTAATCCTTGTGAGATCAGGCTAGTTCATAAGGTTAATGTAGTTGCACGTTTTTATTCGCTTCATATTAGTTAATGGTGTATCTGTGTGTCTTCATTTAATTCGACACTTTGATTTCATAGAAACAATACTGTAATCGGGCACATTTCGAAACAGATGCATTTTTCTTTTGGACTTCTAGCAGAAAATATTTGTCTTTCAGGATCAGACTAAAACAAAAAATATCACTATTGCTTCTTTTTGTTTTTGGAAGATTCACAAAAATAGTTATTAGTTGTTTGGGAGTTGAAACTTTGAAATTATTAAGCAGAATGTATTCATTTGGGTTTTGTCACGTGCAAGTTATAAAGAATTAGCACTACATATGATGAAGTGTCCCTACAAGTAAAAAAGTGCAAAATTATTATTAGCAGTGAGTGAATCCTATTTACACACTCAAAAAAATTTCCTTTCTTTCTGGTAATATCCACGTTGTAAACCATATCTATCACTGCATTCTCTTTTTTCCTTGTTCTCTTTTGCTCCTTTTCTTTTCTTTATAGAATTAAAATAGTTGTGCTTTTTGTTTTACTATTTTACATTTTGTGGCTCTCTCATCTAAAAAGTGGTATATCGGTGCATGCATGAAATAGATATAATAATGGACTATAATTAGTCGTATTGAGAATAAAAAAGGTTTAAACTAGAATCCATACGTTTTTATTGATTTTGTAATAAGTTTATACCCATTTTAAAATGAAAGTTTATATTCAGTGCGAGAGATTTTTCTGAAATTGTATTGGACAGCTGATGATTTTTATTTTAAAATTAGATAATGATATTTTAACATATGATTATTACATTACATTATTTAGATAATGATATTCTATCACTTGCCGCAATCACACGAAAAGAATAAGGTGGTGTTCAGGCAATAGGTTTTCAATGTCTTTCTCAGTGCTACATTTGATGGGACGCAATTGATTTGAATAAAATTGAAATTTTGGCTCTTAAGTGGTTCATTGTGTTTCTGTCAAACAATTCAATGTGTTATGGCACACAGCATCGGTTGATGACAACAACGTCAATCAGCAGAATCAAAGTTAATTCAAGCGGTGCTGCATTCTCGTGATTGATTTATTTGCCGCCGATTCAAACTTATTTTTGAACATAAAGCGTAAAGCGTTTGATTAATAAATAATAATGACAATTATACAACAAACCTCTTCGATTTTGAAATTAGTTTTTGTTTTTATTAAAAATTAGTATATCAAGCACTGCCAAGCATAAGTGTAGCTGGGTCACAATCTGCCATTAATATTGTCGTAAATATAAAAGGTAAGAAGATTCAAATTTATTGGAAGAATAAGAATGGTCAATAGGGTCAGTTCGTGCAGATCTATCTGTGCAATTCAAAATGCCTTCACGTGTTCCTCGAGAACAGAGTCCACAGTGTGACAGTGTAACGTTCCAACAAACATCAACCATATCCGCAACAAATCTCACACTCCTCCTCACAATTTATCAGCAGCAGATGAGAGCTGAAAAACAGTAGAAGACAAGAATGGCTTCACTCTGCACCACACTTCTCTTTTGTCTTCTCCTAATCCTATCTTTAGCGGCAGCCGCAGAGTCGCATCGTACTCCCGGCTTCCTCTACACTCGCACCAGAGGAAGATGCACCGCGCAGTAAGAAACCCCGTTCCGTTCTGTTAACAATGTCATCAAATCAAAAAACGCGATAACGGTGTACTGATTTCTTGTCAGGTTCTGGAGCGGGAGGAGGGAGGCGTGGCCGAGGATGGTTCCGGAGACGTCGACGGTGTCGAACGTGTTCGGGTCTCGGGTCTACGAACACTACAGATCGGATCTGACATTGATAGAAGCCGCGGCGAGGAACGACGAGGAGAGTAACGCCTTCGGAGGGTTGGTGAAGGAGGGAACCGCGGCGTTGCTTAACTCGTATGCGAGAGAGGGTTTTCCTTACAAACCCTGGCAGGTTAAGACTTTGGTCATAAAAGCGTTGGTGTCCCAAGCTGCAGCTGCATCTCAAGCCAATAACTTCTTGTTGGCTAACCAGGCTTGCTCCTAAAACCTAATCTATTCCTAACTCACTTTATCATATATTAAAATTTCCTTACAAACACTCACCATGATTGATTATCCATGTTTAGCTTAGTTGTGTTATTATTGGGTAAGGTCCACTCGCTTTACCCTTTTTGTTATTGGTCTTCTCATGCGATTTTATCGGAATCACTACTCTGTGACGTGATTTTGGAATGTTAGAAGGGTATTTGTTTGTTGATAAGAAGGAATCGTTGCAATGGAGGGAATTAGTACTCATTATGTATTGCGTCTCTCTAATTATCTTTGTTATTATCAGTCACCATGCCTGGTGCTTTCTGAATTTGTAAGTTCTGGGCTGAGGAAAGTTTATTCCGACGTCACACATAAGTTTTTTTTTTATTCCGTAGCTATTCTATTTATAATATTTACTTGTATAGTGCTGTTTTTTCATAGCTCAGAATTCGGTTTACTGGTTGAAATTTGATATCAGCAGAACTAGTTGGTACTAGAGCGGTGATTTTTTATTTTTTTTCATTAGTGTACTGTTCCACTTTTTATTTTAATTACACGGATAGCATACTGGAATTGGGATAATGCAACATAATTACACACATAGCATAGTGTAATTTTCATTTTCAGGTCTAAACTCTCCTTTCAAAACCCACAATTTTAAACATGGGTCCAACTCCAACCATCGTTGACAACTCATTGGGTGAGTATGAAACAATTGAGATAACTGGGAAGGTCATGGTGGTGGCTATTATAATATTCATTGTGATTGTGTTTGTTCTTGTGCATCATCTTTATGCGAAATGCTTCTGGAGGAACATGGGGGAGAGAACGTCTCGGGCAAGACCCGATCATCTATGGGACACCAAAATTCGAACACCAAAATTTTAATTTTTTAATTGAATAATTATGGAGGTAAGAATTCAAGTCGCGGATATTGAATTCTGATCCATTTTTAAAATTGTGTTTTCCAAATAAATGTTATGTGTGAAAAATAAAAATAAAAATGGAAAATGTGTGCTAGCACTAGGGATGGCAAGGGGCGGGTACGGGTATCATGATCCCATCCCCATCCCCATGATTAAAATTCATCCCCATCCCCAAACCCAACGGGTATACAACTTTTGACCCATCCCCATCCCCACCGGGTAACGGGTATTTTCTTATACCCATATCCATACCCATTTTTTTATTGTTCCATATATCAATTAAATATTTTTTATAAAAAAAATTTAAAAATCACACCAACAGAATCATGATACTATCAAAATATTCAATATTAAAATAACATACTCTTT
>Ga0099822_1002657_pt1 | contig 22393 bp, 11 predicted proteins | sample CowpeawhiteBW_FD_76839 | JGI IMG/M metagenome (GOLD analysis project Ga0099822, IMG submission 76839) | Root nodule microbial communities of legume samples collected from California USA - Cow pea white BW | ecosystem: Host-associated > Plants > Roots > Nodule | place: USA: California | collected... | reverse complement strand
TTTATTTTTTTATTTTTTTTTATATTTTTTGTATTATTTTTAATTAAATATTTATTTTTTTTTTTTTTTGTTTGTTGTTAAATGTGTTTTTATTTTTTTTTTTTTTTTTTTTGAGAAATTAAAAAATTATGTATCTATATTTTACTTTAATAAAGTATTTACATTTATTTTTACTTACCTCTTTTATTTCTAATTAAAAGTTAGGTGAAAGATAAAAACTACAAATAATAAAAAAATAATAATTCATGTTATCTTAAAATTTATAAAATAACAGTTAAATAGAATAATTAAAAAATGACGGTTAAAAAATAAAAATATTATTTTTAAAAAATATTAATTATCTCAACGTATTGTTTCGAAGGATTACAGAGAAACTGAAGAATGAAGATGGTAGTGTTTTCTTTTTGTCGCTTCCATCATTTGGATTGCATTTTAGGCCCATTTATATTTCGATTATGAAGTCTAATTGGGCTCTTTTAGCCTCTAGGGCCTAGCCCATGTACGATCAAGAAAAACGTGGCAAAATTTACAAACACTAAATTACAATTATTCCAATTTTCGAATTTAAGTAAATGGAGTTACTTTTACTTCATCCAAAATCAATTTTAAATTTTAATTGTTGTATTTCTTTCATTTACCCTCACACTTATACCCTCGTACAATTCAAAATTATTTTTCATTTAAATCGGGTTTCTTATTTGTACTTTCAGATACTTTTGTCTTTACTGGTTATAATACTTTAATAATCTTATTATTTATTTCGACAAATTTTACTATTTTATAAGGGTCACGGATTGTAGTTCCAAATAAAAATAATATGGACATATCTTTTTTTCTTTAATTTTGTTTAACTTAGTTATATATGTTACCACACAACTATTATTTTAACATTTATCTTTTCTTTTAGACAATTTTATCATCAAAATTTTAATGTTTAAATGTTTTACTCATTTATTAAATTTCCAGTAGGATGATGGCGTGTAAAAATATAGAAAACAACATTATTTAGTTACTATACAAAACAATGCCATTTGACTTTTTTGTATTTTGAAAAAATTAAGACATGCAATTTCTTAGAAATTTAACGAATTGAAACCAATTATACATATTATATACTTTTAACATGACATAAAAATATATAATAGTTATAATAGCAAAAAAAAAGAGTATGTATAAACTTTCAAAACCCATTTTGATTCAAAATATGTTAACAACATTTAATAAGTGTTTATATTTTTCATCGTAGGGCTATAATTTTAGGAGTAAAATTGTTTATATTTTTAAAAAATATTAATAACAATGATTATACAAAAAATAATAACTTTTACATGAATAATGGGAATATTTAACTGAATCTGAAAGAAAAAAATGTCACATTTATTGGCAGTAGCTAAGAAAACTGTTAAAAATATTAGCAGTGTTATTTTAATTAAAATTCAATAATTATAATTTATTTTGCTTCATATTAATTAAATTCTACTTATTTTTCTAATTGAAATCTAACCCACTATAACAAGTTTTGCATGTTCTAGAAGAAAATGGCTACACTCACAACTTCAAATATTGTATTTTCTTCCAACCCATTGGTGCCTACCTTCCATTTTCTAATATAACTTCAAACATAAATATTCTACTTTTAAGGATAAGCTTTTCACCAAATTTCTTTAATTTTTTTCTATTTAAATTGAATGTGGTTTTCCTTATCCATTAAATTAAAATAAGATACTTGATCACGTTACTTTTTTCTTTTTTTCTTTTTTGCATGCAACATCTCCAAAACCATTCATTTATGATTGAGTAAAATTAAAGCTACTATTTTATATTATATATATATATATATATATATATATATATATATATATATATATATATATATATATATATAGTCTGAGGATTTTAACTTGCACACTTATCTAAAGTAAGTGCCTAATTAATCTACTCAGATGAACCCTCTTTTTCAACATTTTGCTTAACAATGTATATATCTTAATTAATTAGTTTTGACCTTCTAGAGCTTAATGGTATAGGATTAGCGTAACAAATTATCCATTTTTTTAAAAACAAAATTTGAGACACACAAAATTTGAAATGATTATATATATATATATATATATATATATATATATATATATACTTTTTTTTAAAGCTACGGCTTTGTTATAGCTTAATTATTATTATTTTATTTTTTTCTCGCGGTATCAAGATGTGTATTTTACGATAATTATCTTAGGATAAGCATACTTTTTACGATGATTATACTAAGAACTAAGATGGAAACTTTTTTCAAGATTAATATTAATACTAAGATAATTAATTTAACGTGTTTATTATAGTTCTAATTTTTTTAATTTCTCGCTAATTTTTTACATAAAGTCAAATACAAAGAACCGATCTGAAATGTTTAAGTCATACTTTCGATATTTTTATTATTACTATAACCGATGTAAAATATTCATTATATATTTTATAGTTTAAGTTGCATGTTCTAATTTTCAACCTTGAGTTAGTTCAACTAGACCATGGAAAGAATAATCAAACTAATATATCTGTTTATATATATATTTTTTTGTATAAAAATATAACTTCAGTCTACATTTAGATATTACAAATTTCTTTTTATATATCTATGTTAATTTCATATTCAAACTCCAATATCATACACTTCCCTACGTAAAAAAATGCACTTTCTTTCCTCTTCAGAAAATAATATATTTTTTCTTCGTTAGGCTTAATACACAATAAGATTATACATTGTCAAGTTTATGATATTATTACTGAAATTACTATAATATACCATTCTAACAATTTATTGAAATATTGTCACTGTTATTCTTCTCGTTAATTGATTATTAGTAGGCAAATTGTTAGATATAATTTCCCCTCTAAATAAACAAATAAATTAAGGTCATGTTTTTCAAAGGTTTTGTGACCTATGTTAGGATAACTTGAAATATGTTGCACTATAAGAAGGAAAAATCTTACTTAAAATATGAAGAAATTATCAACACAAGATATCCTATATTTACGATTCTGTAAACAAGTTTTCGGAAATTTCATGCAAACATATAATTAAATTCTGTATAATTCTAACTTTGTATTGTAATATACAGAAATTGAAGATATTCAAATTTAAGCTTAGTTTATTAATTAAGTTAATATAACTAAATTTAAAATAACACAACTCATTATGACAGTTAAAATTAATTAACAGAAATGAAACATTTTTAACAATTTATATAACGCTACAAAGAAATGGGTAATATATTTTAGGTTTAAATACTTTTGTGGTCCTCATTTTGGTAGTGTTTGTTGCAAATGGTCCTCATTTTGACAAAATATACATGTGGCGCAATTTGTATTAGGATGTGTTACGTGTCACCTATACAATGCTCCGTTAATGATTTAAACGGCATCACAGAAAATTACCAAATAAAGCACGAATTACGAAAATGAGGACCATTTTAAATATTCGGTAAAAATGATGATCATTTTAAACATTCTGTCAGAATGAGGACCATCCGTAACAAACACTACGAAAATGAGGACAAAAAAGTATTTAAGCCTATATTTTATAATAAATGTTTTGTAATATGTGTAGCATTCTTTCATTATTCGATTTATAGTATATAGCCTAAGCATTGTTAAATTGTCCAACTTCCATGATTAGAACGCTAACAAAAAATAAATAAAAATTGTCCAACGTTAATATTGTCTCGATATTCTAAATTTTGTTAATAAAAGTAAATGATTAATATGAGCATGGTGGGTTTACATGATTATAGCATGATAGATTATATAAATAAGTAAGAAATGAATTTACTTTACCAACGACATTGTCTCTTTGTGATATAATATGATATATTATTGGTTACAACTGTAGATCGGTCTACAGTGATTGCATTATTAATTAATTTTCTACTTATCATCAAATTAAACCTCAAACTTTTACTGTGTAAATTCAGGTATATAAATAAATTTGGATTTTTCACTAAATTTTTTTGTGTTATTTTTCTACTATATCTTCATAATACATTAATTATCATTAATTTTAAAATTTTAAAATATATTAAAAAAATATTTAAGATATTAATACAATATATTTTTAATATTCAGGATCACAAAAAAAATCACTACTCTAAATGAATGCATGGTGTTGAGAAAGTAACACCATCAACTTCAATGAATTAATAAATAAATTAATAGTTAGCTTTGTAGATTTGATTAAGAACAAGTCGGCAGGTGAAGTTTGTCTATTAATTATAAATACCTCTGATTAACATCACTGAACCTGTTAACTTTTCATGATTACTAAGTTTCAGAAAATTAGAAACAATGGAGAAGATAATAATATATAATATAGTATAATGAATCATTAAGGCCATTTTTGTTCTCTTCTGATGAGACCTATTCCTATTCTTTTCACTTCAGTTTTCATGCATCAAGTGATTCAAAACAATCATCATTGCCATGTGCTTTTCTATAATATACTTTCTCCACCTAACCGTCTTTCACATGAAATTTTAGTTAGCCACTTTTATAATTTGTTTTCCACCTTGCACCCTCTGCAGTATCACCAGCAATACTAGCATAAATTTAATCTAATTGACACCACTCTTTATTTAAAACTTTAAGACATGATAAGTTTATGGATCATAATCTTTACTCAGTACTTAATTTTTTTTTTTAATATAGAATTTAAACTCATACTTAAATTCTCGTCAATATATTTATATTTATCTGTGTATATTATTAAACAAAAAATAATGTATAATATATAATTAGATATAAATCTCGTCTTAAAAATATTTTTATTTTTATAGATTTGAATCATCTTTAAAGTGCACAGATAGAATATAATTTATTATATAACAAGAGAATTGGATGGATGACAAAAATATAACTAATGATCATAATGAATCATGAAGGGATTGCACTTTAAGTGTTTGAACAAAGTCCACAAAGTGTAAGCTCCCTGCAAAACATCCTAAACATTTATCTCTAGCTAAATGCATCATTGTCTCTGCCCTATGATAGATTGCTGTGCTTGTCATTATTGACTATTAAAGCAGGGCAATGAAAGTGAGTAGAGTCTGAGTAACAATGTATAGAATGTCTTCTCAAGATAAAAAAAAAATTGAAAAAACCATTATTTTTAATTAATTTTTCATCGCTCAACAAAAAAAGAAAAATCAGTTTTTCCTCACTTCCGAATTTCATTCACTACATCATTTGGGTAAAAGAAAACGTTAGAATGAACATGGTATTTAGTTTTTCAAGAAAATTGTTGAGTTAATTCCTTAAAGAAGCTTAGCTAACCCTAGTCCGATGTTAAGTTAAGAAAATGTGAATGAAAGTAAATTCAAAGGTTAGCAATTAATTTATAGAAAATTTGGGTGTGGTGTAATAGTAATCACGTGCATCATGGACGAGTTTTGAGTGTGTTGTGAAGCATTGAAATTGAAATGTATTAAACATGTGGAGTGGTGATATCATGATAATACATTGAACCCAAGTGATGGAAGTTAGTAAGATTCTTGCAGATTTTGTCCCAATAATTAATGACTAACTCAACGTCAATCACGCAAACATGCTTCACATACCTACCATTTTCCTTACCTCAATCCACTTGGATCATTCATTTCAATAATCTCTCTCCATCTTTGACTTCCAATCAATCAACCTCTTCTCGAATATTGCTGTATGTTTTTCGCCTTCCAAAAGGCCCTTTTTTTCCTTTTTGGATACTAATCATTTTATCGCAATATTAAACTAACACTTTAATCAAACAAGATCAACAAATTAAGCATCACTTTAGATCTTAATTATGCCTCCAATGATGTCAACTTGTTAATACTCAGTTCATATACACCTTCCTGGTTTGCAAGCCATGCCAAAAAACCTCTGACACATGGTGGAGTCATTATATATATATATATATATATATATATATATATATATATATATGCTTTGAGCTAGATTGCTAACGTATCTAGCCTTCACAGCCAAAACCTAGATACCCTTTTGTTTTATATGCCTAAACCATCCTCACTTATTGCCATTTTTTTTATCTAATAGGTGTCTACTATCAATAATGTATATATCAGTGGAAGTAGTTTTACATAAACTGGTTTTTTAATGTACTGATTTGTGGAAGTAGTTTTTTTACCACATCATTTATCATCTCTATCAGTTTTCTATTACATAAATTACTAAATTGTACGAGAATTATTAAGGACAGAAATGTTACATCAAGTCTTACCATTGAATCAAAAACTATAACAAGATGCATTACTCGCTTGATCATGCAGATGAGGTTTGATAATTTTACAAAAGTGTTAATTTCGTAGCCAAAAATACAAAACACTGCAAGTTTCTCGATTATAAAAGAAATAGAATTGGATTACTTGTGTTGTGTAAACTTATCTATATTATGGCCATTACCCAACCCTAATATAATAGCTACTTCCACAAACATAAAATACTAAAAATCGTATACGTAAAGGTGCTTTGGTTTTCGTTTCATCTGTTGAAACTTTCACAGCAAAGTCTCACTTGTACATTTTTTTATTCCAACAAAGGTTTATTATGCTTTCTTGTTTCCAAGCATGCACTTGAACCCTTTTATAAAAGCCTCTCATACTTTGTAGTTCACACACACATCCATGCCCACAGTTAGTGCTTAACCACATATTTTGGTGCATCTTTTCTGCATCATCTTCTTAATCACTTTTCTTTCCAACAGAGATATCTTAATTTCCCTCTCATAACTCATCATGGCTGAAGTTGAATACCATGCAAAATCCACCACTAATACCCCACCCCTAAAGCTCTTTGGCATCAACATTAACAAGTCCCCAGAAGATCAAACTCATGATCATGAAGCAGGTTCCGATTCTGAGCCTTTCATCGCAAGAAAATACGAGTGTCAGTACTGCTTCAGAGAATTCGCAAACTCACAAGCACTTGGAGGGCACCAAAACGCGCACAAGAAAGAGAGACAGCTCTTGAAGCGTGCTCAAATGCAAGCTGCTCACGGGTTTGTGGCTTCCCACGTTCACAACACCATCATATCAACCTTCTCACCACAGTCTCAGCCACCGTTATCGTGGCTATGCACACCACATGCATGGTCAGGTGGTGGTGCGTATGACTCGGGAGTGGCTTTTGTGACTCCAGGAAGACGAGTCTATGCCACAGCCGGTGCCTCCATCACTGGTGGCCTTGGCCACCGCAACCGCAATCCTCCGCCGGAGATCGGTGGCTTCAACAGCCACAGTTTCAACGGTGGTGGTGGTTTGGATTTGCATCTTAGCCTATGAGTTATTTTGTGAGGTAGATTAATTTTTCATTCAATTTAGCACCATGTGTGAACAGCCTTGTATTCTGAGTTTAATGCCAATGTAAATTTTATATAAGTATTTAGAGTCGTTGGGAGATATTTTTATACATTTTTCATGCCGATCTGATAAACTTCTAAATCGAGATCCGTTTCGAACAAATACATGTCACGGGTCATTCACATTTAGGATATTATTTATATACAAAATGGACCACTTGATCAGTCTTACATTCAATATAACCCCAAAAGACATCATAGTCCGAAGGTTACAATTTCAACCTCCACACACAAAAAAAAAAAAAAACTATATCAGATTAGATCCTACGGATAGATTTTTGTTAGATTTATGCATGATGTTGAAATTTTTACATTCAAAGAAAACGTGGTTTGTGTGGTTGTTTTGTTAGCACATGTATATGACAGAGGCACTGAAATATAGCACCCCCTCTTTGACGAGATTCTATTAAGCGTCGATTATCTTTCTAAAACATGCATTGACTTTGATGATACAATCTATTCCAGAAAGTAAATGCAGCATAATTGGGGGGTTTTCTCCATAATTGTCTTCTGTGCTGTCGTTGCTGAATAGAAGATGCATGTGCAATTATATATTACATATCACACCCTGTTAAATATTCGAATTAAAATGAGTCCAAATTGGTTTTAGTTATGGTAAAACTTATATACTATTACTTTTTACATTTACCAAAAGTTTATTTTACTATAGTTTCTTACTAAAGATATATCTATCTATGTATATATATATAGAGGGAGTTGTTCTTCTTCTTGGCAAATGTTAATTACCTAGAATAACATTCAAACTCAAAACAACCATTTTTTTTAATAATTTCTTTGTAAATTGAACCATTTATAGACCAATATAAATTTGATTAATTGGATTAAATCACGTCGGTCAAGTTATGTAAATTTTTTTAGATTCAATCAATTTTATTCAAAATGACACAACTTTATGCATTATTGTCTTCTTATGGAGGTTATTAGGTGTTTGATTCAACATGTGTGGTTATAATGACACATCATGTAGGGTACGTCAAATCAAGTTCAAAACTTTGTTGTTTCTTTCTACTTTTCTAATTTCATTTTGTCCCAATTCCAAGGAATTTTATTTGGGCTCCATATGTAAACTATATCACAGTTTTCTCAGTATTTATTTATTTATTTAAATTATACAGTCCATCTCTTGCATGTTTCTGTCTCATATATCTTGATTTCTAGTTATTCTTGTGGTTTTTCTTTTTGTTTGGACTTGTCATGGCAAATAATTACACATAATAGTATATAAATAGTAACACAATAATAAGAAATGGCATTATAATAATCAAAACCGTAAAACATAATAATTATTAATGTTATATTTGGCTGATATTTTACATGTACAAATTTGTGTTATTTTTTTTAATTAATATTCGAATTTATCTTTTATGATTTTTAAGTGGTATATTTTAAGTAGTTTTTCAATTTTCTCGTTCTCAATATTTCAAAGTCATTAAAAAAATAACATATCATGTTATAAGATAAAATTATTAAGTTATCAAAATTTAATAATAAAAAATATGATCGTTCGTAATATTTATATAAAACACAGTACGTACCTCTAGAACATCAATTCTATTAGCGATCATCAAATTAGGTAATTATGCAATTGCTTAATTATCAATTTAGGAATTATATTATGCTAGAAATAATTTTCAGTACGTTGAGTTGAGTTGTAGTTTTGGTTAATATAAAAGAGAGGCTTTAATTGGGACTTGATATTGAGAACTAAATCCAACGGCTGGGAAGGAGGGTTTATCACAGAGCGTAGGATTAGATGAAAGGGAAAGGGTGAAGAACAACATAAGATATTCGCTAACTATTTTTCGTGTTTTGTTTTCTGATTTTGTTTCGTTTGCAATTGCAGTTGCAACTGCTACACTATCTATCCGGTAAGCACTGTCTCTGTTCATTTTCCCATACATATCTTTACACTATCTTCTCATTTCCCTTAGTTTCTCCTCTTTTTTCATCTAAGTCTGTTCTTCCGTTTCGCTCATTGCTTTTGGTTTTCTTACTACTTATTGGGACACTTATTGCGAATACAGTAGTTTGTTTTGAACAATTTTTTTCTTAATGGGTCACCCTTTACACCTAATTTTGTGATGATGATTTTGTAATCTCCTTTTAGTTATAGTACAGTCTAAAACTTTAGATTTGTTTGAAAACCTTATGAAAGCGTTTTATGGAAGAATCCCTTTGTATGATAGGTTTTCTTCGCGGAGAGTGATACCAACTGTTGGGGTTTTCCTTCTGTTCTTCATTCAGATTTGGAGTGTTCTGTTATGTTCATGATTTGTATTTAGCAATTATGAATTTATTAGTTATCGAGTTATTTAATGACTTGTGAAAGAAGTGGTGTTATGTATTCAATCTTAGTATTTGTGATTTATCTTTAATTTACGTTGATATCTATAAATATAGTGTTTGGTGTATGCATATCTCTTATGAGTTACACGAGTTTGACAACATTGGTCCAAACAAAAGTGTGTAATGTTGAGGTTGTAAGTGACTTTACTGAAAATTGGGTTTGCTGACACCTTAGTTGTTATGGTCAATTATATAATGAGATGTTTTTTTTTCATACTCACTTACATATCCTTTTCATCTTTGGACAGATCAATGTTGCATGCAGCATCTGCCCCAGGCCTTTGTTTAAGCTATCCCAGGAACATTCGTCATCCTCGTTATTTGAAAACACCTTCTGTTAAAACAAGACATTCTGTTCGCTGTTCGGTATCACAGACAAGTAATGGAGCTAAAGTGGAATATACTCCTTGGCTCATTGTTGGCTTGGGTAATCCTGGAAACAAATACCATGGCACTAGGCACAATGTAATTATTCAGTTCTTTGTGAAATTGCTTGAAATTGAATACACTGCTATTTGTAGTGAATCTTATGGTTTGCCCTCTATTAGGTTGGATTTGAAATAATTGATAGCCTTTCTCAAGCAGAAGGGATTAAGATGAACACAATACAGTCAAAGGCCTTGATTGGAATAGGTGCATCATCCCCTAAGCATTGATTTTATTTTGTTCATTCCCTCCTAGTTTTGAATTACATGGAAATTCTAACACTGACTTACATTTTCTTCCGTGATCTGTACAGGTTCCATCGGAGAAGTACCAATTTTGTTGGCAAAGCCCCAGACATACATGAATTTTAGTGGGGAATCGGTCAGTTTTCACCGTAAATATTTGATAGATTTTTTATAAAGCATACACATACTTTAGTTTTCATCATAATTTGTACCTAATTTTATCTTATTTCTAATATTCTTGAAGGTTGGGCCACTTGCTGCATATTATCAAGTACCCTTGCGTCATATTCTACTAGTATGTATTTCTTACCTTCTGTTTAATAGCAGTTAACGACAATTTACATGTGTTTTGCAATTTTCATTTAGCCTAAGTTTTCGGGAAATTTTATGTAGGTTTATGATGAAACAAGCCTGCCAAATGGTGTTTTAAGGCTTCAGCCAAAAGGTGGACATGGACATCACAATGGGTAATGCTTGTTGAATTCATTTTAATACTTTTTATATATCAGAACAAAACATGATTTCAGAAATTGGAATCATGTGTTTAGCAAATATTCTGTATGAATAGAGAGACAGTGAACAGGCCTTTTCTAAACTTCTTGACATAAGATAGAAATTGAAATATCAAAATTTAAGGTTACAGTCGGTTCAGTAATCGTGGCACTTGGATAGAAAATGAAATTTCTTATTGAGGAGGTGGTTTGTGAACACAGCTTTATCACATTTGGTTTAAACTCTAGAGTAGAATTCTTTTGTTTGAATTTTAACTTGATTGACACTTATTATGTTCTAACATTAATTCTCTGTTTTCTTTGAAGTAAAATAATGATTTGAATCCTATCTCTGTAAACATAGGATTGTAGCTGTTTAATTTTCTTATAAGACTTTTACTTCAATACAGTTTGATGGTGAAGATCTGTTGTAAAGTATCTCATATGACTTATAGATAACACACCAAGAAAATCATCCTAATACAAACCGATTTTGTTTTAAAGAAATGAATTTGCGAACTGGTATATTTTTACTGTAATGGGAAATATTAAATTCTATAGCTGGTTTTACATTGCTACAGATTGAAAAATGTGATGGGCCATTTGGATGGTTGCAGTGCTTTTCCTCGACTTGCAGTAGGTTAGTTCCTTGTCTCAGTCACCTTCACAAGGTTGCTTCAGTTGTTCCAGCAGTACTGAATTTCAAATTTGTGTTTGTAGGAATTGGAAATCCTCCTGGAACTATGGACTTGAGAGCATTTCTTCTACAAAAATTCAGTTCTGTGGAACGAAAGCAGGTTTGGTCTAGTCTTATACCAAGTTTGAATTGGTTTAGTACTTTTATAATAGCATACACCTTTTTGTGTGCTTATGCTATTTGCATAATACTATGTCTTGCAATTTATTTTGACTGGAACTTAATTGCAGAAGATCAATCAGTTCTGTTATAATTGCATTGCACTGCACTTTATACTGATAAGTCTGTCAAATACTGTGTTATAAGTTATGATGTGCAATTCTTTTTGTCTAAATTGAAATTTGATTAGGATTCCTTTTCCAAATGACAGATTGATGCTTCATTGGAGCAAGGAGTTGTAGCTGTAAGAACAGTTGTGCTTAGAGGCTTTGACCAGCATGTCAATAGATTCAATTTAGGGCAAAAGTACAAGTACCATAAAGTGTAATTTCACTCAAATGGATGAGCCAGTTTTGGCTTAGATGAAATTGATGTGTATGTTAGCAGATAGCAATTATACCTCAGAAACTTGTCATGAGTCATGAATAGTGCATTTTTTTGTAAAGCACATACACCAGTCAGTGGTCATATTCTAGTCTGGAAGATGTTGTTGCATAGACCAATCAAAGAAAATGGAAAATGGTAGGGCATGTGGAAGCAACCTTTGACCCTTGGAAACCTAGCTAATAATGTTATGCTAAATAGTAAGTGATCAAGAGGGTGAACCCAAAACAAACATCATTGTCTATGGTACATGTGCCGATGATTCCGGAACTAGGCCCTATGAAATAAAGTTTTAAATAAATGTAAAGGTAAATCTAATTAAGCATTTTAGTGAGTTTAAATTAGTTTGCATAGTATACTCAGATAAGGTGTGGTTTGTTCTATTATTCCATAATGTTCTGTAATCTGAAATGGTATTTTTTATTTATATAATTTGAAATAATTTTATATTCGATAATATGAGTTATAATTTTGGATAATGTAACCTAAAATATAATTTTGAACTAAATATTTAGAGTATGAGTTGGATTATGTAATTAGAAAATATAATCTAAAATCTCAAAAATAATTTCGAATAGTTAATCTGGAAATATTTTAGATCAAAATATAATATAAAAGAATAGTCTGTTTATTACCTAATTTATAAACTGCTATTAAGACAATAATTTTAGATTTTAAGAGAAAAGACATTATAATGAAAATTTTTCTTTAAGAAAAAGTAGATTATTTTAGTAAATGGGTTGTGTAAGAAAAGATGACTGAGTAAATAGGTGCCATAAAAGTTAGACATTTTTAATATAAGGGGGTTGAAATTGAAACCCATATCACTTGTCAATTTCAACATTTGAATATAAACGTAAAATTTAAACTTATATTCACACAATAAAAAGGCCAATTAATGATTCACCTGTTTCATTACTAACTTGGTACCTCAATTAAGTTCATGACTTCACTTTTACATCACATATCAAAACATCAGTTTTTAATTGATTGTATTTAAGAAATTTAAGTAACATATGATCATTTTATTATATTTTTAGTTAATTTCAATTAACAGCTGAGCGTCAATAAGAATATATATTAAGAAATTATACCTTTAACACACTTCCGTCATTATTGATGAAATTGTCTGAAGTTGTTGGAGACACATTCATTTCTTTGCTGATAATATTTTTTGCAGCAGTTATTATTATTAATTTTGTCAGACAAAATTAGTCAAACATTGATTTTTTTTTTTTTAATAATTCATGAAACGGTAAATTCGATTTCACACCCTCTACCTTTTTTTTATAACTTTTTGTTGTATGATGATTTATCCACTTTCCGTACAGAACACTGATGGGGTGGGGGTGCCCTAGTTGTTACACTTTCAAAGCACAAAAAAATCTGTTATTTAGCAAACAGAGAATTATTAAATTATTAAATAATTAAAATTTCCTAATTATCTCAATAGTAAATAAATATTTAACCATTTTTTATATTTTTAATATACTAAATATTTTTCCTCTTCTCAACAAAAACGTCTATAATAGCAATTAATAGTGATAATAAGAGAACCTGGGATTCTTCAACCGTGTGGGACCCAGCATATTTAGAACGTTGGACTTAGATTTATTAGACCGTTGCGAACTCAAATATTTTACTGAACAAAGCACTGAAAAGTTCCGATAAGAGCAACAAAAAAGGAAATGACCCTCTTAACGAATGAACACAACATGGCAATATCAGAGGCTTGCAACGTTTCTCTGCAACAGCACACGAACCCCACCGTTGACACCATCTCTCTCATCAGTCTAACCTCGGCGCAAATGCAAGGCTTTCTGATGATGGACTTGGAGAGAGGACCGAGATATCAAGCATACGCTGAGCTGAGGGAAAGAAAGCTTCGCATGAAGAACATGAGACAGCAAGAGCATGAAGAAGAGGAAGAGGGTGTGGAAATGGAGGTAGAAGCAAAGGTTTTGACCCCACCGAGGAAGAAACAGGTGAAGTTTCAAGGTAGTGGGGTTTCTGGGAGAAAAGGGTCCTCCTCCTCTCTTGTGGCACAGTCTGTTCCTGACTTTTCTGCTGCTTTGAGGAAGGAGAATAGGAAGCCGGTGAATGGTAACGTGTTACCTACTCTGATGGAGTTGACACCTCCTTTGAAGAGTGCGTGTGGTGTTTTGTCGAGTGCAAGAGGGAGTAAGTCAGCGAATGCAGGTGAGAAGAAAAGGGGTGGTGGTGGTGGTGGTGGAGTTCTCATGCCGAGGAAGAGCTATGCCAGCATTGATGAACTCAAGAGTTTGTCCTCTGCTACTGCTAATGCCATCAATGGTGAGAGTAGAGGTGGAGGAAGGAGTAGCAGAGTGATGACAAGAAAGAGTGTTATAGGGTACAGACAGCACATTTGAGGAGTGTGGAAACTGGAGTGCAATGAATGAGTTTCCTTCAACCTTTGATTTTTTTTTTTTAATTCTCTTTTTTGTAGGTTTGTGATAGTTATCTTCACTGTTCATTCTTTTTGTAAGTTTCAGTTTGAATTTTTTATTTTTAATTGGTTTTTGGAGGAAGTTACTTACATTATTATCATGTAAGTGTAAAGCTTTTATTATTTGTGAGAGTATCCAATTATCCATCACCATGACACTGTTATAGAGAGAATAATAGTTTTTAATATTCCTGTGTTTATTGGGAAGGATTTTCCCTACTGTGCTTTGGAATATATTAAAATATGCAGCATGTTTCCCTTGTTAGACTGTTATTAATCATCTCTTACTGAATAAATAGACTAAATCCTGTTTATCAGCACTACAAAAAATGGAGCTTTCATAAACTGTTTAACTCTTACTGAATAATCATTAAGTGACTTGAAGATTTTGATTGAAATTTGTTAAAAGCAATGAAGGGAATTTCATATCATAAACTCTCTAAAATATTTATTCAAGTGTTTAGAGTAAACTTAACTAGATTATAAGTAAGATTCAATCAAACACACACTCCTTGTTCAATCCACCCCTTGATGTTTGTCTTTTCGTCATCAAAGCATCATTAACTAATATTTGATTTAAGGCTTGGCTATCAATGCATTAACTCATATTTTTGTGTCTAAACTACGCAAATCACAGCCATATATAATTGAAAAAAAATAAAAACTTGGTCACTGGACGTTATTTTGTCCACTAATTCAGAGAGCCCAAAACATAATCCTATTTGTACAAAAAATACACCTTGTTAGATTACATCTCGCCAGAGAAATGACTAGTGAGATGTTGCATGATCAGCAAAATGGAACTTTAGAAGGTGATGGAGCCATGAGTGGAACCTACAAGGTCTTCAACAACTTCATCAACCAAAATCTGAAGTATGTCCCCATCTATATCAACACCAGCCTCACATGCTTCAATACCAAAGTCAGTCCATTTCCCCAAGGAGTGGCTCATTTCCCATTCTATTATTTCATCAGGTACCATCCCAACCATAGATAACCACTTGTTGATCTCCCTCTTCACCTCTTTAGCCAACATCTCAGCTCTCATGCATAAGGGTAACTTTGTCCATGCCCTGAATCCAGAGTTAAAATAAAGGCTGCAGTTTGATTCTAGATATTCCACAACACAATCAAGGAGAAAACCCTTCAGTTCCTTTCTCTGTTTAGAATCATCACAACTCAAATCTGTCCACATGGTATCACTAGTCATGCTCTCAAGATCATCAACGAGAAACCGATGAATTATGAGTTGTGGCCCTTCATCCTGTCTGCGATCAGTTGTAATTCCAAGCACCAACTCAGCATGCAAGAGAATATCCTTCACATGGTTAAGCTTGCTTATTGTTAATTCTGTCCCATAAGTGTGCAAACTTTCCAATGCCCTGGGAAGTTGGCTGACAAGATCACTCAGTATCTCACCTATCTTCCCTTTGGTAAAGGATGTTGCAGAATCTGAAAGTTCGGTATCATGTTCTAGTTGACCACAACATGAGTGATTCATGGAATCAGGGTGAAAACCATGCCCTGGAATTAAATCAAAGGCCATACACATCAAAAAGAGAAACTTGGTCAAAAGTACATGGCTTTAATAAATGTATACACAGAATTTTTTGTTTTTTTCATAAATCACGTTTATTGAAACTCTTCTTTACCTGAGCTTTCATCCAGACTACTGGAAGAAAAGGAAGCTTCCAAAACAGATCCAGGACTGAGATGATTACCATTGCAAGAGGTTCCTAATAACCTTTCTTGTTTTTCCCCATACTGAGAAGAAAATAAAGCAAAGATCATGTCAGAATTCCAATTTTCCACCAATGGGCCAAAAGCATATGAGAATTACAGCACAAAGTTTAGTACATCTGATACCATGTTCCATTAGTATGCCTCACTATACTAAAAAATAACATGTTCCTTCCTTTTCTATACACAGGACGAATAATAAACAATATAGTAAGATACCAGACGATAATTTGATGCAAATGAAAGAGAAAAAAAATGTGACACCCTCCCTCCATTGCCGCAGTCTGTCATTTATACTGACACAAATAGCCACAAATGGAGAATGCTCATAAACATAATCATAAATAAGATATAAAAGCATTTCAAGCTGCAGTACCATCTAATTATATTTTCTTGCTTAGACTCAAGACACGTAGATAACATTGACTACAAATTCACAATGAAATTGAGCAACTGGATATTATAAAAAGATGATTGATAACAAATGCAAAATGACAGGAGAATCTAAATTTTGAAGCAGTGAGACAATATAGACAGAAAAGACTTACATGCAAACCAACATTTTCATTAAACACATGATGACCATCATGACAGATCAAATGCTCTGAACTTAAAGCAGATATCAGCTCTTGAAGAATCATGGCACTTGATTTTTTAGGCGGAACACCTGTAGCCAATTCTTCGTCCCTTTGAGAGGTCAATTCCTTCAATTTTTGTTCTAGAAAGGCACCTAAAGCATCAACTCTCAAGGGTTTAGGCCTTTTAATACTCTCATTGTCAGTGCTTGTCTCTTCCCTCTCGGCAGTTATTCCTATCTTTTGCTTCAGGGGGGAATTAAATGTAAATGACACTACATCATTGATCTTGTTGTCCTTAACCTTAATAACTCGTTCTCCTTGAGCAACTTGTTTATTTTTTATAATAGAATTGTTCAAGGAAGAAGCACTGGAGTCCCTCCTTTTGCCACCCAATCCATTAGAATGGAGATTTCTCTGTTTTGCACCAACTGAATAAACAGAACCTGTGCCTTCTAGTTGAGTGGCATGTGGGATCCTTCTTTTTCTCTCTAATGTTCTTACGTGAGACAAAGAATTATGCTGTCGACTGTACGGTTTTCTCTCTAGGTCAAATCTAGAACTATCAGCTTTGGTTGGTGATCTTGTCCTTGTTCGACCAGTAAGACTTCTATTCATAGAAACAAAGTCTTTAGCACCATTCATATCACTCGTAGATGATGACACCCCTTTTACTTGCATATCGCTCATTGTAGATCCAGATGAATATCTTTCACTGCTTAACATCTGTTCTTGTGTTTGAGTTTTGTGTTTTGGGCGAAAAGAAGATGCATCATCCTCCAGGGTCCTTGATGGTTGGCAAGATGAATTCCATTTAGGTAGACAATCATGGGGCATTGACAATCTTCTAACAGTGGGCTCATTCCATGATTTATGTGCATTATTTTTCCCCTTCTCTTCAGTATCAAGAGAAATGAACTTTTCTTGGCTTCTCAGAAGAACTACATCTCTGTCATGTCCAAGGGAAGTGAATGACTTTCCCTTCTTCTCTGATGATTCCATAGAGGTAGCTGTGATCACATCTGAAACAACGGGTGGAGGATCCAGTGGCTCTCCCCCAACCTCAAGCCTGCAGTCAACTACATCTAGCAGATTACCACAGTTTTTGCAAGAGGTCTGCTCCATCAATTGCTTGCAAGAGCCAGCTTCATAACAAGATTGATTTTGCACATCATTGGTCATAATACCAGTCTTGGGAGGGTACATGGAAGCAGTGTATGTAAGAGAACCTTTGGCCCTACTTCTGCTTTGCAGTCCAGGCTCCAAAATTTTAGTAGCTGCTCCTATTAACCTAGAGCTTCGAGAAGCACTCTTTCCGGAAGGAATTCTCGGGCTCTTCAAAGAAGAAGCAAGCTTCGGATGATGATGATGATGGTGATGATACTTTCTTCCTCGTGATAATACATTCTTAATTTGGAAAGCCTCAGCTCCAAATCTAGTCACTGCCCTTCTCTCATAGGACCCGGTTTTCTGAAGCTTCTGAGGTCTTGAATCATGCTTCACAACTCCCATTTCCAAACCCATGCCTTGCCTCTCCAACTCACAATGCTCACCACCCAAAGACTCGTTCTTCTCATCAGCACACAACGCTTTCTTGGACTTATCTCGCTGAGCGGTCGGAATAGATTCTAGACCCATCAACCTGGCTACCAGACTCGGAACTCGCATTTCACTCTTCTGCTCTACATCTACGCCATGATTCCCACCTTTTTTATTAGCACTTGGGAAACCTCCACTGTTCTCATTAGCAATCTGCATATTGAACATAGCCACAATACCCAAACGAAACAATCGTTAGCGCCAAACACTGAACAGAATAGAAAAAAAGAATTCATACAACCACTCAAGCATAGAATGTTACCAAGTGAATCTTGGAATTTGGCATCTTTTCATCCCCCTTGAACTTTTTCGCACGAGCTGATAAACACTCAACAACAAGAACACATATCAGTCACCACAAACCAAGAACACATTTCAGGCCAAATTCATATCATACTGAATAATACTATTACATCGTATGAACGTAGATTTACTAAGAAACTAACCAGGAGGAAGAAGCTTCTTGGAGAAGAGCTTCTTCTTGGAGAGTTTCCTCTTCCAATCAATGAGCTGAAAGAAAATGCCAACACAACCACCCGGTTTCTGCTGCACCTTCCTCTCCGTGATGGCCAAATTCTTCGCCGTGGAATCATTCATTTCTGCAACACTCCCCAGAACCACCGACACTGTAATGGAACCAAAAGTCAAAACCACCTTCCTCAGCAAAGGGTGTCGTTCTTCTCTACTCTACTCTACATTGTTAAAACCAAAAAACGCATTCAGTTTTCAGAAAACTCTCTCTCTCTCTCTCTCTCTCTCTCTCTCTCTCTTTCACACCGATGAGAAAAGAACTTCTTCACATTCCCTGGCCAAGAAAACAAAACAAAAAAAGAGGAAAAAAGAAAGCAGCTTTCTCTTCCCTTTAGGTACCCAGTTGCAAAACCTGACTCTCACTTATGGAAACAAGGTACAATAATGTTATCCACAAAAGACATGGGAACAACTCTGCTCGACCTCTGTGACAGCCACGAAAAGACTGAGGCAGAAAGCAACTCTTGATGCAAAAAACGACACCGTCACAAGGCACACAGAAAAAAGAAAAGGCAAATACCCTTCCAGAACAGTAATACAATTACATGGCAAGTTAAATCACAAGCAGCACCAATGCTGCTAATGCTACTGCAAACCAAAAAGTTAAGGTAAGGTAAGGTTCTTGTGGTTATGGTAGTGAGGCGCGTGGGAATAAGAGAGTGTGTCATGGGTGCATAGGATAAGGCGAACCAGACAACTGGGACACCCATGCGCATGCAAGCATCGGTCAACACACCCAAAAATATTAATATTTTCGTCATCGGGACAACAAACAGGGAACAGTGGTCTGGTTTGTTGGGTAACGTTGGGTCTACGTCTCTCTGCTATTCTGCGCTATGGGGCGCCAATTCATCGCTTTTCATGCTTCTAATTCACGCGCCCTCATTCCACTCGCTCTTTCTTGTCACCGTGACATATGCTTTACGCTCTTTTTTCATCACACTCATCTAAATTTATAAAAAAAAAAAAATTTAAATATATTTTTCTTTCAAGTAAAATTTAAAATTAATCTTTTTTCCAAAATTTTAACCAATTTAATTTTTTTTAAAATTTTTGATTAATTTAATCTTTCATTTTTAAAAGTATTTGAATTTAATTTTTTTAACTAAATTTTGGTAAGTTTATTTGACATTTCAAATATATTTTATGATAGTATTTGAATTATTTACACCGTTTGATATATCTATGTTTCAATGTTAATTTAAATATTATCATAAAATGTATTTAAACTGTCAAATAAATTTAATAAAATTTAATAAAAAAAAAGTAAACATACACATTTCTAGAAATAAAAAATTAAATTGGTATAAAATTGAAGTTAAAAAAACATATTTAACCAAAGAAAAACGGCATATATGTAGATAAGTTTTGATAAGTAACAAAGAGCATTTATCTTTTGTAGGAATGAGTGATGAAATTGAAGCAGAACACTTTGCAATGGCATAAAGTTCGAAAAGGATACCATTAATCATTCTAAACTTTTTTTCCTTCTTTTCCGTTATTATTACCAATTATTTCACCAAGAAAAGGGTGTGAGAATGCAGAATGCACAGTGTAATGTGCTACACTTTTGGGGTTAAAATCTTTCTAAGCATTTTATGAAATTAATCGATTCATCATATTATGTTAATTTATGAATAAATTGTAAAGTAGTAATAATTAAAATATATTGTTGACAGTGAGTGAAATGCATTGTTTGTTGGCTATATATGGTAACTATTATGAAGTAAAAGGTGGTGTTGAATAAAAAAAATGAAACAAAGTATAGAAGTTACACGTGAGTTTTGGTGGACCCATGTTCAAAAGAAGGGCAAAACAGTAACAAAGGTAAAAATATGTGTGTGGTAGTGAATAAAGTAGTGTGGTCACAAGAAGAGTGCCTGAAAGTGAAGTTTTATAGAGTGTCCAATCGAATCATCGTTGTTCTTAACTGTTCTTATATACTAATTGGATTCCAATGATTTATCTTTTACGATGTTAGATTTAGACTGCACACAAATCTGCTACAGATTCACGTTAGATTTGGTTTCAACCCATGACAGAATAAGAGCCAATAGAAACACGAACTCTCAATATATTTTAGGATCTATGTTCGAAAAAGCTAATAAGAAAATGCAAGATGTACCAGAAATACAATATATAAGAGAAATTTTATTTTGTAAAACTTAAATAAGAATCAATTTTTACTTTACATTATAGTATAGGATCAATTCCTTGTTTTCTTTTTCTGGAATCGATATATCAAAATATATGTGTATGAATCAGTTCCATACTTATCAAGATCAATTTCATCTGGTCTCATGGTTTGCTTTCCCTCATCGTCCACATAACAGGTTCAATTGGAATAATAATGTAAAAAGCTCTTTCTTCCTTTTAAATATGACTATCTTTCCATGATGTTCCTCCATTTGGACAATTTTTCTTTAGATGCCTAGATTTTCCACATTTCCAATATATTACTTTTTTCTTGTAGTTCTTGTTCACATGTGTTTCACTCCTAACGGTGATTATAGAGTTAGTTGACATGTTTTCATCACTTTTCATCCTCCTTTCTTCAAAATAAATCTTACAAGCAACTTCATTAACGGTCAAGGTTTTCTTTCCATACATCAAGACTGGCTTGATAAGCTCGTAAGAAGACGGAAGAGACCAAATGAGCCTTAGAGCTACATCTTCTTCTTCAATCTTATCTCCAATCATCTCTAGTTTAGAGACAATTGCTAAGATGATTAGAGATTTTTGCATCATCACTCATGCGTAGGTTATGAAACTTCTCTAACAACAACCGATTTGAGATGCTCTTTGCCTGATATAAGCCTTCAAGTCCCACTTCTCTTCCTCCAATTTAGAAGTTTTTCCTTTTAAAGTCTTGTGCAATCCAGAATTGTATCAACACATATTTGACTTGAGTTTGTCACAAGCCAAAGTTGATCCTTCCATTAAATTTATCCATGTCACACTTGACCGCCCTTGCAAATATCATTGCAACCAAGGATGATTCTCTAGCAAGGAATTAATAATTTTGATGTTAAGAAAAAATCCTACCGAACCAAAGACTCTTGATACCACTTGTTGGTAAAAATCAATGTTTCCTACTCAATCACTCCACAAACAAATAAATATAAGCAACACAATCAACACAAGAACAAAATGTAAAAATTTCAAATACAGAGAAAAACCACTAAAAAAATAATAGGTTAAAATACTCCCTTCATCCATGTTTTTGTTGAAAAATCTCAAATAGGTCCTAAGATTTTTTTTAGTCTCAATTAGGTCCATATTTTTGAAAATGTGTAACAATTAGGCCCATTCCGTT
>Ga0099822_1002653_pt1 | contig 22414 bp, 10 predicted proteins | sample CowpeawhiteBW_FD_76839 | JGI IMG/M metagenome (GOLD analysis project Ga0099822, IMG submission 76839) | Root nodule microbial communities of legume samples collected from California USA - Cow pea white BW | ecosystem: Host-associated > Plants > Roots > Nodule | place: USA: California | collected... | reverse complement strand
CTTTTTTTTTTTTTTTTTTTTTTTTTTTTTTTTTTTTTTTTTTTTTTTTTTTTTTTTTTTTTTTTTTTTTTTTTTTTTTTTTTTTTTTGCTCCGGGGAGAGAAATATTATTGTCGCCCTTCACTTTTTGTCCCGATATGCATGACCCTCTAATTTAAATGACTTTTTGTTTGCATCCAGATCGAAACTCGGACACATGCAGAGGCGAAACCCGATCGTTCCTGCGCGGAATCGACGTGAATCGGTTACCCTCGGGCGTGGACATGGAAGAGGAAGCGGGAGTTTCGTCTCCGAACAGCACCGTTTCGAGCGTGAGCGGAAAGCGAAGCGAGCGAGAACCCAACGGTGAAGAACACGACATGAACAGAGCCTGTTCCCGCGGAATCAGCGACGAAGAAGACGGCGAAACCTCAAGGAAAAAACTCAGACTCTCCAAAGACCAATCGGCTATTCTGGAAGAAAGTTTCAAAGAGCACAATACCCTCAACCCGGTAAGCCTAACGGAAAACCACCTTAAAATCAGTTATCACGTTTTTGGAAGTACTAAACTAAAATTGCTAACGTTAATTAATCTAATGTTCTGGCAGAAGCAAAAGCTGGCACTGGCAAAACAGCTAGGCCTTCTACCAAGACAAGTTGAGGTGTGGTTCCAGAACCGAAGAGCAAGGTGAGTTTAAAAATTATAACACACACGAAATAAATAACTGGGTTTAATACAAAGTTTTAGTTTTATTAAACGTGTGAAATAAATCCCAGGACTAAGCTGAAGCAAACCGAGGTGGACTGCGAGGTGTTGAAAAGGTGTTGCGAGAATCTGACGGAGGAAAATAGAAGGTTGCAGAAGGAAGTTCAGGAGCTTAGAGCACTGAAACTCTCCCCTCAGTTTTACATGCAAATGACTCCTCCCACCACACTCACCATGTGCCCTTCTTGCGAGCGGGTGGCTGTGCCGTCGTCCGCCGTTGATGCCGCCGCGCGTCATCATCCGATGGGCCAGGCCCATGCCCACAGCCGGCCCATGGGCATGGGCCCGTGGGGTTCGGCTGCTTCCATTCCGCACCGGGGCTTTGATGGTTTTCACCACTGATTGTGAATAAGAATTAATTTAATGGAATGGAGGTACTTGTAGGGTTAGGTGTGTAGCCGAAAACGAGAAACAGTGAGGTGTGGATGTAGGATATGGTGATTAGAAGAAGGGATCTGGTGGGTCTCCAATGTTTTGTACCACTTTGACTCATCATCTTTTGTTTTTGTTTGGATGACCTACATTAGTTAGGAGGTTTTCAGTTTTTAGTGTTACTTAACCTTTTCCCATCTCAAACACTAAACACACACTTCGTGTAAACTGCAATTGTCTAGTTAAATTATATAGCTTTCTTTCACTATTTCTCAAACCATTCTTTTCCCACACATACTTTTTAGTCTCTACACTTCCTAGGCATCTTATAACCACGCTTTCGGATACCTTAATAAACAAGTTTCCTTTTCTCTTTCGCGGATCATATTTCTAAAATATATTACAACTTAAAACGTCATTGTTTTATTATTTAGGAATACTTTACAGTTTTTAGATATTTTAAATAAAATCAATTTTATAATGTTATCATAAATAAACTTCTAATATATTATTTCCATTGGATAGATACCACTTTCCTAGACCTTTACTATGAGAATGAAATAAAGCAGGAAATATACTTTCCAGGTTATATATATATATATTCATGAAAATAAGAAAATAAGAAAATGACATGGTCTTGAAAGGTATACATAGAAAAGTAATATAAATTATTATTTTTTTTTTAATACAAAATTTGTGTACTTTGCATGGTTTTATGAACGTAATAAGCTTGATAGTATTTTTATGGGTTAAATATGTTTTGGTCTTTAACTTTCAGTGAATTTTGGAGTTAGTTTATTTTGAAACTTTAGACTAATTTAGTTATTCATCTTTCGAAATACGTGGATTTAGTTCTTTTAATCAAATTTTGTTATGTTTATTTGATGTTTTATATGTATTTCAGGATCATGAGGATTGTGTGTTTGAGTTGTTTATATTGTTTGACACATTTTTACTTTAATGTTAAGTCAAATACTATTATGAAACACGTTTGAAATGTCAATTAAACTTAACAAAATTTGATTAAAAAAATTAAATTTACGTATTTTGAAAGATGAAGGACTAACTTGATCTAAAGTTTTAAAATGAACTAATTCCAAAATTTATTAAAAATTAAGGGACTAAAATCATATTTAACCTAGGTGAAAAAAAGTGATTTAAAAAGTAATTCATGACAGTAATTTACGTTTTTATTTTATTTACAGTAATAATATTTAAGGAACGTGTTTTAAGTATAGGTTTAAAAAATTATGATTACGCGTTTATTATATTTTATAATTTTCATACGCATGTAAAGTTATAATCCTCTCTATGCTTTTAGAACAATTTAGTCAGCATTTATTTATCTGTGTTCTGTTTTCTTAGTCCACAGGGAATTGTTCGCTGCTGTGGTGTGGTGGGGCCTTCTTAAATAATATTAAAGTTTCATGTTTGTTGTTTGATGTGAAGTCAAAATTTGATGTAATGTTTGGAAAATAGTTATTCATCAATGCTTGAAAGATCCTTGTTTGGTTTGGAAGATTTGGGATGGATTAGGGTTTTGGATTGGAATAAAAGGTCAAAATAACTCTGTAGCAAAAGAAAAAAAAAATGCAATTTGGGGTGGGTCCCTGGAACGGGGTGTTGGGTGTGGCATGGAAAATGCAATTGGTTTCTTATTTTAAGGGTGAATTTAGGGTGTAGAGTAGCATTGAGACCACGCCTGTTCTATAAATAATGGTTTAAGAAATTTGGGTCATTATCAGCTCAAATAACAATGCTCTGGTTTTGTGCAGAACAGAGTCCCTGTTTTCATGGATTATGTTCATTGATCAACTCCAAGAATTGAAACGGACAAACTCACAAAAATTGACCTAAGTCACACCTATATGTAGAATACTAAGTTACTTATTGAATATCTTGGACAATAGAACAAGATGTTGGTAAAATGTGTATGTGTTCATTGAATTACGTGAACGTGATGAATTTCCAAAATATTCAAACCAACCAAATTGGTTTAGTTTTTTGGGTTGTTTGAAATAGACAAGGGACAGTTTAGTTAGTTCATTAGTTGAAAAATAAAAATAAAAATTGAACCTAACACTTGATAGCCAAAGTTTTGAAATTGATTGGTCTCTCTCTTTCTCATTCACACTCTTCACCTACAACAAACTAATTCTACTAGTCAAAGCTATGTCATTCGATGTTAATTTTGTGAGCAAATCAAATGGTTGTCGAATGTGACGTGAACTTGTATTTGATTCACATTATGGTAGGATTCATGATATTTTCTTGGTGGGATTTATGAACGTTAACTAAAGGCTTTTTTGTGGTACAAATTGTGTTTAAAATAGTACCAGGGTTAATGATGTTTGGTTGTTCTTTGAAAATTCGTAGGGTTGTGTTTTTTTGGTATATGTTAAACAGAACAGAAACATTTTAATGAGTTTATTTTAACAATCTCAACTAAATGGATCTTGAATGGGTTAGCTCCAAATAGAAAAGGTTCTAAATTCAACCCAACTAGCCCAAATATAATTCTCTGTTTTCCTTACTTAAACAAACTTACCCGTATTATTGATCAACAGTTGCAGATGAATTTGGTTTAAGATCACATGTGTCTTTTATAGAAATTGCATTAAGTGGATTATTCTTAAACCAAATTGATCACACTCTAGATTATATATATACTTTTTTTAAAGCACAGCATAGTAATAATGACGAGAATTTTGTGAATTTTTATACGAAAAATATTTCACTACGAAATTTTTTTTATGAGTTTAATTTTAGGATCATTTCAATTTTCCTTTTTAATTTGTATGAATAGGTCTTATTTCAATTTTGGTCCAAGACCGTAAAAGCATACGACCGTAAAAGTAATATTGATTTATTTAATTAATAATTTTTTATACTCAAGAAATTATTTCAACCCATTTAATTGCTACTTTTGTCGCATTCATTGAAGGAAATATAATATCATTACTAAGAGAGATGACATATAATCCAAAAACACTCGCTAATAAGAGTTCATAAAATTTATTAAATTTTTTTAGCCAAGAGATAAGAAGCTATTAGTCACAACATTGTGTTTTGTCTTCTTTCCTATCTCTAAGAGTCCATTTTATCATTTATTGTCAGACCTCTCAGCTTTTCGTGTCCATTCATTACCTATTAAAATTTTCCATTTAACTTGTATTTTATAGTATGCCTCGAACAGTTACTTAAATAATTTTCTTAATTTAGTGTCCTGAAATGTTATTAAATGCTTTAAAAAATCACCTTAATGTTTAATTTAATTTTTTTAAAGGTCACTAAATGATTTAAGAAGTTACCTTAATTTTTAATTTAGTATCTTGAATGGACACTAATTTTTTATTTTTGTGTTGAAAAACATAACAGAGACTTGATGAAGAAAATATGTGTAATTTAAAATATGTTTAATTGAAAATTAAAAATTAATTATTTTCTTAAAGGATTGTTTAATTTTGACTCATTTATTTTTGTGGTTGTAAATTATAAACTTGATCTTGAGTTGTATTTGAGAAAACTATAGAATTATTTGTTGTAGATTGTTATTGGTGGAAAGGAAAGAAAATTCAATTAAACTACTTCATTCTTATATGTTTGTATGTTCAAATCTTATTTTCACGGAGCTCCATTTTGGTAGAATTTGCATAACCTTTTAATGTAAATTTTTACTATGCAAAGCATCGAAATAAAACCATTTTAAAAAAGAAGCAGTACAAACAACACCTAACTATATCTGAGTTTTATCATCTTTCTCTATCTCAAAATAATTGATACTTTAAAAGTTTAAATTATAATTAAGTTTTTTTCCAAAATATAGTATAATTAATAATTAATAGTATTTTTGGTAAGTATTGTTTTAATTTATTGTGTATGCATCAAGTGCATTCAATAAGGAATTACTTCTATTAAATATGTTTGTTGATGAGTTTAGATTGGTTATTGATTTATTTTTATTGTTTGTTGTGTCTTTAAAATATTTTGATAGTCACTAATTTTAAAATTTTAAAATATATTAAAATCATCTCTTAAATACAAAAATTGTATGTTTTTAATGAACAATAAAAAAACAATATGACAAAATTAAGGAGATAAACCGAACTCAGTTTATGTAACTCAAAATTAAGTTCATCATATAATTGATTCTTCTGTATATTATGAGATGGATCACATCGGTATCATAACCGAGATAGCAATTTCGTTCTGTCAGTCTCGAACTTGAACGAAATTGCTGGAAAGCAGAGCGTAACAGTGTCTTATTTTGTGTCGATCGACAACTTCAATTTCAGTGTCCATTTGGTGAAACACGTTCGTTTCCTACGAGAGATTGCCCAAAATAAAGAACAACAATAATTGCAACCCTTTTTTTATTTCCTTTTATGATGTACTTGCGAGCATAAGACAAATAGCTTCCAGCCACAGACAAGTTATGATGTTAACGAATGAAGCCACAATTCCACTTTTCTCCCATAATGGTCACAAACTATAATGAAAGGAAGATTTTTTTTTTTTTTCGTTTAAATGGTGTTTTCACGATTAATTTGTGTATATAACCAATTAATAAAGCTTTTTTAATGATACAGTAACATATGTACATCTCTGAGTAAAAAATTTCGTGCCTCTGCGATCGTCACATCATTCAATGAAGAATCGCTCTCCTAACTGCGCCGCATCCCCTGATTTAAACTCACAGTGTTTTCTGTGACTTGTAATAAATTTAATCAACAGCAAAACATACTTAAAAAATATGTTGAAAAATACATTATTAACCTTTGTCTCCGACAATCTGTAAGTTGTAATCGGTGAATACTAAATTCACTACAATTACCTCGTACAAACAACAAATGGCTAAAAAGCATAATTGAGATATTGAAGATATAAGTAAAATCAGTAAATCTGTCTATGCCAGAACTGTTTATGGGGGAAGAGGAAAGGAGTATCCAATTACAACCTTAATCTGTGGAAATAAACATCCTTGTCAGTTTAATTACATCCCATTTGACTAACTTAGTGAGCAGTAGAAGGATATATGATATGATATGGATGTTGAATATTATTTACCTTGAAGAGTTTCTTGCATTCCTTGTACTCCTCTTGATAGATTCAATTCTCTGAAGCCTTATTTGCTCTCTGAACTTGGCAATGAACTCATCAGCTTTCTTATCCACATCTGGTCCTTCATCACCACTTGTTCCACTAAAACCACTATCTGTTTTTGAACTTTCTCCACCCTTCCCTTTTCCCTCCTTCTCAACCATGATTCCTCCTCCCACATCTTCATCCTCGGTTTCCGTGTCGTCTTCATCATCCTCATCAGATTCCACAAGTACCTTCTCAAGAAAGCTTTCTTTCTCAACAGGCTGTGACACCAGAGGCACGCTTGCATGCCCCATCAGCCTGTCACTTCTAAACGACGTGCGTTGCATGGATTGTTTTTCTTCTTCCAGTTTTTTCCCTGCTGCCATGTTTTTCTCACTTGTGAAGCTTCTCTTCAACTCTTTATCCAAGGAAGGTCCACCATACCTTGGCTTCATGGGTGGGGGTGGTGGAGGTGGAGGAGGACAGGATTTGTAGAATCCCTTTTTTCTCACTAAATCCTCTGAGTTTTTGGCAAGTGGTTCTGTTGATAAAGAAGACAAGGAACTTGCTCGAAAAGAACGTGAGGTTTGAGGCTTCGGTGGGCGAGATTCTTCCTTTGAAGATTGATGGGAAAAGGCATCGTCAACTTCTTCTTGCTTAGGTTCCATTCTTCCTGATCTAGAACGCCATGGAATGGGAGAAGGAAGCACCACGCTCTCTTTCTTTTTGTCCTCAGCTCTTGCTCCTTCAACTTCTGCATTTTTATTTGAATTGCTTGAAAATCTTTTAGAAGATGTTGTCGACCTATTTAGAGATTGAACACCAACATCAACATCATCGGCTTCAACCTCTGCTTTTCTATTCGAGTTGCTCGAAAACCTTTTGGAACTCATTGACCTGTTTAGATATTGATCATCAACATCAACATCACCAGCTTCAACTTCAGCACTTTTACTTGAATTACTTGAAAATCTATTGAAGGTTTTTGACCTATTCAGACATTGAACATCAACAGTAGGACCATCAGCGTCCACAACTTCTCCTTTTCTATTCAAAGTGCTTGAAAATCTTCTAGAACTCATTGACCTGTTTAGAGATTGAACATGAACATCTTTATCATCATCAGACAAGCGAGACTTCAAGCTTCGAATGGGCAAAAGCAAAGGCTTGTCCCCACTCTGGTCATCAAAACTAGAAAGCTTTTTCAACGGTTGAGCAACCACAACCACAGGTTCGTTCCTGCAGTGTTGGTTGCTCCACGTTTGGACTTTGGTTTCATCGGACTCCGGCGGGTTTTCAGCCTCGTCGTCGAAGAAGGAAGAGACCTGAAGGAACTTAGAGACAAGAGTTTGGGCGGTGTCGAACTTGGAGTGGTTATTCTCTTTCTCTGCTTCGTGATTTCGGCGACTGAAGAGGCCGTAAGAGATGGCGACACCGACGAAGAGAAGGTGGAGGAGTTCCCAGTTTCTGGTGAGGAGTGATTGGTTGATGAAGTGAGGAGCTTGTGAGGGGAAGAGGGGGAGGATAACGAAGAAGATGAGAAAGAGTGCTGCTTTATAGAGGAAATGGTAATAGAATTTATTAGGGTCTTGTTGGTTTTGTTGAAGGGGTAACTTTTGTTGCTTGGTAGCGTGGATTGCAGCAGCCATTGCAGAAGGAAGAGAGAATGCTTGGTGAGAGGTGGAGAAGAAGGAGAAGAGAGTTTACTTGGAAGAAGAGGTTAAGGAAAGATGAAGGTGCAGCGTCAAAGACAAAATGTCAAGTGTAGCCTCACCTTTATTCCGTTTCCCATGTTACCTTTTAGCCCTTTCGGTTCCATCACAAAGATGCTTTGCCTCCTGCAATCTCATTCACTAACATCAAACTTACCTTAGTTACCATATCAAATTTTAATCCGGAACCCTGTGCATGTAGACACACTTTGTTTTTTCTTGAAACTTTTCATGTATTCAAAAGTTTTCTGTGTCTTCAATTTTCCCTTATTTCCAAACTTTAATTTACACCGATATATGTTTGTTAGAATAGTCTACGTTTTACATTGAAATAAAATGAAAAAGTTAAAAGCATCGTGTTAAGGTTTTTTGTTCACAGTGATGTCAATCTTTTATATGTGTGTGGGTTGGACTATATTTTATTGGTGTTGTATTTTTCTGATAATCTTATCTCGAAAAACTCAACAGTTTTCGATCATCCCTTGAGACTGATTTTGGTGGCTGGAACATGATCTGTTGGTACTCCTTTTCTCTTAGTGTGAACTGATAATAATAGCTTTGAGCCATGGTCCCTCATACTACCAAAAAAAACTCAACCGATACCTTTCTTAACTTCCCTTTGTTTCTAGAAACTTAAATTTTGGTGGACATGCATATCTTATAAATTTTACATGAAGACACAGTAGAAAATTGGCACATGGAGCTATATGCTGAACTCAAATGAGCTTTAATTGGTTTGACCAGTATTTTCCCCCAGTGGTGCTACAGGTTGATGGAATAAAAGTAATCGCAGAGAGAGTGAAACGAAAACAACAATTTGTTGAGGTGATGGTCCATTAAAGCAGAACATATGCACAGGGTCCATAAAAGCATCGAATCGATTTGCCTACATCTACTGTTGCAAAATGCAAGGTGCAAATTATTAGCGTTGGAATTTCTCATCATTCTGCTCCTACCATGCCTTTCATTTGGATGGAGCCTGTTGGGTTTATGTGACAAGAGAAAAGACAAGTTCCACACTTGGATTAGCTCTTTAAAACTGTTATAACTTTATTCCAAATCATCTATAAAGTGTAGTAAAGTTTTATTTTATTTAGTATATTGCTTTTAATATAAAGAATTGCAGCTACGTTAAGTTTTGTTCTTATACTTATCTACTGTTTTTGGCTGCTGTTGGATTCTCTTAAAGTTTACGCAGTGACTCAAAATGTTCCCTTAAAGGTTACGCAGTGACTCAACATGGATGCAAAAGTAAATGGAATAATTAGCTGATCTCAGTTAGGGATTTGTTTAATGATGCCCTCATACACAGGAAGAAAGAAATCTCTTATCAAAGCGATGAGTGGGAAAGTTCTAAAAATGTTAGATGATTCATCAATGGTGACTTGTTCCATTAGTGTAACAATCACTATCTATTAAATATTTCTTTCTATAAAGTGAAAGACAATGAAGAAAGTTGAGAATGACTATAGAATTGTGGATCGTTTAAATTATTTAATGGAGATTAATTTTTTAAGCCTAAATTCTTTCAAATAATAGGGTAGGTTTATCTATTTAAGACATCCTTAGCCGTTGACTTGTTTATGTTGTTTATGAAAGGTATGTTAGAATTAGGTTGAACATTTGTTTGTAGATAGCATGTTTGTTTAGTGATGAAGAATGAATGAAGCATTGCATGAGAGGGTGGGAATACATTTGTTGGCAATGAATCTGATTCCCACCCAGCTGCGTTTGAATATTTCAAATTCTGAGAATAGAAAAGGGTTGAGTTAGATGCTCTTTACCGCCACACCAAGAAAACTCAATAAGGAATATTAAGAGACACACACATGTAGATACCAAAACAATCTCGATAAAACGAACATAGTAGAAACAATCATGTGATGCTTCAGTTGTGTTTTGCTTCCATTTTTTCATTTGGGACACGTACAAAAAACAGCAATAAATTAAGTCCCAGATCAGATATAGTAATGAGACAAATCCTATTTTTAGATAAATTTTAATAAATATACAGTGAGAAAAAAAAATCAATTACACTTCTGATAAATCGGTTTTAAAATATGTGATTCGATATTTATGGCAATAAAAGGATTAGAATCATATTTTAAAATAATTTTAAAAATATTAAAAGTAGAATTTAAAAATTTAAAATTACTGTAAAAATATTATTTTACAGAGTGGATATTAAGTTATGAATAAAAAATTATTATTAATGGATAACTCGAATTATGTCATATTTTTAATTAATCTTTTAATAAATTAATATACTTTTTTATCCAATTTATCGCCGATACCGTCAATAAGTAATACAAAATAGTGAATACTTTAATTATTTTATGTTTATAATATTTTTAAAGTTTTTTTTTTAATTTTGTGATTAGAAATGTCAAAAAAATTCGTACTTGCAGATATCAGTAAATAAAATCCACAACGGGTAGAAAAGGAATATTATAAATGGATACCGACGGATAACAGGTACGACTATCTTCTATATCCACATATTAATAGGACAAATACGGGTATCAGAGTATCCATTTTTTTATCAACAATAAAAAATGAATATTGAAAAAAAAATAGCACTTGGGTGCATTAATTAAGGGTGGCAATATGGACCTCACAAGTTGGGTCGGCCCGTAGACCTGCAAAAATAACGTGAGGCGGGCCAGGATGGTGAACTTGCAGGCCATATTGGCTCGGCTTGTAGAAGCATGTAGCCCGCTCAAGCTGGTACGTAAGCCTACTTAACTGAGCAAGCCCGTAAGCCCCGCTCAGTTAGCGAGACGGGCCGGTCTGCATTGTGCAGGCCAAATGCAAGTCGAGCCTAAATGAGTCGGGTCAACTCGGATTATCATCCCTATCGCTAATCCTTTTACAAAAAAAAATGGAAATACAAACATAGAAGTTGTTTAACTCATCTAAGGCACACAATGAAGAAGTATGTTGTCTCTATATTTTTACAAAACAAAATATCCATTCAGTTTCAATTTCAACACCCCTGCACCGACTTGATGTGACTAAAAGATGCCTTACAAAAAATAACCTTCAACTTGTGACTTCTACAAGTATTATAAGAGTGATCACTTGTTGTTTAAACCATTTAGTGTGGCATATATGGTTATATTTTCTCCTACTTTTATTTTTACACACCATTCACAGTATGATAATTTTACTTTGGGAATTTTGTTTTCTATCCAGGTCCAAACATTTAATAGAGCTAAACAAAAAACTCTTTGTATCAACCTTATTTGACCTAAAAATGGTGTTGTTTCTTTGTTTCCATATATTCCAAACCATGGCTACCTAAACACTTATCCAAATCATATTTTCTTTATTTTTCCATTGTTGTAATCCAAACTCTTGAAAGTGTATGGGTATGAAGTGTTATACAATATTAATTCATATATTTTAAAAGTGGGAAGTAACATCATTAATTTAAAATTTTAAGAGGTTAATATCTTAAAATTTTAAACCAATGATGTTAGTCGCTATTTTAAAAAATTTTGTTCTAACTTTAAACTAACTCTAACCCTAAAAAAAATATTAAATAAAAATGTGAATTAATAAAAATATCATTATAACATTTATATAAAAATTAAATTTGGTCCAAATTTAGAGAAAAATAAAATTATTTCATTTTAAAAAAATGGAACTAAATCGTACAAAAATAAAAAATATAAAGACAAAATTGAACATAAAATTATTGACCTTGACATATGACAAGTGATATGATGTTGGTTTGACATGTGAACATTTTTTTAAATTAAAAATAATTAAATAAATTACGAAATGACATGTTACAAATATTATTCATCGTTTATTAATTATTTAAACGACATGCGCAACAAAATTGAGAAAAATTGAAAAAAAATATTAGGACTAAATTGAATAAAATCTACTCAGCTAAGGACCAAATTAGTATTTAAATCATATTTGTTTATATAATATATATTTGTTTTTTATATACATTTTAAAACCAACATACATAAATTATAAGTTTTGAATCATTTCAATTTTTTTTAGTGTGTGCTTGAATGGATATTTATATTAAATTTTAGACAGTTAATTAGAATTTAAACTGAGTTTTAAATTAAGCGAATTATATTTGAAAAAAACTAGATAAGAATGAATATTATAAATGAATATCAACACATGGCAGATACAAGTATCATAGTATCATTTTTTTTATCGTAATAAAATATTAATTGAATAAAAAGAACACTCAGGGTGCCTCGACCCTTTTACAAACAAAAGAAAATATGAATACAAATATAAACATTGTTTAACTCATGTAAGGCACAAAATGAAGAAGTATGTTGTCCCTATATTTTTACAAAACAAAATATCTATCCAATTTCAGTTTCAGCACTTTTGCACCAACTAGTTGTGACTGAAAGATGTCTTACAAAAAATGACCTTCAGCTTGTGACTTCTACCAACATTATGAGAGTTGTCACTTGTTGTCCAAACCATTTAGTGTGGCTTACAAAGTTCTCTTTTTCCTGCTTTTGTATGTACTTGTACCTATATATATTAATCTAAAAAAAAAGCTACTCCTCTAGATCAACATATAAACCTTATGCACTAGATTAGACTTAAACACCATTCAGAATATCATAATTTTGCTTTGAAAATTTTGTTTGTTATCGAGATCCAAACATCAATTTGAGTTAAACAAAAAATCTCCTCTATCAACCTTTTTTGACCTAAAAATGATTTTATTTCTTTGATTTTATATATTTTAAATCATGATTACTCAAACACTTCTCCAAATCATTTTTTTTTAATCCAAACTCTTGAAAGTGTTGTATAGATATGAAATGTTATATAATACTAATTCATATATTCTAAAGATAGGGTCTAACACTATTGGTTTAAAATTTTAAAAGATTACCACCTTTAAAATTTTAAACCAACGATAATTAAAAACTTTATGAAATTTTCAAAATAAGGATTAAATTAGTATTTAAGTCATAAATATTTATAAAATATATATACATTTGTTTTTTATATACATTTTTAAACCAACATAAATAAATCGTAAGTTTTGAATGATTTCACTTTATTTTTTTAAAGTTTATGCTTGAATGATATTTATATTAAATTTTAGATAGTTAATTAGAATTAAAACTGAGTTTTAAATTAAGCGATTTATATTTGGAAAAAACTGTACTGAAAGTAAGTTTATAGAAAAAATTAGTTAGGTTTTTCAACCAACATAAAAGCTTTTCAATAGACACGTATCTCTTACTTAAAATTGATTTTTGAATTAAAACCCTTTTGAAACATATTCCCAACACCACCAAAAACGTTGAGAAACAATTAAAGTTGACCACATATATATACTTTGTAAGGTTCGAAACTAAGCACTTGTTATTTTGTAAAAGAAAACAGCTAAGAACTTGATATAGGAAAAATCAATAAAATGAATATCATAAAATTAATTTCCACCAAAATTGTGTTGATACGTAAGGAATGCGGAAATATAGTTAAGAAAATTAATGTAATTGTATCAATGAAATAAAATGGAAAGTAAGAACTAAATTAGAGAGAAATTAATTTAAAAAGCTTGAAGTGTAAATAAGATTTGGGCGAGAAATTGTGATGTCTTATGAGTATCTGTCTCTTGGTTAGCAAACCCACCTAAAAGGGAAATCCCTAAAAGTGGTGACTTCCATGTCATTCTTTCCGAGATTTTCACCTTCCTTGCATCATAATCGTGTTTTTTCTCTCTCTCTGATCATTTACTTTCGGGTGCAACGGAGTTTGTTGAGAGAAAGGGTCATTTTCCGATTCTCCTAAATCTTGGTTTAGAGATTCCAGTTCTCAATTTTCTCTCTTCTTCGATTCTTTTCCCTTAAAATTTTCCTTTCTCCGCACAATTGTTTTCTCTCCGTCTCTCATCCATTATCGTCGTCCCGAACAATCAACCTTTTATGAAAGAAACGGGGGATTGTGAAATTATAATTGTGGTTCATGCGATGGGTATTTGTTAATTAGTTTTTTTTACTACTTGGATATCCTGTAATTTTTAGAAGTGAGTTATGCATATAGAGGAATTGAAGGGGGCTGACGCAGAAGAAGGTGAGGAGGAAAGAGGGTTGACGCTTGTGGGTTATGATGCAAAGAGGGTGTTGGTTGGAGCGGGTGCTCGTGTGCTATTCTACCCAACCCTTTTTTACAATGTTGTCAGGAATAAGATTCAGGCTGATTTTCGATGGTGGGATAAGGTTGATGAGGTATGATTTCTACTTCTGACCTTAACTATGTATTGTATCGTGTTACGTTATTTTGTGTCTGTTTGTTTTCCTCTTCAATTTAGTTATGTCACAAAAAAATGAAATCCAAGAAATTTAATGTGTATGTGTAGAAGGGAATTACTTGTGGGTTAAAATATTGTTCCATAATCTTTCCAAATTTATTGAATAAGCCTGTTATGTGATTCTTATGCTTCAGTTTGGTCATGTGTAATGTAATGTTTAGTTGTTTTGCTCTGAGTGTTTGCCTATATCTTCAATTTGAATGTTTTACATGCATTGCGACAAATTTAATGTGTAAGTGATTATCTACTTACCGAGGGAAAGTATAAACTTTGTCATTTTTATTAACATTGATTGAATATGTCAACTGTGCTTTATCATTTTTTTTTCTTGTAATGTTTTTATTGAGATGGTGATGCAACTTGTGGACTGGAGATCATATCTTGTGATAACATTACCATATATGGAGAAGGGTATTGTGGTTTACAAGATCTTATGTTTAATACAGGAAACTCTTCTTAACTCATTGCATCTATAATGTTAACTGTGAAGCCATTAAATGATTATACTTTAGCGTTGAGAGGAGGTGTCTCATTTTTCTTTTAACTTTATGACATTCTAAAAATTGGTTCTATATAAACTTGTCTTTTGTTATTTGTGGGACTCGAGGTTGATCCTATTTTATGCACTTAATTTTCAGTTCATATTGTTAGGTGCTGTTCCATTTCCTATTGATGTTCCACACTTGAAGGAGCTTGGTGTTCGTGCGGTCATCACATTGAATGAGTCATATGAAACTTTGGTTCCGACAACATTATATTATGTGAGTTTGATATGTCTTTTTATTTCTGGTTATGGTATTAATTAAAGGTTGATTTTCCTTATTGTGTAGTACCTACCCTTCTAACTAAATCCATTTGACTACTTTATTTTATATCTGAATGGTATGGAGTTATAAATTTGTAACTTGTGAAATTTGAGAGTTAAGTTCATAGGTTTTGTTGAAATAGAAATTTGACTATGATTAATTTCCTCTGTTGTCTTTGCAATTTCCAAAAGGTTTTCAGACATTGACTATGAAATAGAATACATATTATGGTTAAATGAACCAAGTATACTTGGAAATGGTTTATGGTTTACCAGATACTAAACCCTGAGGCAACTTGTGAATTAGAGGCAACATTGTTACTATTAACCTACAACATTTTTTTAGTTTAATGCTTGTGCGGGTATCTTGGCTTTTATGATAAGTTTAGAATATAAAACTTTCACGAGTGACATTAATTTTACTGTTAATCATTTTGTGTTCTACAGTGCAATGTGCTTTAAGATATATCGGGTCCAACACTTATTTGTGCAACATTGTGTTATATTTTAGTTGCATGGGTTATATATAATATATTGGGTGTTATCGTGACTTCAAAAATTTATTTATAAAATTTTCTATTAATTTCTTCTTGTTAAACTTGACAGACTCACGGAATTAACCACTTAGTGATCCCTACTAGAGATTACTATTTTGCTCCTTCATTGCGTGACATACAACGTGCTGTGAACTTCATACATGGTGAGTATTATGAAAAATGATTAACTATAATGATCTCTGGCCTTTTAGTGGCATATTCATGTTACTTGCTTTATGTGGAACAAAATTGATTATTGATTTTAAGTTATATGTAAAATGTTGCATAAAGTGACCAACAGAATGGGAGCATTATGCATTAATTTCAGTATTTGCATGTTCAACATTTCTTGTTCTTTTATATTGTATTCCTTTTCTGCATTTTGAAGTCTTTCTATCACTTTCCTCCTATAAGTGAAAGTGAAAAAAAAGGGTAAAAAATTATTGTGTTTAGAAATTATAAAACTCAGTTAGTAATTTGGCTTGCAATTTCACTTCATATATAATTCAGGTAATACACCGTTTGTAATTTTTTGACCTTTTCCATTTCTTTTTTAATGAAGAAAATGCATTATCTGGACGCACTACATATGTGCATTGCAAAGCTGGACGCGGTCGCAGCACAACTATTGTTATTTGTTATCTGGTTGGTTTCAAAACTTGAAAATGAGGGTAGAAAAGATCAAAACAGAGAAAGAAAAGCCGTTTGTATTGTTACTGGCTAACATAGTTCTTATTTGTTGAACATGTGCGTAGGTGCACCACAAAATGATGACTCCTGATGCTGCATATGCTTATGTGAAATCAATTCGACCAAGGGTGCTTCTAGCTTCCTCTCAGTGGCAAGTAAGTGTCTAGTGTATCTTTCAATCACTGTCATTATTGGGTTTGAAGTTTTAAGGACTTCATATATTCAATTTACCTAACATCTTTTGGATAAGTTGGTCTATTAAACCATGAAATAGAACTGTATATTTTCTACGATTTTGGACTGAAAACTTAATTTTCTTTTTGAAAAATGATTATACTACTGTTACTCGTCAATATAATTTAATATCTGAAATTTCAGGTTGTCCAAGAATACTACAACCATATTATGGTGAGGAGGGCAGTTGGATGTGCTCCTTCAACCAATCTATTGGTAAAGGCTTCTGAAGGGGCAATAGGTTCACAAGATCTTGTGATATTTGATGACAGTTCTGTAGTCATGGTAACTGGATCAGATTTAGAAGGTTACAACCCAAGTAATGAATCAAGAACTGTGGCAAGTGAAATATGGGCAGATTTAAGTGTTGTGTATCGTGTAAGAGTTGCGGGAGAAGCGGCATTTCAGAGAATATCATGCCTTTGGCTACGATATGGTACTACTAACCACAATACTTTTACTGCAAAACCAAGCAATCGTCACATTGGAGAAATTAATGTTGATATCCACATGTACTGAAAAATAAGCCATATTTTTCCTTCTTTTTTTTCTTTGTCTAAAAGTGGTGTATATTTTGGCAGGCCTAAATATAACTTATTTTCCCCTGTATATTCCATTGTTTGCTCATTACTCAAACAATGTACCTTGTTTATATTGATATAATGTTTGGGTATCAAAGGTAGTCATTCCAAATTTTAAGAAAACCTTGTTGAGTTGCATGCTTATCATGGATGCAGTTCTTCGAAAAAATTATAAATGTTAAAGAGGGCTATGAAATTACACTTGTGGGAGTATAACTGGGAATCTTACTCCATTTGTTTTAATTAAAAATGTTATGACTTTTCTATGTTTTAAGAATTTAACTTTTCACTTGCCATAATTTGAAATACAACCATCAATGTTTAGGTTATTCCCATCTTTTCTTATGCTCCACCCATCCCTCATTTCATGCTTTTTCAATGATATATTTTTGGGGATTTTGTTTCTTAATTCATAAATATTTATTAACAGCCTTTATGGTTGTCAAATATCCCTTGAGCAGTTCAAAGCTTCCTACTTGGTTGGAAACTACTTGTTTTATGAATCAAGATTAAGGCTATCCTGAGTTGAATTCGAATATAATAAGATAGATTGGATTTAATTGGAAGGAGATGAAAAGGATTCGGGTTTTTTCATTGTTTGAAATTCGAGTTTTATATTAAATAAAATAATGATTTTATAGAAAATAAATGAGCTGTAGCTTTTTTTGTTTTAAAGTTGTCTATTTTAAAAATACTATATATTGTATTTGTTTTATACTCATCTGCTACTTTCTTAAATATATCATAATTTATATAGTTTTTATTCTGATTGGTTATTGTTATTCTAAAATGTTTGATGCCTGGGAGAAAACAAATGAAAAGAGGCATAGGAAACTCAGGAAAATGATGTGTGAAATAAATCTTATTCCTAATTAACATTTCCCTCACTAATTTACGAAACATAAATAGTTATATTCCATCTCCTACCATCCTTCTAAGCGAGACCTTTCGGAAACTAATGGAGTGGATTACATCGACATATTATGGTACTTGAGGTGCTTATTCTCTTTTAAAATGACAACCATTATCAATATAATCCATTCATTTTCTCATAACATCAAGCTCTTCACCTACAAATATTACATTTCTCACTAGATCGTTTATTTAGTAAAACCAATGTGTGTTTGCTACAAAAATTAACGAAACTAATGCCATATAACCTTATAAATATTTAACACAATTAATATTAGGAGGTTATTTTTACGATGTACTTCTTCAATACTAATTTATAACCATCTTCCATCAATATCAAAGAAGAATAACAAGAAGTTACATTAAAAAAGATAACATTGTTACACACGAGAATTGACAACATGCTTAAATAATAATAAAAAAAAATGTATCTTAATTAATATTACATCTACAAGAGAATGATATCATTTAGATACATACATAATCATACAAAGAAAACTATCATTTTTATAGTATAAACAGGGTTGGTAAGTGAATATTTCATTTGATAAAGCTTGTTACACCTTGAAAGCTAATTCACAAATATAGTAAAAGAAAAGAAGAATAAGATTAGTAAGTAATAAAAGAAAATCACAGGAGGTCTCGTGCAAGAGTAATTGGTTTTTCCGATATAATGGTGACATCTCTACTATCCGGACTAGTTATCAGATGGCGATTCGAAACCTCTTCTTCACTCTCATCTGACTCACTAAGATCATCATATTCTGATCCTTCATCTGTAATGATATATAGATGTTTAAACCCTTATTTCTATGACCTTCATTAAATATTGTGATTTACAATGTCAAAATCTTTTGTCTATTTAACAAACAAAATTGTAATCTTGATATCTTACCAGAAATATCAAGATGTTCAGGGAGATGTCTAACAGCAGCAACCTGAAGGCTTTCAGGCAGAAGACAATTACAAAATGAACCTGGAATTTTAAACTCAATGTGGTCACATTATAAGGACAACATTATACATATTATATGAACATGTCGAATTCATAGTAAGTAAATAATGAAGTAAAGAGAATCCTCACCGACACGAGCCAATCGATTTATCCATGCCGGAATAGGCTTTCCGGTTAGTTGTTGGCAAACTTCATCCGTGAAATGGTTGCAATTCTTAGCAATCAAATGGTAAGTGTCTCCATGATATTTTGTAGAAAGACATTCTATGAAAGAGTGAAATTCTTGATAAGACATGTTGGTGCTACCTAACAATATTGAACGTCTGAAGATGAAACCAGGACAATTCCTAGGTTCAACCTCGAATATACCACTTGTTGGATACTCATGTGCTCCAAATCCATATTCCATACCATGCACTGTTATTCATCAAACACAATTTCCTGAAGTCAGTTTAAGAGTTTATTCAAATAACAAACTAATACATCCCAAAACTTCATCATTAATTTATTGAAAAATGTGGTTTACAATCTCATAATATACTCTCAAAATAGTTTTTTAATTAGTAGTTTTTACATGCATTTTTGTAATTACAGATAAGGTTTTTTAAGAAAAACATGTCATTATGAATGTTACATGGAATTTAGAAAAGAATCATTTCACTAATCTTTTGGAAGTCCTCACCTACAAATGGATATAGAAGAATTGTTTTATTCTCAAATTCAAATTTATAATTCCGTACTCGTCTTTTCCTTTTATTTATGTTATCTTTGTAACTTCACGAGATTTTTAAACCCTTTTCTTTTTATGACAATTTAGTTATTAAACTTATGTTCAATGATTTTTTATGAATAGTCTCTTATTAAGAACTATTTTATAATTTAAATATTGTAAATGAAAAGTTGAAGTTTAGATAGTTCCCAATCAATAACCCTGAATTCTTAATAATAGAGATTGTAGAGATGGCAGAAACAAACCTTCTATGCCCGAATGAAAAATTCCAACTCCAAAGAGGTAAAGATAATTGTTGGCAGGTGTAAGATCATAGACATTGAGATGCACCATGTGACGTTTCTTTTTCTCTTTATTTTGCACCATTTCCAGGCTCGAGTTCATGGGGAACTCCGACATTGTGTCTGTGTTTTCTCCCTCACTTCTTTCTCAATTCCCCAAATTTCATTCCGACATTGTGTTATGCTTTCATCTTCTTCGCCCTACCAAGAGAGGCCTGAAAAATTATAATTAAAAAAACATCATCTTTACATGCACATCAAAACCCCTTTTGCAAAAGTATAACACACGAGATAAAAAAAATTATCAAAATTGTTGTTTTTTTCGTACTAAGAAAATGCAGACGATATTAAGGGTTTGTGTGGCTTTGTTGAGGAAATGGATAGGATAAACATAAATCTAGAAAAATGGTAGATCCAAAAAATGAGAAAGAGGAATGAGGAAAATATGGAGAATAATGAAAGAGAGAATCTTACGAAGGGGGAAGAGGAGGAAAGTGGAGGCAAGGAAGAGGGTAGAGCTTGAAAATTCAACAACAATTTGGGGCGCAATTTGGAGAAAAGAATGTGAGGTAAGTACTTAATCATGAAACCTGAATTAAAAACCTAGAATCTCAGATAGCATTTCTCTTTGGCTATTCCTTTCTCACCAAAGACAGACAAACAAAAAAGTGTTTTACGTTTCATGAGATTTAGCTTTTCTTTTTCATCTTTATTAAGTTAAGTTTTAATTTGGTTGCGTACTTTCTCTCAATTTTTGGAGGTATTCTTAATCTATATATATACTATTGAAAATTACAAAATTAATTTATTATTTTCATAAATGTTTTTTAAAAGCCTAATCAGTTCTATTATTACTTATTAAGTAGGCTGTTTGTAAGTTATTCTGTTAAATAAATGACGTGAAATATTGTGTGGCAAGCAAACATTATATGAGATATTAATTACATTATTTATTTAACAAGATCTTTATACATAAGATTCCTTTATTTATTTTTTTCTCCATGCAAATTTATTTCTATACAAAGGCAGAGTATGTACATGTAGGATGGTAAAACGGATCAGTTTGATCCGTTTTGATCCAGTTCATCTATGGTTTGTCAAAAACAAGTCGGATTGGACTGGTTCGTCAAACAGAAACGGACCAATAATTATATTTTGTCCCGGCTAATGGATCGGGCCTGACCCTCCACTTTTTTTTATTTATTTTTTATTTTTTTTATATTTACATATAAATTATTATTAAAGCATATTTAATCAAATAAAATATTTTTAAAATTTTTATTTGACTAGTTAATGTTTTTATTTAGATAAATTAAAATAATTATTAAATTTACATATTAAATTATTCAATTATAACTAATAATTGAAACTTAATTTGTAGGTGTTAATAATTTAAATTATAATATTATTATATATTTACATATTTAAAAAATATAATATAAAAAATTAATCTTTTTTAATTACTTTTATTTTATTTAAAAAAATTTAGAACGGACCAACGGGTCAGGACAAACTGGTCCGTACTTTAACTCATTAAATTGATGGGTCGGACAAAATGGACTAAAACAAACTGACAGGTTGAAATCTTCAATTCAAACGGTTCTTTTTAACACGGACTGATCCATTGAATGTAGCTTGTTTTGCCACCCCTGTGTAAAGGGGTCTTGCCTCCAATTTTTTTCTGTGTAAAGTTGTTATATATATAACGTGTTTTAATTTTGATAGTCACACTTTTATACTATTATGTACCAAATACATTTTCTTACAAAATTAACTAATTGCACAATTTTTCTTTAGAAAGTAGAAAAGATAAATATATTCTTTAGTTATATGTTTATTAGCGAAACACAATAAAATTGAGAAGTGACATGTGCGATTTCGGTCCCTATCATGACCCTACTTGCATTAGTTAGGAAACTATATAAAACTTGTATGATATTGATCTTACTCTACTAATTATTTTTGTTGTTTAAAATTAAAGAATGATGTGATGATTGAATATAATTTGAATTAAGAGCAAAAACTACAGGCTGTCCAAAATTATAAGCAATGATTCTGTCCGTCCAAGATTGTATGAGAATTGAAACTAAATAAATAAATAAATATTCACTCATTGATTTCTGAAACAAAACTCACATCAAGTCACGTGGCATTGCCTTTCTGGATAAACTACACCTCACCAACCACTCACACTATTCTCAAACCTCACCCACTGTTGGAAAATCATGTACTAAAAATAATTTCTTCAAGCGGAAGCACACCTACAAATAAAAGCAAAAAAATATAAATAAAAATACACAGAAAATTTAACGTGGTTCGGCACCTCAAGGCCTATATCCACAAACACTCAACAAGAATATTATCACTCAAAGTGCAATTTTTTGTGGACCAAAATTGCAAACCCTTCATAGTGCAATTTTTCTGGCAAAAACTGCAAACCTTCTAATGACACACAACT
>Ga0099822_1002642_pt1 | contig 22472 bp, 8 predicted proteins | sample CowpeawhiteBW_FD_76839 | JGI IMG/M metagenome (GOLD analysis project Ga0099822, IMG submission 76839) | Root nodule microbial communities of legume samples collected from California USA - Cow pea white BW | ecosystem: Host-associated > Plants > Roots > Nodule | place: USA: California | collected... | reverse complement strand
TTAACTCCAACTTAACGGAGAGGACCAAATTGAACCTTTTTAGAAAATTGGGGTACCAAATTGAACATTCCTAAAGTTCGGGTACCACATTGAACTTTCCGAAAAAGTTTGGATACCAAATGTGTATTTATACCTAATTATTTAGTATAATAGTCGGGGTGTCACACTTACAAAGACTACAAACACTTTAAACATCTACCCACATTTTCTTTCTTATTACCTATCCAATAAAATTGATAATTTTATATATAGGAATAAAAAAAATTGTTCAATTATAAAAATCAATTAATATTGATTGTCATACACTAGTGAAAAATAGGTAATTACATCACATAATTTACATATTACTACAAAGGATCAAATGTTAAAAAAAGACAGTAATATTTTTGTAAATAAGATAAACATTTATACATTTAATCCTTTGTGGTCATATATAAATGAAACTTTTATATTTAGTTATAAAGGGTTATACATAAATAAGAATAACTCTTTTACGTTTGATATAAAATATAAAATATAAAAAATCTCATTTATGTTTTATCACAAGGGTTCCAATATAAAATTACTTATTATTACAAAGGATCCAATGTAAATGAGTTTTTAAAATGTTGCGTGTGATTTTTTGTTCTCACTTTTTCTTTTTTAAAATCCTAAGCTTATGACTTCTCTTTTCTCTAGAATGATTCTAAGTGTGGTGAAGGCTCCATTAGTGACCAAAATAACTCCTTTCTTCATCTTTTATATGTGATTTCTTGTGGGAAACAATTTTGTTTGATTGCACTGTATTCTGTATGGAGATTAAATGTCTAAATATCTATTTTGTTTATGTTGAAATTTAGAAAACTCAACGATGTCTTATTTTGTAGCTAAGGAGTTTTTCATGGTGATCTTAACTGTTTTGTGATGGTTGTTCCAATTATATGGAAGATTTTGTGAGTTAAGTGTGTCATTGAAATATATGTTTTATATTTATGCGATTGTGTTTGAAATAATCTTACAATAACAAAAATACATGAATGTCTTCGTTTTGACTATATTTTTACCTATTATAACTATTTGTATTTAATGTACATAAAACAAAGTCATTACAATGATTATTTTTCTATATTTCATATTTAGCTTTTTTTACTCAAAACTAACTATTTAAAAGAAAAAAACAAAAAAATTACATCGGGTACAACAAGATCTAACATAAATTTAATCCGTTACTAAAATAGTAATTATTATAAAATTTAACTTAAATTTATATCAAACAACATTTTCAATATAAATTTATTTCATCCGTATAAACACCAGATTATTGAAAAACATAAAAAAAAAACTATAGTAGTGCTAATTGATAATGGTTTATGTCTTTTCGAATGTATAAAGGCAAAATAAAAAATTGAATTAAAATTTAATAAAATATGACGTGTTATATTTATTGGTGAATTAGTGGAAAAGGGAATATCTTCCACACTTGTCAAAGTAACATTTGTTACAATTTTTATATAGCACGAAAATACTGCACCATAAGTGTGTGACACGCCAATGATTATGTGTGTGTGTGGTTACGTAATTAATAAAAAACGTTTATTCGAAGTGTTAAAAAAATCGCTGCAAACCGCACAAGAATCCCACATTTACTTTGTTAATGATAAAAATTAAGAATATGAATGATTCATGTGTTTTATTATGAATGAAAGCAAGAGATGCTACTTCCTCCTTTCTTTTTTTCTTTTATTGATTATTAATTGTGTGTTACGAAACTTAGCATCTTCGACTTTTGTATGGTTATCCACAAAATGGCATCAGATTCCGTTTTAATTTTTTTTTATTAGCTACAACAAATACGTCTGAATTGATCGTTTGCATGTAAGAAAGAACAATTTACTAAATCCAAGAGAAAAAAAAATTAAACTGAGAGAACAAAAATATAAATAACTTTAAACAACTTTAATTTGTATTTATTAAATAGTTTATTTCTTTAATTTTACATCACTTCATCTTTTCATTAGCTTCTCAACTTAATAGTTGATCTTTTGTAGAATTTAATCATTTTTTTTTTAAAAAAAAGATGACGGAAAGTAAAACAAGATGGATTAACTATAATTTTGAGAAAGGTATAAGTTTCTTCATTTCCATTTAAAGTTTATCCTTTTCTTTTTCATTTTATGTTTGATTAATTTCATTTTTTTTAGATTGAATGAGTAACACTTGCTTATAAGTTTATTAAAATATAATAGTTATATATTATTTTCTTCGTATCTTGAGAATAGTCTAAATATATACAACTAAAACAAAGAAATATAAAAGAGAAATAAGCGCAATTTTACTTACTTTTTTATATTTCCTTCTATATAGGCTATTGTATAATTATTTGTTTATGTGTTAGGATCATAATTCAATTACAAAACACATAAAATACGTGAAAGGAGGAGTTAACTATTTAATTACACATATAAAAATGCATACATGTATAATCACACATCAACTTATAAAAGGTCATTCATCTCATGGATAATAATACTTGATTAGTCTAATATTCTATAATCTTTTGTATAAATCAGATATACGAACTCTTATAATAAAGTTATTTCTTACACATTTCATCGGTAATTTTTTACTCTCAACTTGATGTCAAAAATTTGTATCGGTTGTTGGAAGTCCCACAGATTATAGATAAGACAATTTTATAATACATAAGTGAGGTGAACCTCACCTTACAAGCTAGTTTTGTGAAATTGAGTTAGACTTTAAACCCACTTCTAACCTGGTATCAGAGCTAGATTAGAGTCTATCTTAGCGAGCTTTCTTGGATATTTTATTTCATTTGATATCGAACTGTTAACGGACCACCTACTAATTTTTTGTCCCACGCACGAGATGTATATACCTCGGTACGAAGGACCTCACCTTACAAGTCGGTTTGGTGGGGTGCAAACCTCATTTATACTAAATTTTAAAAAAATAAATAGAAGAAGATTCAATGTTTATAACAGGAGAAAAAGTGAAAAGTTTAGAATCTTCTTTTGAAGATTTTTCTCCAAGCTGTCAATAAATGATTTTGAATATGGTTGTTTAAGATTGAGTTAAATTTGACAAGTTATATATATATAACAAATAATTGTAATGCTTATAATTGTAATGATTATTTATTTACACGTGAATATCTAACAAATAAAATATTCAGTGAGATCATGATAAGATATTTATGTTAATTGTATTTTTATTGTATGGTGGATATTTTGATAAATTCAGAATATATAAATGTACATATCTTAATTTGTAAGAGTTGTGTGTTAAGATGTTTTGAAATTGACATTTCCAATTTATTTATATATATTTTATGTGTTTTAATTTGTGATATATGTATTAAGTGTCTTGCGTATATTTATAGGAAGTTATATTATATTCATTAACTACACTGTTTATTATATGATATTATATTAAAAAAGTTTTGACTACTGTATTAACTTGATAAAAATATGCATTATATATATGTTTTGAAAATCTAACTGATTATTTAATCGATAAAGATACAGATTGAAGATTCACGAACCGATAATTGAGTTGCAATTGAATCAATATTGATAAATAATATATAAAATAACACTAAGGAAATATAACATCATAATTTAATAGTATCAAAATTTAAAAATAACATATTTTGTAAGTTTTTAACATTCAAAATATACATAAAAATAAAACACATCGTAATATTTAGATTCAAGCTTCAACAATTCATAATAATAAAAGAAACACGTTTCCTAAAAAGAAAATGAAAAATACTTTAATTTTTATTTTTAAGGAAAAAATAAAAGTTATTTTCTTAAAATATCTTAAAAAAAATATTTAATACTCTTTGAAAAGATTTTTAACCAAATTTATGATTTTCTTACAATTTCATTAATTTTTGGATCAATTTAATCAGAGGTCGGTGATTGTGGTAATAGACCAAACACTTGATCAAATTTTCAACTGAATCAACTGGTCCGGTCCAATTTTGAAAATATACGTTTATAATAAGTTGCATTGCATGCTATGTTTATTTTATTTTAAGTTTGACCAAAATTTGTAATAATTATTAAAAAATAACTACTAAAACCAACAAACGAAACACAAGGTTTTAAACTAATTAAAACTAAAATAGTATATAATTTTTTTTAGTGATTACGGTTCAATAAACCACCTTACATTTTTCAACAATTAATTGTTACCTAGATGAACAAGCTTCATGTAGGTTTTCAACTCCTTTTAGGGTTATAGAGGAATTATTACTGTGTTAGGAAAAAAGAAGAGAGGTGTCACTGTCATTAGCTTTAGAATAGTGATTGTGACAATGAAAATGGTGATAAAGAGAGTGCAAAAAGAAAGAGAAAGGCGAAAAATAAATAAAAAATAAAGCATTGATTTTGAGAACTACAAATTAATGGGTGAAAATGAGTTTGGCATGTGAGAAACATGACATCATAGAACATAAATAATGTTTGGAGTGACATTTACACCTCAGTGTGGTTCTGTTTGACATGGTACAAACTATTTAAAAATCCGCAAATTTGTGACTGTGCGTTAAGCAGAAAAAAAGGCGAAAACAGCTTTTTTCGTAGAAAGAAAAAAGAAAAAGAAAAAGAAGAAAAAGAAAGGCAAACGTGGAAGCCAGAATCGAAAGCGTGCACCTCTAAAAATGTCTTATAAATAAAGGCACCAGAACCTCCATTTTCTTCCAAAAACAAGCTCTGAAAATAAGAGATTAAGAGAGAGAAAGAGAAGGTGGATAGGGTGTTGCAGAGTTAGTTTCTATCCATCTTCCTTCGTCGCTTTGGTTCTGCTTCACTCTCTACCTTTCGCATCACTCATCAGGCAACATCCTCATTCTACTCTCACCACCACCGTTTTTTTTTTACCCTAACTTCTTTCACTTCTCGCCTTTTTCTTTCTTTCTATTTCCTTTTTTCGAATTCTAAACCCTAGCGTTTCGCGTTCTTCTTTTATTTTTCTGCGGTGCACCGTAGCAATTCCACGTTGCACCTTCCCGTTCTGTTATGTGATGTTACGCGCTGCATTTTCTGTTTTATTTGCCGCTCCGTTTTTAAGCACGCGTTTGGAACTTTCTCGCGGGATTGCTTGTTGTTTCGTTGGCGTATTAGTTTTTTTGTTACTTTATTTTGTTTGATTTTTTGATCGTTTGATTTTGAATTGTTGAAAAGAAAACCTGGAAATGAGAGGAGAAGCGGATTTTCGAGATATGATTTGTTTCCTTTTTAAGGGCGCATAATCAGAGGCTGCCGGGCTTAAATATGGAATTAAATAAAATATTTAGGCACGTTATTTTGTCAGAGAGAGAGATTTGATTGTGCCGTCTATTTTTGTAGGCTGAATCATGATTATTTGATTCTGTAGAATACTATATTATATTGCTGTTTTTATGAAAATCTTTTTTTGTTTTCCTTCTGCTTATACTTAGTTAACTTTTTATATATACCTATTATTTTAGTTATGCTCAAAGTACAATTGTAATTGTAATTGTAATTTTGATTTCTCTTTTTCTGGTGGCTTATTTCTTGGGAAATCTCCCGTTATTTGTTGGTGAACAAAAGTTGAAGCCTAATTTGTATGACCAAACAAAATATGAAAGACATTTCTTTTTAGTATTTGTTCTGTGGGTCATTCTTGTTTAGTGAGGTTCTGTTGGCATTGTGTTGCCTGTAGGCTCGTTTTGGACGTGCTGTGATTTTTGTTTTATGTAATATGAACTTAAGGATAGTGTATTTTTTTTTTTAACTTTTGTGCTTATTGTACAGAGACTGGAGCCAGAGAAGAAAAGAATAATATATGGAGGCCGGCGCAGGAAAAGGTTTGGAATGCCCGAAGACTATGGATGGGAAGGCGAGTAATGGGAATGGGATAGAGAAGGAAATTCCTTCTTGTTGTTTGAAGGCTAAAGCTTCAGCCCCTGAGTCAGAGGCAAAGTGCCATTCCACTGTTGTTTCTGGGTGGTTTTCGGCTTCTCAAACTTGCTCAGGTTATTATCTGCTACGGTTTCACTTATAAAAGAATAACGCCTGATTTCTGACTAAGACCTGACTTCTATTTTATCTTTTTGCTTATACAGGGAAATCTGTAAAACCAGATTATTTCAACAACCCGATGTGGCCAGGTAGGTTCTACGTACTAGTCTGCAATTCTGCACAGTTGGTGCGCATTTGCTTTATTGCAGCGAGAGTTTTTCCTCTTTTATGATTTTTGATATCCTTAATTTCAAAACTTGCCTTTGAAAATCGTCCATGTTCTTATTTTGATAGCTTCCTCAGTTATTGTAGACTTTAGATACCGTTGAATCTTCTGAGGAAAGACCAGATTGTCTGACATAAATGTGTGATGTTATTGTATTGAACGTTTGCCACTGTTATCCTTGTTTATTTGAACTACAATTCCTGATAACAAATGTCCATGTTTTACAGTTATGTATAAAATCTTTCACTTTGATTGTTTAGTATTATTTGTGTATTGCGTGTGAAATTATTGCTCCTGATGGCTTTTGTGCGCATAATTAGGGGAAGCCCATTCAATTAAAGTTGAAAAGATCTTGTACAGAGAAAAGTCAGATTACCAAGAGGTCTTGGTTTTTGAGGTTTGGCCTCTTCATCTTTTAATGTACTCCAACTTTTACGTTGGAGGGATCAACACTAATCCATTTGTTCTTGCAGTCATCAACATACGGGAAAGTACTAGTACTTGATGGAATTGTTCAATTGACTGAGAAGGATGAATGTGCTTATCAGGAGATGATTGCTCATCTACCCCTCTGTTCGATTCCTTCCCCCAAAACGGTGAAGTCATTTGATCTGATGATTTTTGTTCCGAGCATATCATTGTCTAGCAATAACATCATAATCTTGATAGCCTTGCTGTGATTATTGTTCCTTATTTTATCCTCTCATTTGTCTGGAGAAAGTGTTGATATATATTAAAAAAGTGTTTGATTGACATTTTATGCTTTTCATGCTTTTTTTTTTCTTTCTGTCTGTTTTCGTAATCTATGTCATGACATTTTATGTTCATTCAGGTTTTAGTTGTTGGTGGTGGAGATGGTGGAGTACTTAGGGAAGTATCCCGCCACAGCTCTGTAGAACATATTGATATCTGTGAGATAGATCAGATGGTTATTGACGTAAGTAAAACCATATTTTGATCATTCATATAGCTACTTCCATATTGAGAAAAAAAAATTATGGTCATAATGCAGGTTTCTAGGAAGTTTTTTCCAGATTTAGCTGTTGGGTTTGAAGATTCTCGGGTACATCTGCACGTTGGAGATGGTATATTCTTGTCTGCTGGTCTTGTTTTAAATGTGTTTTGTTTCTGTTGCATTATATATACTGATTATAATTTGTTGGGTTATTTACTGGATCTTTTCTCCAATTTTGACAGCTGTTGAATTCCTTAAATCTGCTCCTGAAGGGAGGTATGATGCGATAATTGTTGATTCCTCCGATCCAGTGGGTATGCCATTTTTATTTAAAATTATTCATTTAACATAATTTTGTTAGAGCCGTTTAGTTTTGCTTAACTGGATGAGGTTGGCCCGAACTCTTGTATTTCCATTTCATACTCAATTAGGTGATTACACACAGTTTATTCCGTGTAGCTTTGGAATTAGCTTTCATGTATGAGGAATTTTTTTTCAGCAAGTTTTTAGGTTGCTTTGTTAGCTGGTATACTAAAATATTGATCAATTATCTGCATCTACCTTTAGTTCAACTGTTAAGATTTAGTTTTATCTGCATCCCATCAGCCAGTCACTAATCATACAGAGAAATTTAAGAATATGGTTTCCTTAGCTTTTGGTTATTATTATTAAGTATTTGCTGAATCACTTCTGCAATTTAGGTCCGGCCCAGGAACTTGTTGAGAAGCCTTTTTTTGATACCATAGCAAGGGCATTAAGGCCTGGTGGAGTCCTTTGTAACATGGCAGAGAGTATGTGGCTTCATACTCACCTTATTCAAGATATGATCTCTATTTGTCGAGAAACATTCAAAGGTTCTGTACATTACGCATGGGCGAGTGTTCCAACATATCCAAGGTAGTGCACTTTGGCTTGTGTTAAGTTTATATATTTCTCTTCTGCTCTGCATTGAAGTTCCTCTCATGTTTTTTTTTTCGTTATGTCTTTGTTTTTATGTTTTGCTTGCACCTGTTGTGAGAGTGAGCTCTTCAACTTGATTCAGATAAATTATTTTTGAGGAATTCAATATACATTCTGGTTTATCTAAACTTGTTGATTATATGTTATCTTTTCCTTGGCATGCAGTGGTGTGATAGGCTTTCTTCTCTGTGCAACGGAAGGACCACCGGTTGATTTTGTTAACCCTATCAATCCCATTGAAAAGTTGGAAGGTGCTAATGAGCACAAAAGAGAACTTCGATTCTACAATTCAGAGGTAAAATATATGGTATATGTGGTTGAATATTTTATTATTTAAGTTGTATAGTTGAGCAGACTATAAATGTTAATTGGTCACTGTTGATATATGGTTTTTGCAGATGCACTCAGCTGCTTTTGCATTGCCGGGTTTCCTGAAGAGAGAAGTGAGTCTGCTCCGTGATCCTTCGCTTCAGTAGCCAGGTGTGATTGCTTATTGAACCCCTAAATAAGCAATTTTAACTTGTCATTGAGGAGTGTGGGAGAAATAGGAATGTGGTGTGATTATTATATTTAGGTTGATTAGCTTAGTCCTTTCGGATGGCTGCCTCTTATCTAGTTTTCTATTCTATAGTTAGAGGTTTTCCTGCACATGCTTGTAAGACATGAATTACCAATTATTAAATAAATACATGAAAATAATTTGCGATGCAAGTGTGATTTTTAAGAATATAAACTTAACATAATAATATAGATAGGAGAATAAATTAAAATGGTTTTTAAAGAATTCTCATTTCATGTAATTTGAAGTTTATTATATATAATATGAAATATAAAAAATAATGTATTGGTTGTATGCCTCCTTAAACTCAAACTTTATTTTGGGGTTGAGCATGGAAAAAGTTAGAAAAATGACATCGTATTGTTTAGAAGTTCCTTATTTTTATTAATTAGTTAACTGCCTTTTATTACTTGTTCCATATAACAGAAATTCCTATATAAAAAGTAATAAAAATACAAACCTTTTTTCGTCTAGAAAATACTGTTTTGTGTTACTGAAGTTTTGTTTACATTGTATGCTTACAATATTTTCTGTAGTAGGTCCTGAAAAAATTAAAGTTTCAAAGAATTGATTGGGTTCTTAATTATATCCTGGATTGAATATTGAACGAAATATGTAGGCTAACGGGTAACTACTTGGCGCACCTCTATAATTTGGGGGCTTCTCCTGCCATAGATGTTACTTCCCTTCGACGATAACTATAGTATTGACCTTCTCCATATTTGATGATAACTCTAGCATTGACCTTCTCCATATTTGATGTCGATATCGATGCCCTCCACCCAAACTAGAGGTGTTAAAAATGAGTTAAATCACTTTGGATTGGATTACAAAAGGAATAGGTTAAACTTATTTTTTTGATAAATTATAAATTTTATAATCTGATTTTATTTATCATGAGTTTTTAAGATTAATAGATTAATTTATTTATGAAGTATTTGTTTTTGTAATTTATTTTATATACTTATTATAGTACAATAGATATGGATCGATTCTTTTATAGTCATGAAATTTAAGTATTCACGTAATTTGTTAGTTGAAGATTAGAGTATTTATATGTAATTTGACAAAGAAATAAATTTAATATTTAAATTGTTCAAATTAAAACAAAATTTTAATATTTGAAAGGATCAAATTGTGAATCCGGATAATTTAAACTAGTAAATAATTATATAATAAAAAATCTTATAACAGAAATGGTAAAAAAGTTAATAAAAGTGATGTTGGTGGGTAGTGAGTTACTGGTCAACTTTAAATCAATTTAACAATCAATTTAACCTATGGATTAAGTCATTTGTGTTTAGTTCAATCCAAATTAAAAAAGAAAAAACTTTAATTTTGTCAACTTAAAGCCCGGTTCGAATTTGTGGTACACCAGTTCACATATTAAAATTTATTTTGTCACCACGGACCTTAGCTCCTCTCTCCACTCTTGGACAGTCATATCCTCATTTTTTTTTACACTTGCACAATATTCTCTCCCCATTCTTTAATTTTTTTTTTCTTTTGAATTATTTATGATATGAAATGAAAAATTTGTATTTTAAATTGTATAATTTAAAATATATATTTTTATTTTATATTGTATAATTTAAAATATTAAATTTTGGAGATATAGGAAGAAGTGATCCTATAATTTTTACTTGTGGTCATATAATATTTGTATTTATAGCCATATATTTTGTGTGAATGAATAATTCAAAATATAAATATATTTCAGATTTTATATTTCATAATATTAAAATATTAGAATTTATGAATGTATAAATTTAAATTATGAAAGTAGAGGAGGAAGTTTTCTCTTAACTAATATTATCTTACACAAGATTACTGTATGATCTCCTAATTTTTATTTCTTATTATTTTGGTAAACCATTATTTTTATAATTTAAATTAAGATTAATATGTCACAAAATATAATTATAATATTATTGAAATATGACTTATATTAAAAAATTTAAAATTAAATATTTCTTTAAATATTTTTAATATTATGTTTTCATATTTTTGAATGTTATGTTTGGAAAGGTTATATAATAAATTTTAAATTTGTTTCACTAATTAATATATGAATTTAAAAAATGTCATAATTACAATTTGTTTCTTAACTCTTATGTCTATAATTATGTAATCATGGTTTTTTATAGTCTTTTGTGAGCTTTTACTTACTTTTATACGTAACTCACCCATTTCTTCATATATTTTTCTTTTTATAAATGTTTGACTTTTATATATTTATGTTATAATTTATTTCCACAAACTTGTCTCATGGTATTTTGAATGGAGAGTCTAATATCTGAGTGATAAGAGGAAACGGTGAAAGTTTTTGGGCAAGGATTTCCTGCGCCCCAATAAAATTTCTTGGTGCACCCCATAAAAAAACCTTTGAAAATTTATTTCCTTAATAGAAGTGGGTGAATCCAGAAAATGAATTCCGGAACCACAGAATGTATAGATATGGTGCAGAAAGTAATAGCTAAGTTTGTGTTCTAAGAAGAGTGGACTATTTGGGTGTACATATCATTTCTTTTTTAACGAAATTGTCTCCATAAAAAGTTAAACTTTTTATAAAAAATTTGAAATTCAATAATTAAATATTAATTTATATAATACAATATGTATACAAATAGTAATTTAATTAAAATGTTTTATATAAATAATTAAATTATATAATTTAAATTTAAATATGATTATTTATTCAGTTATAGCTTATGTTTGAATGATTCAATGTTACATTTAATATTTAATTGTTTAGGATGGTGTTATGTTTGTGTAACATCTCATTTAATAACTTTTAAACTATTAAATAAAACATTATATAGTGATATCCAGCAGATAGCATAGAAGTTAAATATAATCTTATACAGTCATCCAAAACTGAATAATGACAATACTATATGTACAAGAACTCTAGAAGAAAGGGAAGGTAAATTCTAACCACTTACTACAAAATACACCTATCTACAGGACCTCTGGATATTACTGCTCAGTCCTACTATCAACACCACGCGAAAACTCTCCACCTGCAACCTCCTTTGCTCACACATTTAAGTGATCATTGCAAAGAATAAAACAAAGAGTAGACAAACATAAAACACATAGGGTAAGCTAATATGATTTAAAGAATGTTACATTAGAGTAAGAGAATAATACAATCAATTATCACAAATTCACACAGGAACATTCCAATACTCACGCATCAAAACACCAGACCTTTTAGTGGCTTTTTTAGTGGCTTGCATCGGTGTATGATTCCCAAACTCCGAAGAGTTTGGCCTCAAGGGGTTATCACCCAATCATCACACCAGGTAAGTCTCCTTCGCGCCAAAGACTTGATCGAGTCCAATGGCTAAGACCTCCTGCTACTCCTTACGACATAACTCATTATACTCTATATGAGCCTTAATGGTTATTGGAGCGTCAAGATACCAACCAAAACTGAGTCTTTATGTCTTTGCATACCCTACCTCATCCACACTTAGAATTTCTTCACGAAATTACTCCATAATTCACATACAACATGTCCATATTCACCCAATCTCACTCAAAGCATACAAAGACAGTCAAAATAATTTATTTCAGATCAATTAATGCAATGAAACACATCAAAACAGCAAACACAGAAAATCTGGTAGCCAACGCTCAGCCTCAACATTATATTCTCGTTCCAGACCTGCATGGGTCTTAGCGCTGAGGCACCGCCCGGCTGGCGCTCAGCCTCATTTTTCTCGCATTTTTAATCGTTAGGCACCGCTGGGCTGGCGCTCAGAGTTGATCCTCTCGCATTTACAAGGCTCAGCCTCACATCAGGAAACAACACAGATTCTGGTTTTCGTTGGGAGATGTTGCACTTGATTTCATGACCCAAATTGGCACCTCCTTAGCAGTGTTGTCTAGTTTTCAAAATGGTTTTCAAGCAAAGTGAGCTGATACCAATTAGAGCCATGATTCAAGTGTTCATTTTCCAATTCAACCTCAATTCACACAATGCAATCACAATTTCACTTATACCAAACATCAAACAATTCACATTCCATCACACTTCAAACAATCAATTCTAATTACACACAATTACATTCATTATATCCTCTAGTTAAATTCAATTATCAGATTCCCTTACCTGATTAACTCGCACAATCTACTGTCAAAAACCTAAAACCCCTTTTCCAGTGCCGATGCTCACAAATCAACATAAAATTATCAAAAACATGATCAGAGAACATCATTAGAGCCACTGATCGACAGAGAATTTTTACAAGATACGCAAACCTCATATGCGATACAGATTACAACACATGCAAGATTTTCAAGAAAAGACCGAGAAAAGAACATAATTATAACTTACTCAATTCAAGGTTCTGATCGGACAGACTTGGAGATCTCGCCGCAGTGATCACTCTGGCGGTCTTTGATATCAAAAAGGATGAGAGAATGGTAAGATATTTTAGAGAGAAGTCAAATAGAATTTACAGGACGAAGTTTTAGAGAGATAGTGTTTTCTAAACAATGAAATCCTTTTATGAAATTTCTATTTATATATAAACGGTTTATTATTAAAATAATAATAATAATAATAACAATAGGATTTCATTATTTTAAACAGAGTCACTCTTTTAATGTGATTTTCTAGGTTACCGTTTGGACACTTTTAATTTTAATGTCATGTATGTAACAGTAAAATTTTAATTTGTGTAAAGGTAAAAATATATTTTAGATTTAATTAAGTTTTAAAATTAAAATTTTTATAATTTTATAGAATCTTGTAGTTTTGTAATTTTACGGTGTTATAATTTAATAGTTTAATAATTTTAGTGTCAGCGTCGTCATTTTCATTACTGATCTCAACAACTACAATTTCTCTTCTTAATTAATTTTGAATCCCTTTTTCGTAGGCAAAGAACTAATAAAGAAGTGTTGTCATGTGACCACCATAAGGGAAACTGCCCGTGTGAAGAGTGTTATTCTCCTCAAAACATCCAAAACCTTCAAAATACTACCGCATTGCATAAAAAACCATGAAGGAATTGAACCCAAGATTCATGTTTCGCACATACACATTACGAAAACAAAGGTGGGGATCAAACTTCAAAACTAGTTATGCAAAAGCGAAAATACCTAAAGTTTTGGCATAATTTTCAGGGTGGGAGGAAGAAATTCAGTGAAGTCTTATCCTTTGCAGTGAGATGGACCAAAGATGAACAATTCTTAATAGTCAAATACAACCAAATATAATACAGATTTTGGAGGAGTACAGTCAAATATTCCTCTATTGACCCTCTTGTAGGAAAAGTTGAAGAGATAAAGTTAATGTTTGGATGAGAAGTTAACTCGAATGTTGCTAGAGAAGGTATCAGGATTTAAAAAAGAAAAACAAGATATTGTAGAAATTTGAAATTGGTGATAAAAATTACGACATAAATAATGATTATAAAATTATAAAATAATATTTAGGAAGAAGTTCTAGTTGTTAATGTATTGAACTCAAGGTTTAACCAATCTTATTTGCTTGTTTACAAGTATATTAAAAGTTGTTTATAGTCTTGTTGGTCTAACATCTAGAAATACCAGAGAGGTCATTCTTCTTAGCCACATTCAATTAATCTTCTTCCATTTGTCATTTATTTACTTCGCTTCGGAAAAAAAAAACGAGTAGAACATGTCATGCATCACCAACAATTTTTTAAAATAATATTAAACTTCTCCAAAGGCAAGTAATCCAGTAGAGACAACTTTAAAATAAATTGTATGGAAGATTTTCCCGTTTCATGTTTGAAACATCAGACACCTCCCATCACCCAGCAAGCGCAGAAATAAAGAAATCAGATGTGAAAAAATAGTTCATTTTGTGCTTCATTCACGAATGAAAAGACTTCTGCAACAATCGTATAATTATATATATGTATGTATATATACAACTTCATAGTTTATATTTTATAGACATTATATGTTACACTAACTTACAAATAAAACAAATAAACGAAATGTCATTTTGGCCCTCTGTCAAAAAGGTCATCTTCATGTTAATTTTTCCTTCACTTTCATCCTTTTCTTGTCTTGCAGAACCAGGCATCCACAACTATCGTTCTTCAGAAGTAAAATCAGGTTCAGCAGGCTTCTGCAGCAACATGGGTGATATTCTTTCAGGCACCCTGGTCTTTCTTGTGCTATTTCTACGTAAAAGTCTGAGTGCATTAGCTGCAAACCTTGAAGCATATATTGTGGCACCTAAACTAGGTGAGCTACCACCAGCTTTGGCCAATGCATCTTGCAACCGATTCTCTTCTTCTCTCAGAGACTCTTCCAGCTTCTTTTTACTATAACGCCTCCACGCTGCTTGTATGAAACATGCAGCCCATGTACGCCATTGTTGTGAATAAAACCTGAAAGTGTGACGAAGTTGCTTACTATGGAGGCGCCGGAACTGTGAAGCAACAAACTTCAAGTCATCGGCTTTTAGAGCAAATGCTTCTACTTCTGAAAGAGTTTGGACAGTCCTAGTTGATATGGGAAGGTTGGATGAGGAGTGAGGATCTAAAGCCCATGTCAGAAGTTCCTCTCCACAAAAGTCACCAGCCTTGAGGTATTCAGAGTTAAAGAAGCCTGTTCTTCCACCATTAGTGGTCACAGTCAATAGCTTGCCGCGCATTATGAACAGCATCTCATCAACAGGGTCTCCTTCCCGGACAATGCAGCTTTCTTCTGTGTATAGCACTGGCTGGAGTCTGTCACACATTGCATCCAGAAGTTGCTCATCCATTTTCTCAAACATTGGCACCTTCAGTTCATGCAAGAGAAAGATTTAGTTGTTGCTAAAAAATATTACATGGAAAACCAACTACACCTTCAAAGCTTCCAATAACAAATGAAATGATGTTGGTTTACTTCTCAAGGATTGTCTTAAAAATCCATCTGATCGCCTAAACCCCTCTTGATGAACGGATTCAGTGACTTTTTCCCGGGAAGTCATTGAATCTGTCCCCATCTTGATATACCTAAATGTTTTGAATTACCAATGGATTATGGATCCTTCTCCAGTACACCTAAATAGTTTTAGCACACCTATGTTCATCCTTTTTCATCCTTAACCATAGAAAACCGCAGTGCTTCAAAATTACAAATGAAAACGTGCACAACACTCCTTTACAGAGTTTAGACGTACATACAACACATTCAAAGAAAATACCAGGAACAGAGGAACAATTTGTATATAGATATATAGTAAAGCACCAGGATGTTATTCATTTAATTTACCTAGAAACAAAGTTCAGAAACTTCAGAATTTTATCAAACCAGTATTTCTGTTATATTTATTTGTAAGAATACCATATCTTCCTATCTTTGGATATTCTATTACGTAATCACTAACCAAAAGCAACAGCAGATGTACTAAAATAGACCAAGTAACTTTTCATTTTCAATAAAAAAGCAAATATCACAGTCACTGTAAAAGAACACTAGTAACATGATATGAAAAGAAAACCAAGATATGGAGAGACTTACCCTCATCAGCAAAGCCAAGCAAAGATGACGCTTAATATCCCTTCTCAAATCCTTTGGAAGATCTCGGATCAAGTTGTCTTCATCAACACCTCTGGTTTCTTGCCATTTGTACTGCTCATGTCGTCTGATTCTTTCTCTCAGGCTGTCAGGGAGTAATCGATGAGACATCCACTGTTCAGCATCCCTCCTTTTCACCCTCATTTCCTCCAATCTGGTAGTCGTTGACTGCAAATATGTCTGTTCCAAAAAATATAAAATTGAGTCCAATGTAGAAGAAATTTGGCCCAGGTGTGAAACTAGTTTCAAACCAGAACAGAGATGAAAAAACAACAAGGAGCAGAACTTTAGGATACATCTAAATAGGATGAGAAAACTTTGTTACATAATTCTGGAAGAGAAAGAGAATTAGAAACAGTTACTTTTTTCCATGCCTACCTTGCCTACCTAGAGAGAGTACTATAATAACTTAATCTTCACCCTATTTCAGGCAACATTCGTAGGCATAAGGTAATTAACAACACTTGAGAAACTGAAAATTGTAAATGCAATGTGTTTCCTTAAAAGCCACTGAAAGATAAGATTAAGACTTTGTTCCTTTGGGAAGAATATTTTCTCACGACCAACTGAAATTAGAATTCCACAAGAGCTGATGCTCCCCCAAAAAATACATCAGAAGTTAATACGGCACATTAACAGAAGTGCTCTAATTATAATAGCAAAAACTGATATATGATGTCCTGCTTCATGAGGTCCCAAAGAGGAAATCTTAATTAACTAACAATAAAAGAATTTAAAGCACCAAAAAACTGTTATGGTAAAGAAGTGGAGGGAGACAGATCACAGGAGTAGAATATGCATTTTATTCCAAAATCAACAAATAGTGCTGCTAGCCAGTATCGCTTGATTAAGAAAGGAATATTTGACACCAACCTGCATATTTCCAATGAGGAATGCAAATAATACCAAACCAGCAATTGAAATGAAAATTGCAAAGCATATTTCCCAAACATAGGTACTTGTTGCAAGGTTCTGACCAAGAGAACTGCAATAAACGAAGGAATATAAGCAGAATGTCAAATAGCATAGTAAAAATATAAAAAAATAAAAATTCAAAACATATTTACATGTATCTTTGAAATTGATAATTGACTGACAACTCTAACATTCCCTCATCTCACAATCCTGTTATTAAACAAATTTAAAACTGAAGATAAACTATTTCCACTTCTAACTCCAAATCAGAAGTCTTCCAACATTTACGTGATTAAAGATTATACAATTTTTGTCATTTAAAACTAATGGCATTTTAATAACCAGAACAATAGAAGATGAATCAGATAACACTGATACTTCCACTTTATCCACAATCATTTCGTGCCCCAACACAAACCCCCAAAATCACGTTTTAACACACAAAACCCCTGGGAAAAGATTCATTTAGTGAGTATATACACACTGAAAGGTAGAAGAATACTTTGATCCAAGGGATGCCAGCAAACAGAACTATAAGAAACAATTATACACTATGAGCATGCAGACATATAGAGTCCAAACACAGCTACAGGTTCATAGCATAACACTATCAACTTAAATTTTGTTTCAAGTAAATCATGAACATGTTGCGATGCACGACTACTGCATAATCTTAAAATAAATAGCATCAAATAAAAGATAATCAATAAAGCACACCTCAAATTTCGCAGGCCCCACCAAAAACAATAAAAGAACTTCTGTGGGAAATCTCTTGACTCCACAACTCCAGATTGAAGGGCATCAAGAAATATTCCAAAATTAAAGAGTGCTGTATTTTGGTCCTGTATTGGGCAAGAAGCATTCAGGAATACTGAAATTGTGCCCAAAACTTGATGATTATCACAATACATAGCTTCTGTGTTACATGTGCTATTTCCTCGACACGCATCTTGCCAGCATGTGGTTTCTCTTTCTATAGAAAACAAGTACCAAAAGGCACCAATAACCTACAGAGAGGCAGATGATATCATTAGTTTTCATTATTAGTAAGATCATTTTCACAAATATAAGTGCAACAATGATAAGAAATCTTAATATGCCACATTGGGAACCAAAATAAAAAGGTAAGGACCTGCCAGTTTGAAACAACATGCAAACCTAAAAACCATGGACACAAGGCGCAGTATCAATACAAGGACACAGAAAAATTATGCAGTATTGCCATAAATAAAAAAAACTAGTATGAGAGTGTCCAATAAAGGTATTGAAATTATACGGGTATGGGTATAGAGGGAAGAAAATGAGATAATAGAGACTAAATAGTCTGATATTGATATTAAGATGAAAATTATATCAAATGATGCGTTACAAAACATAAAATACTAATCCTTACTCATACCAACGAATACTATATCACACCAATTACCTCTAAATTACAGATTACTAAACTTAACCTTTTTAAACGTAAAAATATAATATGCAGTCCTAGTAAGAGGAATGGAAAGGCAACTAAAGGATGCTGGATACACTACATAGATAGTGTTGGTGCAAAGACAACTTCGTAGAATGGCTGGGATGACCATCAACATAAATATCCTCGTAAACCACTAGTTAAAACGAGAAAAAAGAGCCATTTGATAGTAAAAGAACAAGAAAGTAAAACAGCCATGAAAATAGGAAGCTGGTGGTGAAACAGTGTTGATTGACATCCAGACAGCAGTGGATGATGACAACAAACGGTGGAGCGAGAGAAAGGCCAAAATGTTTATCATAATGTATAAATTAAATCTAATGGTTTTGAAAATATCATCTCTTATTGATGATTTTAAGGATTTAATAATACTATTTAAATATTAACTTCTTTTTTAATTATTTTCCTCTTATGGTTGAAGAATTTATGCATACATTTTTTTGTAAAAAAGTTGTAAGAATTAAGTTAATTTATATATAAGAAAGTCTGCACAAGAATTCACATAAGCAAAAATCTACGAATTTTTCAATAAATTTAAGGAAATAATCATATTTTTGTCAAAATCATAGTAAAATCTACAAAGTATCACAAGAAAAGAACAAAACTCTCAGAAAAATATTCACGAAAAATCTGTACCCAAGGAATATCCCTAGGTCCAAATCACATGATATAAGTTAGCCTATACAGAATAACGATATAAAAGTCACAGAAAAATGAGTTTGAAGAATGCAAAAAAAAAAAAAAGTTTTATAATATGAAAGGACAACTGATAAATGAAGTAGTTCATATATGGTTTTTTAATGCTTAAAATCAACCATGAGGGCTTATGTTATAAAAATAGAAAAATTAAAAGTATAATATCAACATAAAAATGACTACACCAATAATAATGAAAATAACTAAATATTACCTTCAATTAAATTGCTGTTCTACTTTCAATGGCATAAAATAATTTATAATTGAATAACAACAACATAAAAGAATATTTGAAAATATAAATAAGAAATGATATAAGTGCCAACTAAATATAGATCGTTTTTAATCTATATACACTACATGAACATAAGTATATCACACAAACACAAGTATACGTATACATATGCATGTATGCATGCATATACATAGATTAAAAGGTTTAGGGGTCCATGATCCCACTCTGACACTATGAAGAACCACCTCAGCAGATGGCAGAAACCACTGAAGGAGATGGAAGAAGCACAGAATGGAAGGAGAAAAAATTATCCATGGAAACAAAGTGAGGCCGTAGATTATAGCCATAACATGATGTTTTAAATTTGTTACAAAACATAAAACACTAATCCATACTTCACTAGACATTAGAAATCCATACTTCACTAGACATTAGATTACAATCCTTACAAAATATGGAAACACATGATTGCAGAACATAAGCTCGAACCACATTAACAAGAGATCACAAAATATTTGTGCCTATCAAACTTTACTTGTTTGATCTAGTGATTGAGCAAAATAAATCCACGATACAGTCAAACAGAAACACTAAAAACAGATTCAGGCTTAGAAAAAATGACCAATGATCTCAAACAGAATACATAAAATAACATAAATAATAAATTTAGTGCAAAGCAATATAACAAAAAAATATTGTCAGTAATATATACAAGAAAAAGCAAAAAAACAACTGAGCATAGACGTACATGACTTGCTAGCATGTATAGAAAGAGATTGAACGCAGCTCCAGCCCAAGCTGTTTCAGTGAGGATGCCAGAGGTCCTAGTAACTTCTTTATATAATGGAATTAATCGCAAAAATCGTGGGATATATTGGAAGAAGACAATAAATTTCAGCAGGGTCTTTGTATTCAGTGATTCAGAGCCCCTCAACTTGGGAATGATAATTAGAATTGCCACCTAGCAATATAAGAGCAAGTTTTGAGTCCAAAAACATTGAATCAACTCAATGAAATAGTTTTTCTTTTTTTTTCTAATTCAAACCCACAATCTTGCAGGGATTGACTTAATCACTAATTACAATATATCTTCTGAGTGAGTCCACATGTTTTGCGTTGTACCTTATAAATGTAATCATTTGATACATTAATGACTGCAAATCAAGTCAACTTCCTAGAGAGAAAGAACGTGAAAACAAAAGTTGCTTCATGTTCATACACGAACTTGTCAACCCATAGTTCTTCAACAGTTACTGGATGTTGGATGTAAAAAAGATGAAAGTCAAAAAATACAAAGTGGAAAGAGTATCCTTACCTGCGGGAGGGGAAGAACTGCAAGAATGTCAATTAAGAAGTATGATGATAGATACCGCATTGCTATTACCCAAGCATCTTCAACCAAAACACCTCTTCCAAATACTCGAGAAGAGGGAGCAATGAATCCAGTACGAAATTGGAAAATTATATGGATTATATAAAAAATATCGGAGAAAGATCTTAAAACAGTTGCTGTAATTTCCATTTTTCGGTCCAGAGAAAGACATTTATTGTTATCATCGATCACAGGAACATAGAAGAACAAAGGATCAAGTGACACAGCAATAAGACATGATAATACAAATATCTTATTCCACTTTTGAAGGAAAGGACCCTGGGGATCAAGAATTTTCTTTGTAGAACTAAAACTTCCAGAGAGAACTCTGTTATAGGGAAGAGATTTGAATGATTTTCTAAATCTCTTCATCCCCTCTGAACTGGATTCCAAACCCCTTTGAAACTTCTCAGAAACTGAATTTAGTGTATTCTTGATTCCCCCTGGGCGTTCTATATGAATTGCAGGAGAGCTGCTCTCAGAACCCTTGTCTGAATTCCAATCACGAAATCTAAACATCATGGAAACAATAAAACTCGGTTCATGACTAACCATCCGATAAACAACATATCCAAAGCAGTGGCAATAACACCATGAAATGAACACAGACACAAAAGTGATTATTAGGAACAAAAGTTCTGAAAGAGGATAAGAATTTGAAGTTTTTAAGTATATTGATATTGAAGAGTGGTGACTGAAAATGTGTTTCCAAAAGATGAGAACAAGAAGAGAGAAGCCTTACTCCCAACCAAGCATGAAACACCTACATTGAATCCAATGACAACTACAACGCTTCCGAAATACCACAAACACCACAACAGAGGATAAATAACGGTATGCACCATTAAACTAACCTAACAAATTTTTCTTGCTGAAAATTCATGACTGTAGCCTAGTTCAAGAACAAGGTGAAATTCAACAAATAAGTGGCGCGCAAGTGTCACAGGACAGTGAATAGCTCCTTCATACACCTCAAAATCTCACAGCCTACTCCTGAAATATTGAAAAACAAGAACGACATCCTAAGTAGATACTCCAATTGTCAACCAAAACAAAAAACCAACCCATCGATAACAACATCAACAGGGTAAAATAGCCGCCCAATCACCTTGCCATAGATTGATCCGAAGAAAACAAAAATAGTCAAAACCATAATAAATTCATGTATTCAGGGAGACAACAAACTCAAACAACCAAATAAAGCAGCAGGAAAGTCAGAACTACAGTTTCCCTCAAGTTTAGCAGCACATACAAACACACCAGTACACATAATGAGATAGACAGTTACCGAATGTTCAGGAGTAGAAAAAACAGCATATCATTCATTAATAAGGACAAAATTCCAGGTACTCAATTAACAACAATGATTCCGCAAAAGCGGATTAGTATCCATATCCTTGTACAAATTAGATAACCTAATTAAGTGAATTGTGAAATTCGCAGCCGAGTTGAAACAGGAGAAAGAGAAATAAATAATTAGGAGTAGTTGGCAAGCAAGAAGAAAGTCAGAGATGATTGAAAAAAAAAAAAAAAAAT
>Ga0099822_1002637_pt1 | contig 22484 bp, 10 predicted proteins | sample CowpeawhiteBW_FD_76839 | JGI IMG/M metagenome (GOLD analysis project Ga0099822, IMG submission 76839) | Root nodule microbial communities of legume samples collected from California USA - Cow pea white BW | ecosystem: Host-associated > Plants > Roots > Nodule | place: USA: California | collected... | reverse complement strand
AACAAAAAAAAAAGACCTTATGATACAAAAATAAAAAAAGTTTATAAAAAAAAAAATCTCTTTTTCTATCAAAATATATATATATATATATATATATATATATATATATATATATATATATATATATTATATTACAAAATGTATGATTTTATAGAAGAAATTAGGTCGAACTCTTTAAAATAATAGGATACATTTTTAATAATTAAAAGATCATGTTTATTTAGTAAAAATATCAATCTGACTCATCATTCGTCACATAAAAAAGTTAACATAAAGAATAATTACATCTTGTATTTTTTTTTCAAAGTATAAAAATCTAACAATAACAAAGTTTCAAATAAAGATAAAAGTAAAAAATCGTATTGTAGTTTAAAAACTAAAACAAAAATTAATCCTAGTAGATTATATTTTTGTTTCTCCTCTACTAAAGTTTTTTTTTTTATTATTATTATATTTTCTATAATGTGAAATTTTACATGTTTAATTTGATCTTTGTTGCTGTGACGTAGAAAACAAAGTGTCACATTATTAAGACATATGGATGCCCATGTTCTAATGATAACTATATAAACACACCACTTGAAGATAAGATTTTGTCATCGAAGATCAAAATAATAAAATTTTATATTGTCCGCATTCAAATAAAAAAGGTTTATATTACAGAGATCAAGTTGATATATTATAGAGGTCATTTCAATATTTGATATAAAACTAACTTTGCAGATTAATATTTATTATTATGGTATTTATATAAATTCATTTGTTAATTTTATATTTAGTTTCACTTGACTGAAAATATTAGCGATGGTTGAATTAATTTAACTTTCTTAATTTTAAAAAATGAATAATTTAAATTTATAACTAAGTAACTATAATTAAAAATGATTTCCAAATTTAAGCATAATATTTTTTTTAAATACTAATATTGAATAATATTAGGATAGTAGATTTTTTTTATACTAATAAAAAATTGATGGTTATAAGTAAATTTTAACTACAATTGATGGTTATTTAAATCTGTACATCATTTCCTATTATTGTAATCAATAATAATTTAAAAACTATAATTTTGTATTTTATGAAATTAAGAGCATTATATGAATTTTACTAATATTAATAGTTTCAATATTAGAAGTTGACAATACAAATAACAAAAGAAGTTATAAACTATTTTATAAATATACTACTTTTTCATAGATGACATAATATTTCAAATATGTTATAAGATCAATAAGTATTAATTTTTGAAAAGAGAGATATATGTTAATGATGCAAATTATTCTTATAATATTTTAATTTTAATTTTGATTTATTTTCTTCATTATAGTAGATTGTTGTTTATTTTATTCCCAGAACGGAGGTTCTTATATTTAAATGATAATGTCACGTATAAAATGTAACTTCTTTTCTCATTATGTGTGATGTCATTTTATAAAAGAAAGGTATTTAACGATAATAAAGACAAGGTAAATTCCTATAAAATAATTTTAAAATGAAAAAACTCTTTAAAAAATATTTATTGATAAATTCATGAATTTTAATATGCAATATAGATAATTCCCATTTAATAGTTTTCACACTACCAAATAAAACATATCCAAAATAGCCATGTAAATCCCTCCAGGCAAGTATAGGCATAAGAAAAAGGCTAAACTACATATCTCAAAACTTCACATTATCTAACCCAAAAACTACCATGGGACATCCAGTAAAAGCATCAATTCCTGCTCAGAAGAGGGGTATCTTCATCTGGATTTGGCTCTGCTCACACCAATCGTAGGTGATCATTGCAAAGGAGAACACGCAAGGAAAAACAAACATAAACAAGAAGGGTAAGCTAACTTGAATAAGAGAATTCATGCAGTTTAACATTAAGTATCAATCAAAACTTATCACATTTGCCATAAACAGTTAAGCTTCCATAACACAATACAAAATACATGACTCTAGACTCAATATCCGGATTATGTAAAAGACATTTGAGCTCTTGGTGGCTTGCACCTGTAACGGTTTCCAAACTCTGCAGAATCTGGACACAAGGGGTTATCACCCGACCGTTCCCAGGGTAAGTCCCCTTCGCGTCTAGGACTTGATCAAGTCGAAAGACTAGGACCTCCTGCTACTCCTCACGACATAATCCATTCTACTCTATTTGAGCGTGAATGATTATTGGAGTTTTAGGATACCAACCAATACAGATTTCTCACGTCCTTACACACACTAACATACTCATATGAATTTCCCTTGAAATTCCATTCAACCACAACCTCCCTTAATTCATGTTCATCCATTTCACCACATAGAATATTAACATATCATTTCAAGCGTATAAGAGACTACAGGTGCAAAGTTTCATCTAGACATATAACTTCATTCTTTACAACAGAACCACAAACCTCCCACCGCAGTGATCCTCGCTCAAGCTAGATAATCTAGCCCAGGCGAGAGGCCATCTCGCTTAGGTGAGTCAGTCTCGCTTGAGCGAGGCTCTAACAGTGGCAAAAATAAAAACCTGGGCGAACTCTTGCTCAGGATAGGTTGATTCACTTAGACGAGAGTGTCTCTCGCTCAAGCGACCTCAGCTCGCCTAGGCGAGGCTTCGCGCTTGAACAAGGGTGGGTTTTCTGGTGTTTTCGCTTAGGCGAAAATACCAGATTACGAACTTGTTCCCACATGCAGGAGCCCAGATTCTTCACACACAAATCAATCACCCACCAATTCATGCAATTCAAACATCATTTCAACACTTAAACATGTAATTCAGACTCATCAAGCATATTTCTATGCGAATTTGAGTAAAAATGGTTAGCTTCCCTTACCTCTAGAAGTTACTAACTAGTTAGAACACTTCCAACCAAGGGCACTTCAATTGCACAACCTAATGAGCTGAAATACAGGTTCGCAAGGTGAGAATAGGTTCCCAGTTTGGCTCAGCAAGACTGGAGCTCCAAAATTTCAAATTAAAAAGAGATGGGGAAGGCTGGAATTAACTTACATAGAGAAAAAAGAATTGCAGCTGAAGGAAGAGGTCCTATTCTGCCACAGGAAGAAAGGAAGAAAGGAAGAAAGGAGGAAATTCAGAATTTGTATTCAAGTCTCCAGGTTAGAAAGAAGTTAAAGAAACAAGAGGGAAGGGAGAATGTGCTGAAGAGAGTGAAGGAGTGTGACTTAGTGTACTGGGCAATGAGAGTGGAAAAGAGTATCTAAAAAAAGGGGTTTCACAAATTACATTTTAAACCTAACTTCTTATTTACTTATGAATGATCATCTATTATCAGTTTAAAATATTTTGTGAGATCAATCTTCTTTCAAATTTAAATTTTTTCTAAATTATCTTTAAAAGTATAATCATAATCAGTTTCATTCGATCTATTTATAATACCAAATTTAATGCGCGAAAGAGCAGTCAAACAAAATACATCACGTGTCATCAAACCATAAAGTGCAAGTTTTATATTCTAATTATTCAACATCTTTCCAACCAAATACATCTATCATAATTATGTGACATTTTATTGGAATATATAATATATTTAAGTCTTAGTTGTGTTTTTTGGGTGTTGTGTCTTGTGAACAAATAGTAATGTGTTGAATGATAATGAAAAAACTTAAAAAAAAAAAAATCAAATTACGCATTTAGTTGCATTATTTGATTTTAGTCATATTATTTGGGTCAACTCATGAACTACAATGACAAAGGGATGAATGATAATGGACCACCAAGAAAAATCAAAGGGTGGTGTTGGAAAGAGAAATTTATTTATGGAGTTTTTAAAATAAATAATAATAAGAAAAAAATTTAAAATAGTTACAGAAAAAAAAAATTCTCTTTTAAAAATTCATATTAAATTTTTTTTCCAAATAGACTCGTGGAATTTTCTGAGATAACCATTCACCTCTTCTTGATGTGTTATCTGATAAACACATTTCATATATTTTTCCTTTTTCTCAAAGTGACGTGTGAAAATTTATGACTTCATTCCTATATTTAAATCTTTTTCACTAACGAACTTGAGCGAGTTCAATCAATTAAAACAAAATTAATTACAATTTGTGAATAGTTATTATATTTTTAATACTCTTATCATAGATAATATATAACTAAATAATAGTTCACACATAAATTCAATTCAATTTTTTATTAAAAACAGTAATTTAGTCATTTATGTATATATGGTTAAATATTTTTTTCTCTTATCTATAAAATTTAGAATTGTCAAAACTTAAGAAATGTATGAATTTAATAATTTTAATCAAATTTTGTTAAATTTATTTATCGTTTATCATGACAATTTTTTTAATTAATATTGAAGTAAAAAATATCAAAACGGTATAAACAACTCAAATGTTATAATAAAACACATTTAAAACATTAAATAAATTTAACAACAGTTTGTTAAAAAGACTAAATTCATGCATTTATGAAGTTATGAGACTAAATTGAATCAAAATTTCAAAAAAAGACTAATTTTAATTTTCACTGAAAATTAAAAGAACATGTTTAATCTCTCTCTCACACACACACACACATATATATATATATATATATATATATATATATATATATATATATATATATATTAAGTTTTAGTTAATTTTTTTCCAAATATAATACTCTTTTTTCTGTTTTGTTAAAACTAAAGTATTTTGATTTATTTAATTACCAACTATAACTCACTTGATGGTCCCAAAAAACTTAAATCTGTTAATTATGTTATCTCAAATATTTGTATCAAACGTATAAAACAATAAAATATGAACAGTTAATGATAGCTTATTACAAGCCACACATCAATTCTTAGTATTCACGCAATAATAAAAAGGAAAAAAAAATGTAGTAAAAGGATCTACACCCAAAAAATGTATTATTGTCATACATAAGGACCTAAAAGAGTATAAATGTTTTTTACAAGTAGAACTCTAAATAATAATGAAAATAGACAATTAAGACAAATACAAACGAATAGATTATAGACGGTAAAATATTACGTACTATCTAAGCCCCTTTTTCTGTCCCAAAAAGGTTGGGTCTGGCCTTTCGTAGGCCCAAGGCCAGCCCCTTTGTAGGACACCAATACTCTGTCAGCCCCCCTCACAATCTCACTTTACCTTTTTTTTCTTCAGAAAAATAGTTCCCTCCTATCTCTCTCTACGAAAGCAGAAGCTTTGCTAGGGCATAGAGAACTTCCCTCCTCGAGTTAGCTCAGTTGTTCTCCTCTAGTAAGTTACTCCTAGGATCTGTAGTAGCCTTTTTCCTTCTCCTTTTCTAGTTGGGTGTTTTGTTGCGTTTAAGGTTCATTCTCTTACTCTAGTTTGGGTCCTGGGGTTTTGTTTCAATTCACTATCCTAGTCTGTAGAGTTGTTGTGCCTAAGTCGTGCTCTTTAAGTTGTTGTTCCTTTTCTTGCATTAAAAAGGTAAGGGAAGCTAGGCCTTTTCTTTTCGTAATTTTAAGTACTTGGTATATTTCTACTCTATTTCATGCTTGGGATGATTTAAAAGTGTTGTGCTTGTATATGAATGAACTGTTTGGTGGGTGTTGTCTGTTTGGGGTGCTGCATGTGTGAAATAGTGGGGGAGAACTGGTATTCTCGCCTAAACGAGCTCGTCTCGCCTAGGCGAGAATAGCAGAAGCTCTCCCTGGTGCTGCTCGAGCATCTCGCTCAGGTGACCAAAGCTTGTTTTGAGCGACGCATTGCCTCGCTCAGGCAAGAATGGCTCGCCCAAGCGAGTACTCGAGGAAAGCCAGTGTGCTCTGCTCGTGTCCTCGTCCAGGCAAGGGGTTTTTATTTTTGGGCGAATGACGATCTCGCCCAGGCGAGCTGGTCTCACCCAAGCGAGGGCTCGCAGAGTGCCACTGTTACAGACCTCGCCCAGGCGAGAATGCCTAGCCTAAGCGAGACAGTTGTTGTAGCTTAGGCGAGGGCTTCTAGCCTAGGCGAGAATGGTGCGGATTTGTGTTGTATACTCTAGTTTACTTTGTGTGTGTGGCTATTTATCTCGAACGTACATGATTATGGTGAAATTGCATGAGTTGCATGAGTTGTATGCACTAAAATTTGTATGTTAACATGAGGAAAACATGGGATTCTATTTGGTTGGTTGAGAATGTGCATGAGAATTAAATGTTGAGAAAACCAGTGGTGGTTATGGTATGAGGATCATGAAATTTGTATGTGATATGCGTAATTCCATGAGTCTCGTGGGGAGATCTCATGGTGGCGCGTAGTGTATATATTAAGATATGGATTCAAGTAAGGATCGCATCCCGAAACTTGAATGCGTCAGTGAGTCTCAAGTAGAGCAAACTGACCCAAGTGGTGAGAGTGGCGGAAGACCTTAGTCTTTGGCAGGATAATGGCCTTAGATGCTTGAAGGTTAACCTTGTGTGTGGTAGGGTGAAACCCATTGGCAATGGCTCTGCAGAGTAGTAGAGGCTACCATAAGTGCAAGCGTCTAGTGAATCCGATCTTAGTATATGTATCCGGATAATTGAGTCATAGTGTTCTACTTGTCTGCTATACCATGATTCTCCGTGCTCACTGTGTTGCATGCTTGAACTGTTTAAGTATTCGTTTGCTATACTATGTTAACTTTAAATTACACTAGCTTACCCTTTCTTTTCGTGTGTGTTCTTGCCTTGATTTTTTTCCTTTTGCAATGATCACCTTATGGTGGGAGCAGATGGAAAGAATTCTGGAGGTGGATCTGATGGTGGTAGCAGGGCTGCGTAGTTGGGACCAGTTATCTGTAGCAGAGCATTTTTTATGGCTATAATGCCCTTCTTTTTGTAATTCCTTACTCTAGGAGCGACCCTTTTGCAAACTTTTAAACTTCCTTTGTGTTTGTTTATAGCATGTGGTATGCCTAAGTTACTTTCGAAGTATATTCTTGGATGACTGTAACAATTACCTTTCTAATGTTTTATGTTCATTTGATTGCTCCTCGTTATTATAATCATGTGATGTTTTATTGAGTAGATCATTCTATTTAAATAGGATGTCACTAGATATTGTGCTCTTCATAAAATGATAATGATTTATAGCGATTAAATAATAATTTTACACATTGACTTCAAATTATGAAAGAATTTGTCTATTAATTTTATTTATTTTCATGAAGAAAATAATTTGATCCAAACAATATTTAAATATCAATCTTAACAAAAACTTTATAAACATATTTACATGATTTTGTTCCAAAACTACATTCAAAATCTTAATCTCCCTAGACTTAACAACGTATTTAATAAAGTGTACTGTAGTACTAACATATCTTTTTTCTCTCATGATATATTTGATTATCAACAAAAACACTTTAATTATCATGTTATGAGTATCCAAATTTCAACCTAAACTAATTAAAAAATTTAAAAAAAATCATAAAGCAAAAAAAACTTACTCTATAAAAAAATTAGAATAAGTTATAAAATATTATTATTCTATTACCTTCTTAATGATGTTATCTGATAAAAAAAACATTTTGTAAATCAACTTTAAAATCTTAAAAAAAAAAACTAAAGAAGATTTATTAAAAAATTAATAATAATACATTTCTAAACTAAACCGTTAAATAATTAAAATTTTAATTTATCGTAAAAGTATAAATTAGAATTTTAACTCTTACATTATTTAGAGAAATATCTTTACGAAACTTAAAATGTTCCTATAGTAAATAACACCAGTAATATATTTATTGCACTTCGTCTAATTCTCATCCGAATAATCTTGGTAAAAAGAATTTGCAACAGTCTCTCTCTATATTTATAATTAATTAATTAATTAATTATAACAGTTGTCTTAAATAAGATTTAAAAAAAAAATGCTCAATAACATCGTTTTAATATTTTTTTAACTCCTTATTTGTTTCGATCGTATTATCTTATCTCTATTTCTAAATTAAATTTTAATTAAAATATCAATAGTTAAAAAATATTATGATATTGGAATATAAATTTCTTACCCAATATTTAAAATAGTATTTACATGCTAAAAATATACTTATCTGTTGCAGATTTTAATCATAATAGTTTATATGCTTTTGAAAGTATTTATTTATTATAATTATAATTATAGTTATACAAACAAAACCTTAATCGTTGCATTGCAAAGACAAACATACTAGTTAAAAAAGTTAAAAGAGCCATATTAATAAATGAAAGTGATAAAAAAAATATACAGAAAGTGTTATGAAATTAAGATTGGAGACTTTAAATAATCATACGCGACCAAACACATTTTTTCTATTTAAAATATAAGAGAACATTTTACAAATTGAATTGAAGACACAAAAATAGTATAACTTGTATATAATGCCACGAATTGAAAATTAAGAAATATAGACAAACTCGGAGTATTGTAACTATATATCACTTAATTTAGCACAAACAATTCAGGTGAACTATAAAATAATGAACATGGGTCCACTTTTTAAAAAATAAAAAATAAATGGATTGTTCAATATTAACGATTTTTTTTTGTTTCCATTTGAGATAATTTAATCGATGAATATGCCAAATTAGGAGGTTGGTCCATTAGATATCTTTGATCTCTAACTAACAAATTTCATCTTTGAAACTAAGACCATAAATAGACATAAAATATAAGCAATTATGTGAAAGGGCACAAATACACAACTAACATTTGAACGACAATCTAACTAAATCAAATTATAAATTCTCAAGGTTTTAATTATTTATGATTTTAATTAGATCAATTTGCACTAAAAAAAATTAAACTTGATCGATTTAGATGATTAAAATAAATTAAACTATAATATAAACATACATGCATACATGTAACTTTCATGTAAATATAATTGTTAATAGCTCACCAGATATTTACACTCTTAGAAATCAAAACTTTAATGGATTTCAAGATCATTAAGTGGTTGTTAAGGGATATGTAATTTCATTTTAAATTCTTATTAAAGAAAGCAAACTTTTCTTTTAAAAGTTCAAGTAAACTAAAAAAAAGGTTTAAAGTAAGCAATTGTTTCACAAACCAGTGAAAAATGTAAAGAAATTTTTTATTATTTAAAAGTTATATATACCACAAAATATATTATTTTTTTATAAATTTATAAAGTCTTTTTTCATCTTTTATCCTAATATCGTATATAAATTGGAATGTGAGAGAATATAAAACAATTTTATTTTTATGAATTCAGTCAAGATTTCTTTTATCTTCAAATTTCAAGTTTTCTTATTTTTTATTTTACTTGTATATGTTTGCCTGATTGCATAAAAATCTGACCCAACTATATAAACATATGTTAATACTAGTCTAGTTTCCTAGCTACATGTTGGATTGTCAATGAGACTTTTAACCTTTAATTTTTTTAGGAAAAACATTGATTGTGTTTAATAGTTACATAGAAGAGTGTATATTCATTTTATTTTCGTAAGATGTAATATTTATATATTTCTAAAGAACAATCATATGATATTTTAAATATTTTTCATGTTATAGACAAGGATAATTAGGATTAGAGAATACTCACATACAAGCAAAAGTGGTTGCGTTTCAAATAATATTCAATCACTTAGTCATAATTGACTACTTTGCAATTATTACTAAATGGTTAGTGCACTCCAAATAATACATGAGTTTTTGGCCGATATTAGTTGCATGTCCAAACAATACTTTTGTTATTTTAGTTAATGATGAACCAGAATTAAACAATAATTACTTATACATACTTGCACCATTAGTCTACTCAGTGAAAATTCAATCAATTTGATTTATAATTGAATGTTGTATAGTAATTTTAAATGAACCAGTTAAAATCATCACAAATTTTAATATTTTATTTTCCTAATCCTCTTACATTATATTTCTTTTTTAAAAATGACTCTTAAACTTAAAATTATGTTCGATAGTCTTTATCAGATGTAATTTCTTCAAAAGAATACTTAATATTGTATATGTTAAGTATGAATTTCATCTATTTATATTAATCGCACAAATATTTGTGAAAATTTGTAAGAAATTTCAATTCACACTCCATTGCCCTATTGTTGTATATTTGACTTGTTTCTAAGATAAAAACTCAAACCTAATAAAAAAATGTAGAGAAATAATTTTTAATTTGCATGGAGAGAGAAGATGTATTACTTATTTACTCTGAAAAGTGTTGTGCTATAACACTATTAACTTTTTAATAAACGAGTTGATGATCGATTTTTATATAATTAAAAATCTCTAAATTGAGAATTTGATTATTCGTTTTTTTTACCCAACTTATTTGCGATACTTTTTAGTACGGATTATTTTGGAAAAAAATAGGAACTTATTTTGGCTTATTCAATAATCTCAAGATGCAATATATAAAAAAGTTATTAATTATATTTTAAATAATGATTTTAAGTTCAAAGCTTATTCCACACATAACTATCGAGGAAGAAAAATGTTCCACCTACAATAATCTTTTTCAAAATAAACAAGATTATCATGTATAAAAGAAATAGTGTACAGTGTAAAAAATAATAATTGATTTTTATAACATAATATTAGCATAAAATAATTCTTATTAGGTTTGAAGAGCCTGTACAAGTTTTCAGTACATTTTGATTGCACATCGAATTTGAGCTTGACTCACGCAAACACTGACACCACAGTAATGGCCGCTAGGCATTTTCTGCTTCACCGCCTTCGGCTCTATAGCTTCCAAGGCTTCACGGTGGCGCCGCCTCAGGGCCACCGTCTGTGGTGCAGCGCCACCTCATCACCTGAAGAAGCTACCGAGAACGCATCAGGCGGGACCCACACCGGCTGCTCCGACGTCGAGGTGGATTATCCTAAAGGGTGCGTCAAAGAAGAGAAGATCGTGAGCGACATTGCCCCGGCCATTCAGCTGGCCAAACATATTATCTTCTCACCGAGGTATTTTGAGATTCAATCAATTCATTGGTGATAGTTTCGGATGTTGTGTGTGCACAGTGAAGCGATGTCGTTTATATCTTTGTAGGTACAAGAATGGAGAGCCATTGTCTATGGAGGATGAAAGAGCCGTAGCAAAGAATCTTCTTATTTATCATCCGGATTATGAAGATAAAATCGGGAGCGGTTTGTACGCCATTACGGTAAGTGAAGTGAATAATATGCATGATTAATTTCACCTTGAGAAACCAACTTATCTTATGCAGCTTCTCTGAACTATATTTCAGCTATCAAAATGGTTTGTTTTGAGAGTTTGGCAAATTTAATAAAAACTGATTCTTGCAATTTCTTTTGCTTGAGAGTCAAGCCTCCTTCTCTTAGTGCGTGTGTTTTTGTATATATAATGTGTTCTAGATTTCAATGAATTAATAATGTTATTTTAACCATTACAGTATGAAACTATAAAGTTAGTCATTTAACATTCTATGAATGATAGCAAAAATGTCACTGTACTTTACTTTTTTTCCCGCTGAAACTTTTTTGAATAACTTCCTTCTTTCTATCAATTGCTTCATATGTGTTGCATATTTAATTATCAACAAGCATAAGAACATGTGCATAGGCTCCATGGCCTTAAGTACGTAAATAACACCATTTCAAAAGATAAACTTAAGTATTGTGTCAATTATCCTTTTACCCTTTCGGTCATTTGCTCTTGTAGTCTTGAACCACTCATTTGAAGTAGAGATCTATCTACAGTTTCTCCAATGCCATTATGTGATGTCAAATCGAGGTTATCTCTGGTAGTTTTATACTGCATAAAATACTGAAGCAGAAGTGCTCCATGGAGCTGTTCCCTTCAGAACTCTAAACAAACAAAAGAAGATGAAATAGAAAATGAGCAACAAAACATGACAGAGACCTGTGCTGCAACTAAGATCATGTGTGCTACACCAAAATAAAAGTCAAGGTGACAACTCAAAGGACATGCAAGACTTAGAACTAAGGAAATGAAACTGAAAATGCCCTGCTGAACATGAAACACATTGTGTTGAGTACAGAGCAATTGGGCGAAGAGCTTAACTGGAAAATGTCTCGTTTGGCTGGAAGTGTACTAGAGAGCAGTGAGTTGAAGGGCTTTCAAAAGATATATCGCCACCTGCTATTGGAAATCGCCACATGATTGGTGATTTCCCGGTGATATGACAGAAAGCTCAAGATTGGTATAATATTTCAAAATCACCTCTTTTTTAGAAATAGTTTGTAATTCTGCACCAGTTTGATCAATCAACCCCAATTTCATATATTACCGTTCACTTCTACCAAGCAGGCTAATAGAGACACCAGTCTAGTTCTTAAAACCCATCTCATGGTTTCAAAATATCCTTACCATTCCCTACTTCACAACAGTAGAATGCTCTCGAGTACATCAACTAAACCTTTCAATTAACCTGTTATCTACATTGATTTCCCATGAAAATCATCATCTTATATTGCTGTCAGACTCAATTTTTTGATTGCTTGTGAAAGTCAATCTCTTGAAAATGGATCAGCTTTAACTGCTTTAAAATTATAATTTAGCCATTCTTTTGATTTCGTTCAACTTTTTGGCTTTTTGCTAACTCCCACGTTTCTAACATGTGTTCAGTGTTGACGATGAAAACAGATCGAAAGATCCAAGAAATAGTTTGTAATTAGTAGTCTTGATTAAGCTACAGATCGGATATAATGAACAAAGATTTTCTGTAAATCCTGACTGTTCAGTTTCTTAATGTAAAACAATTTGGTAACCTATGTCAAAGGGCTGTTCACCTGTTTGCTCCTTTACGCATGGGCTCAAACTACAAATATGCAAAATGGTAGTTGTTTCATTTTGTTTTTGATCTTGTGTTGATACAAGGACTATGCATGTAGTTTCTAAGTTATATACTTTTAAGTTTTTGTAGTCAGATAAATCTTCAAAATGACGTTCAAATGATATTTTTGCGTAAAACTTCTTAGGTTCAATTGTGACATTAATTTCCCTGTAGAACCAGTGAAATCAAGTATCTGATGTCAGATGTAATCAACTTGATGCCCTTTTTGAGGTGTGGCAGTGTGCCACCTCATTTTTTGGTAACCATAGTCAACAAAAGAGATCCACACATCATAAAGGATTGTTTTGTTATAAATGACAGTGTACACCACCCTCAAACTGACTGGATACTTGATTCAATCAAGTAGATGACTGTAGTAAATAAAACCTGAAAGAAGACATAAAACACTTGAGTGATTGTTGAGGAGTTTGGGTGTAATTAAGCTGAGAGGTTAACACTTAGAAATTGAGTATCATCTACTCATATAGAGGAATCTGAATGCATTGTCTTCTTTGATGTAATGCATTTTAAAGGAACACTTGTTTTTTATTACCATCTAGACTATCACTGCAATCAGAAAAAATGTACTAGAATATTGTGCAGCTGACAACATTAGGTGTAGATAAGTATTATGCTGGAAGCTTATGAATCTTTAGTTAGCTGAACTAAATTTATACAAGTATAATCTCCAATGCCTTTGTTGGTTTGTTAGTATTGTAAGTTTGCGTTTCAAAAGTATTTCATTTTAATTGTAAGCGTGTGTGTTTCAAATGCATTTCCTGTTAAACGAATATTAACATCATTGGTACCGAGACCAGGAAACTTCACCTGCTATTATTTATTTATTTACTGGCTATATTATTTCTCATAGTTGGCAGTAAGTGCAGCCTGTGTGACTTATTTTCTTGTAGGTTGATAAGCATCCCCTTTATCTAATTTCGAGGTGCCTTTTTGTGGAAAGAATAGATGGTAGCAGGATCGACTTCTCCTATCGGGTGTGCCTTAAGGAATACATTGAAAAAAAGTACCAAACAAGTGCAGATAGGTTTGTTAGTAAAAAGTTTCTTAAAGGAGGGACAGTGATGTATTAGAATTTGTGTTGTTATGATTTATCTTTTAAATCTTCACCATGAATGTGGACTCAATTCTCTGGCAACGAATGAAACTATGAAGTAAAGAAGAGAGCTACCACATTAACTCACATTTGAACTGTTACCACTTCACATATGAGGCTTGGGATGTTCGACTAGACCTTTTTGTTGACTAAGGTTACAAAACACAAATTTACAATTTTTTGGGAAAATGAGTCGGAATTGGAAAGCCTACAATTTTACCTATTCTTGAGAGTCCAAATAATACTTGGATTTTAGTGAACAGTGGTTGCGTATCTAAACGATACTCATATTGTTTTAGTTAGTTTACTTAGTAGAAACTCAATCAAATTAATTGGTATATATTTTCAAACAAACTGTTAAAAATCATCATGAGTATTTTCTCCTAATCCTTTTACATTTCATGCTATTTAATTGTAACTAACAAAAGAATGAGATTTGCGAAAGCAAGTTTTGTGAAAGTTTTTTTTTTTAATTACGACAGTTAAACTTAAAATAATGTTTTTTTTTTTTTTTTTGTGAAGCGCAATCTCTTAAGGAAACTACTTAATATTGTATCGGATAAGCATAAGTTTCATCTATTTATGTTAAGCAGACAAATATTTGTGATTTTTTTTAAAAAATTTCAGTACACAAAATTCAATGTTGTATATTTGATTTGTTCCTAAGATAAAAACTTTATATTTCAAAATAAAGTGTAGAGAAATTGTATGAGGGAGAAGATGGATTACTCGACTATTTGAAAAATGTTGTGCTATAACAATATTAACTTTTTAATAAATGAGTTGATGATTGATTTTTATATAATTAAATTTTCTAAATAGAGAATTTGAATATACGCTTTTTTGCAACTTATTTGTGAAAAAGTTATTATTTCTTGAATAATGATTTTAAGTTCACAGTTTCTTCCACACATGACTATATTAAATCCATTAAATATTGAGAAAGAAAAATGTCCCTACCACAATAATCTTATTCAAAGTAAACATATTTTATAACATAATATTAACATAAAATAATTCTCATTGGGCTTGAAGAGCCTGTGTACAAGTTGATTGCACAATCACACGAGCCCTCCAAAATCCCAAACTAGGGAACAAAACTTCCTCTTCGCTGAACATCGAATTTGAGCTTGACTCACGCGAACTCTGACACCACAGCAATGGCCGCTAGGAATTTTCTGCTTCACCGCCTTCGGATCAATAGCTTCCAAGGCTTCACGGTGGCGCCGCCTCAGGGCCACCGTCTGTGGTGCAGTGCCACCTCATCTCCTGAAGAAGCTACCGAGAACGCATCAGGCGGGACCCACACCGGCGGTTCCGACGTCGAGCTGGATGATACAGAATGGAGGGACAAAGAAGAGAAGATTGTGAGAGACATTGAACCGATCGTTAAACTAACCAGACATATTCTCTTCTCACCAAGGTATTTTGAGATTCATTCAATTCATTAGTGTTAAGATTACGAGTTTCGGATGTTGTGTGTGAACCGTGAAACGACATCGTTTATGTCTTTGCAGGTACAAGAATGGGGAGCTATTGTCTATGGAGGATGAAAGAGCCATAGCAGAAAACGTTCTTATTTATCATCCAGATTATGAAGATAAAATCGGAAGTGGTTTGTGCGGCATTATGGTAAGTGAAGTGAATAATATGCATGATTAATTTGATGTATAGTTTCTTATTCTTTGTCTTAATAATGTTATTTGAAGTGAATCACATGCATGATTATTTTAATGTTTAGTATATATTTATGCATGATACCGGTTCGTTGCTTTACCTTGACATGTTTATATCAATGTGACTTGTGATTGAATTTCTCCTGAATTACGTGAACTCTAACCAACTAACTGTTTGTAAAAGGGTTTTAGTAAAACGTCCTCAACCGTAATGTCATGGGTTTTTGTACTCTTCATATAGCTAATATTGTGACCGTAGAGTTACAAGTTTATGCCACTAAAGCTGAAGGTAACTAAATACTCAAATTTAGTTACAAGTTTGTCTTTAGCAGAGTCTTCATCTCCAAGATCTTCCAAATCTTTTAATTCATAGTCACTTCACGGCTACTAAATTTCAAGATTTCTCCTCCTTCTCCTCTTCAATTCTTTATTCATCTATAGTTTACGTCCCTTTCTTTGCCCCTAGAGTTTGAAGACGTGAAAGGAGATGCCACCTTCAATATTTTTCTGCTAAGTGTATCTCAAAAGGCTCACCAGTCCTTATTACATTGGCAAAAACACCCCAAGTATCACCTTGAAAAACCAACTTATCTTCATCAGCTTCTCTTAACTTCATTTCCACTGTCAAAATGTTTTTTGAGAGCTTGGTTAATTTAATAAAGACTGATTCTTGCAACTTTTGTTGCTTAAGATTCAAGTCTCCTTCTCTTGGTGCGTGTGTTTTGGTGTATATAATGTGTTCTAGATTTCCATGAATTAATAAGGTTATTTTAACAATCACAGTATGAAACTATAAAATTAGTCATTTAACATTCCATGAACGATAGCAAACATGTCTCCATACTTTACTTTATTTCCGCTGAAAGTTTATTGAACAGGTTCTTTCTTCCTGTCAATTGCTTCGAATGTGTTGTCAATTGCTTCGAATGTGCTGCATATTCCTGGCCTTCTAATTATCAACAATCATAAGAACATGCGCAAGGGCTATGGCCTTAGGAAGTAAATAACACCATTTCAAAAGGTAGACTTAAATATAGGGTCGATTACCCTTTTACCCTTATGTTCATTTGCTCTTGTAGACTTGAACCACTCATTTGAAGTAGACGTCTATCTACAGTTTCTCCAATGCCATTATGTGAAGTCAAATCAAGGTTATCACTGGTAGTTTTACCACTGCACAAAATACTGAAGCGTAAGTGCTCCATGGGGCTGTTCCCTTTGGTTGAGCGGATGGTATTATGACTTGTAGTGACCAATGAGAAGTTAAGCCTTCTGAACTCTAAACACACAAAATAGAAAATGAGCAACAAAACAGAACAGAGACCTGACCTGCAGCTATGACGATTTGTGCGACCAAAATAAAAGTCAAGGAACAACTCGACGGACATGCAAGACTCAGAACTCATGAAATGGAAACTGAAAACGCCCTGCAGAACATTAAACATATTGTGTTCAGTAATTGGGTGAAGAACTTAACTGGAAAATGCCTCGCTTGGATGGAACTGTACTAGAGAACAGTGAGTTGAAGGGCATTTAAATGATATATTGCCATCTGGTATTGGAAATCGCTACATGGATTGGTGATTTCCTGGTGATATGGCAGAAAGCTCCAGATTGGTATAACATTTCAAAATGACCCTATTTTTTGAAATAATTTATAATTCTGCACCGGTTTGATAAGTCAACACCAGTTTTATATATTACTGTTTACTTCTACCAGACAGGCTAATAGAAACACCAGTCTAGTTCTTAAAACCCATCTCATGGTTTCAAACTACCCTTACCCATTCCCTACTTCAAAACAGGAAAATTCCCTCAAGTACATCAACTAAACCTTTCAATTAACCTATTCTCTACATTGATTTCCCATGAAAATCATCAGACTCAGTTTTTCTATTGCTTGTGAAAGTCAATCTCTTGAAATGATGGAGCTGCTTTAAAATTATAATTAAGCCATTCGTTTGATTTTGTTCAAGTTTTTGGCTTTTGCTAACTCCCAAGTTTCTAAAATGTGTGCAGTGTTTACCATGAAAACAGATTGGAAGATCCAAGAAATAGTTTGTTTGTAATTAGTAGTCTTGATTGAGCTACAAACATGATATAATCAAAAAAGATTTTCTGTAAAATCCATGACTGTTCAGTCTTTTAATGTAAAAGAATTTGGTAACCTGTGTCAAAGGGTTGTTTCATTTTGTTTTTGATCTGTATGCACGTAGTTTCTGAGTTAATACTATCTACTTTTAAGTTTATGTAATAAGGTACATCTTCAAAATGACTCTTAGGTTAAATTGTGACATTAATTTCCCTGTAGGTTTCAAACCAGAGAAATCAGGTATCAGACCTTAAACAACTTGAGACTCTTTTTGAGGATGTGGCATTGTGCTACCTCATTTTTCTGTAACCAAAGTAAAAAAAAAAAAAAAAAAAGATCTACACGTCATAAAAGATTGCTTTGTTATAAATGGCAGTGTACGCCACCCTCAAACTGACTGGATACGTGATTTAATCTATTATATGACTTTAGCAAATAAAACCTGAAAGAAGACATGAAACACTTGAGTGATATTTGAGTATTTTGGGTGTAATTAAGCTGAAATGGTAACACTTAGAAATTGATTATCATCTCTACCCATATAGATAATTTGAGTGCATTGGTTCTCACCAATTCCCACTCGCTTCCCGAAACAGCAGTAGCCACGTTTCCTTCCTTGATGTAATGCATTTTAAAGGAACACTTATTTTCTATTACCATCTATGTTATCACTGCAATCAGAAAATATGTACTAGAATATTGCAGCTGATAACATTAGGGTGCATAAGTATTGCGCTGGAAGGCGCTGGAAGCTTATGAATCTTTAGTTAGCTCAGCTAGATTTATACCCTTTTAATCTCCAATGCCTTTGTTGGTTTGTTAATACAATTTGATGAACATATAAAATCTGCGCTAATTGGTAGGATGACATGGGAACATAAACACCCTAGCTTTGACGATACTCAAAATTTGTCTCCCAAGTGCCAACTTTCAAGGAATACTGGACCTCCGAAAATAATGATATTTTACTCTTCGTTGCTTGACTTCGAATATAGATATTTGATAGGCTAATACATGAAAGAAATGGAGTCGGATGATTTTTTTAGAGTAAATTAGATGACAGCATCTCACCCTCTAAAGATTATTTTAGAATTACACTTCCACCACTTAGTTTTTCATCATTACAATGGTCTCCCCTACTGAGGCTTACCAGGAGATGTAAGTAATAATTTTAAAAAACGTAAAGCAGTTCTTGTGTGATGTGAAAATGGGTGACAATGTATGTTTTTAAAACAAAAAATAAAAAAGGTTTGTGTAGAATTTTAAAAAGACGGAGGTTTTGATGTAATCTGAGAAAACCTCAACGAGTTCTATTTTAATTGTGAGCTTGTGCGTTTCAAAAGCATTTTCATTTTAATTGTAAGCTTGTGTATTTCAAATGCATTTCCTATTAAACAGAGATTGACATGATTGGTACCGGGACTAGTAAACTTCACCTGCATTGCTATTATTTATTTATTTACTAGCTATATTCTTTCTCAAAGTTGGCAGTAAGTGCAGCCTTTATGACTTTATTTTCTTGTAGGTTGATCAGCATCCTCTATATCTATTTCCAAGGTGCCTTTTTGTGGTAAGAACTGACTGTAGCTGGATCGACTTCTCATATCGGGTGTGCCTTGAAGAATACATTAAAAATAAGTACCAAATAAGTGCAGAAAGGTTTGTTAATAAAAGGTTTCTTAAAGATCTTACTAAACGATGGGGTATTTGATATGGAGGTATTGGAACTTAAAATTTGTGAAGTAAATGGTAGAAGATGACAATTGACTGGGATGTGTAGCTTATTTCTGAAGGGAGCGTAGAAAATTATTGAAGCTAGCTTGCAGAACATTTTTCTTTGTAAAATTTCATGATTAGGTAACTCTCAGACAGTAAGGAATAATGTTTTGTGGATTGGCTGCCTTAGTATAGTTACAGTTAGGATTCAGCCTCGTCTTACATCATCTCTTAAAAGGGGTTATCGGTACAATCTAACTACTAAATCAGGTGAATTCATTAACAAATAATGCGATTCCCATAATTGTGAATTTCAATCAATTTTAACAATAGCCAGTAATGTGTTAGGAATCGTGTTCTTACGATTTATGTTTTAAATGTTTCTCTGCATTTACATGGACTGCTGCACTGCTGAGATGTTTGGAGGATATGAATGTGGACTCAATTCTCTGGCTACGAATGAAACTATGGAGGAGGTAAAGGATAGAGCTACCACATTAACTCACATTTGAGTTGTTACCACTTCACATTCTGCACATTTAATCACTTATTCCGCCACACACACTCCTATATTATATGATAATGAGGCATGGGATGTGCGCGACTAGACCTTTTTGTTGACTAAAGATACATAACACAAATTTACAAAATTTTGGGAAAATGAGTCGGAATTGGGAAGCCTACTATTGTACTGATTCTTGACTGTGTCCAGCTATATTGGTCACGGGTTATTTTAGAAGTGGTTGAGGACAGACAAATGAGAGTCAAAAGGGTCGAACTCAGCTGGGGCCTGGGGCAGGTTGTCCAACTAGGTTCAGTGCTACATTGCACAAGCCAAAATTGGGGAAAAATTCCACTTGGGATTTTAGATAGATGTTTAGTTGCATGTGTTTCTAAATCCAAAGACAAAGGTACCTTTCTTTCCATATATTGGTTTGATGATTGCTGATAAATCTAACAATTTCACGAAATCATCATCATTCTCTAGTGTCAAAGTGTGGTACGTTTAACCACCCTTTCCTTAAGTTGGACTTAATGTTTTTTCTTGTCTCCAGGATGTAGAAGTAGGAAAGTGTCGTCTGAAATAGCAGTTGGTTCTTTATTTCTTTTCTGGAATGGCAATTCTTTTTATTTTCTGTCAATGCCACTACATCCCTATTGGTTCCATTTTTCTTTTTTCAGTGGTCCAACTATTGATTCTTCATCACGATAAGTTTCTAAGATTGCTTTGCATATGTAACTGTACCCTAGCCTGTTCTATTAGATACACAAAAAATTCTGTTTCCAAAATTCCAGGAGCGTGTTAGATTTAGAAATTTTTGGGGAATGAGGTTGATTCAAAATAGGGGATAGCCGAATGGTAGACAGTTTTTGGGTTCATTTTGGTCCCAAATCTCTGCCTCTTGAATAATTTTTCTCATCTTGTGTTTAGACAAGTTTCAGTTCAGAATCCAACAATAAAATCTACACGCTGAAGAACATTTAATTAAAATTATATGCACGACATGAGAGACCGTTTTTGAAATGACCTTGACATTCATTCTGTTGCTTTAGCGCCATACTTTATGTGTTTAAATAAATGATTGTGCATCACGATATGTTAACACCCTTTAAAATTAATACGACTAAATCACAATCACTTTTTCAATTTTTTATTCAATAATTTAATTTTAAATTGTTAAATGTATTGGAACGTGAAATTAGCTTTTTCCTATGCATCATAAGTTGTACTTTTTTATTATACATTAAAAAATTCGCAATTTAGCACACATTCTCCGTCTTATTTTTCCTGATTTTTTACAAAATTAGTGTAATTATTTATTAAAATTATCGAAATAGGCAAATCTTAAAACATCACGTAAATGATAAAGTTGTGGTAAGTACGACTTCAAAATATTAAAAGTATATAGTCGTATGACTTTTAATTTTATAAAGAAATCATCAATGGAATGTATGTATGACTTCACTTTTCTTATTAATATATAGACTTATATACCAATTTGGTTCTATTTTTGTTTAGTTTTTTAATTTGGTCTTTATATTTATTTTTTGTTTAATATAATTTTTTTATGCCGATTAAATAATTAATGGACGGTGAATAACGATTCTCACATGTATTTTTTGTTTTTTTTTTATTTAAGAAAAAAAAATCCATATGTTAAGCAAATATTTTGTCATGTCAGAATTGGTTTTCTATATTCAATATAATCTTGATATTTGTTATTTTTGTTTAATTTAACTATTTTTTTTAAATGAGCAATTTTGTTTTTTTTTTAAATTGATACCAAATTTATTTTTTATATAAATATTATATTATTTTTATTAAAATTCATATTTTTATTAAATATTTATCTATAGATATATATTACACATTTACCATAAAAACCAAAGTAATAATAACATGATATTTTGAATTTCATATGTAATTTTTTTAATCATTTAATTATATATAGAAAGAGTAGTATGAAAAAAAAGGGTATTTTCAACTTTATAGTATCTATAAGGAACCTAGTTTCAAATCGAAGATCATTGATGATACGATATTAGCTTGACACATATACATTTTTTTAATAAATATAAAAAACAGAAAAATAATAATGACACATGTAAGTCATTGTTCACCTTTAGTTAATTATTTAAACGGTGTTAGTAAAAATGATTAAACAAAATTGTTGAATATTAAGATCAAATTGAAAAAAAAATGATGATCAAATTGAAATAATTGAACAAAAATATTAGTTATTTTTTAATAAAATGATTGTTGAATATTTTATTAATTTTTTTAATAAAAATTATCTTAAAATATTTTTTATTTTGAGTTTTTCTTAATAATTTGATTGATAAATTAAATATAATATTAAAATCTTTTTTTTCAAATGAAATATAGTTTTTTAGTTTTATATAAAATATTTTTTATTTCGAAATTTTTAAATAATTTTATTTTAAAATTCCATATATATAATTTTCTTATTAATCTATATATATATATATATATATATATATATATAATTTTCTTATTAATTTATATATATGAATATCAATTTTATAAATTATAACAATATTCTATATTTTAAGATATTTTTTGTAAATATATATATATATATATATATATATATATATTTATATATATATATATTTATATATATTTTTTT
>Ga0099822_1002636_pt1 | contig 22488 bp, 12 predicted proteins | sample CowpeawhiteBW_FD_76839 | JGI IMG/M metagenome (GOLD analysis project Ga0099822, IMG submission 76839) | Root nodule microbial communities of legume samples collected from California USA - Cow pea white BW | ecosystem: Host-associated > Plants > Roots > Nodule | place: USA: California | collected... | reverse complement strand
GAGGGAAAGTTTATAAGCACTAGGTGTAAGGGTGAGACCCGGAAGGTTCCTTACACTGAACTACAATATTTTGTTTAAAAAGATAATATATTTTTTGTTTTATTTTATTTTTTAAATTATGTGGGGATTGTTAGAAATATTTCAATATAATTTAAAAAATAAATAATAAAAATAAAAATTCTACTGTTACTTATGTTTTTATAGACCTTTAATTTATGGGTAATGTTTTTAATGACTAACGATTATATTATTATTACTATTTACTCCTTTGTCTCCTTTTCTACTTATAAATACCACATATGTGCATGGGAAAGACACAACAACAGAACAATAACAGAGACAACAAACACTAGAGTTTTTTCTTACAAATGTTCTTCTTTTCTTCTCTATATTATCTTTAAGACAGTGGTGTTCATAAGGTTTGGAGATTCTTCGCTGCACTCGATCGATCTGACGGGTTGTTGTATCTTGGGAGAGAAATGCATATGATAAGAAACACATGATTGTGTACTGTGTATTTGTTTAGTCCTATGCAGTAGGGGCGTTTTCTCTCTAAGGATAGCGCTATGCGTGCCTCAACCCATTAATATTCTTTAATTTATATATATGTCTCAGTGTTATTATCGCTTTAATAATTATTATTATTATATCATTTTATATTTTTATTATTAGTAGTATTATTTGAGTAATCATTTTCTAACAGTCCATTCCATGAAATTCACATTAACATTCTTAGGAAGTTACCACTTATGAGTTGAAACTCCTTTCACCATCTTCAACCTTAATTTCAAGTGACACAATCGCACATATATCACTTCCTTTAGATTCAAGATCTTCATTTCTGTCTTTTTCATCATCAAAGATGGACATGTGAACTCAAATCTGTAGAGGACAACATTGAAAAAAAAAACATACCACACTGTCTTCATGTAAAAAAAATACGACTCAACTTGACTCAAAAGAAAAATATAGAAACTAAATTATTAATTAAGTATTTTATTAGATCGACATAGACATGTGATCACCTTCTAAACTTTGTTAATTCCAGTTTAATGAAAAATATCATATTAACTCTATTTAAGAAATATTAAAACTTAATTAGGTAAAAAAATATAAAACCGCAATGAATCAAGAATTTAAATTTAAGAGACAAATTACTAATTATATTCCTATTTTAAACATATTTCTAAAAAATTTAAGCAAAAATAAACCCATGAGTTTATTTCATTTTAATCTAGTTCCAACTCAATTTTATGTCAGAAAAACCAATTTCATATGCCTAATTTGAGGCAAATAGTCATTAGGATAAATGTTTAAGACATACGAAACCCAATTTCTACTCCATTTCTTCCTCAATTTTCCTCCTTTATTCTCCCATCCAATAACATATTTACTAAAATACCTGGTTGATTATTTAAATAAAAACCTTCACCTTATCGCACGTCCGAACAGTAAAGATACAAACCTATAGAACATATCATGTTATTTATTGAACAACCGATTTCCCCTCAACGAGGTGTTCAATATGAAAATCACGAAGATTTGTGTCAATGATAGGGATGACAACGGGATAGGGTGATGACAAGTTTTGTTATTCCATATCTATGATGCACCGATACTTCAATTTATTTAAATCACATATCTGTGTCCGACACGTATCCATATCTTATATTTTATGATACTTTATTGATACTTATCAGTTAAGTATCTAATTTACACAGTCATAATATGGTATAAGAAAATATTTGAATAATGATCAATTTTAGTAAAAAAATAATAATTAGTCACTATATAGTGACCAATTTAAATATAAATATAAAAATTAAAAATTATTGGCAACTAAAATAGTTCCAAAAAATTATAATGAGTCTCTAAATTGATAATTAAAATAATTTTTATTATGAATTGATTTTTAAATTGATCACTAACATTAACTACAAAGATTTTGACTACCAAAATAATTGGTTCCTAAATTAGTTACTAACATTAGCTACAAAGATTTCGGCTACCAAAATAATTAGTCTATAAATTGGTCTCTAATTAGGAAATTGGTCTCTAACATATTTTTGGTTACTAAAATTGGTCATTATTTTAGAGTTTTCTTATACTGGTACTTTTATGATGACAATAATTTAGATTTTAGTGTTGATAACTTTAGTACATATAGTTTTAATTTGGATTAACACAATAACAATCATATAATTATTATGTTTTTAAGAATTATTGTACACACTTTTCAATATTCATATATCGCGTATTTATCATGTATCGTTTAACTTATAATTTAGATTTTTATGTTGATAACTTTAGTACATATAGTTTTAACTTAACTAATTGTGAATATTTTAATAATTTGAAGGAGATGAATATATGGTAGAGATATGTACATTCCATACTCAGTAAATGCGAGGATTCCCCATCAAAACGGGAACGAGTTTATTTGCCATCTCTAGTCAACGATCAACTTCCCCTAAACGTGGCGATAAATCCGAATATTATGAAGATTTATGCGGGTCCTCAATCGGTCAGACACTTTAGCAACATCATTCGAACGATCGACCAGTCGTTCAAGTTGCAATGTTGGACATATGAAAACCTGTATCATTGAGTGGTGAATAGCCTTAGCGGCGTTGCAGGGCAGGCAACACCAAATGGGGGCAAAGATAAATAGGCACTTTTGTGATTAAGAGCAAACTAGTAAGTAATTAGGTTTGAAAAAGTAATTGGGTCCTGATTAGGCCAATCCTAATCAAAGGCCCACATAGAACACTATAAATACAGGTCAAAGTTAAGGTTTCGAGATTTTTTCTCACACACTCATTATATCATTAATTGCTTTTTTCGATCAACACTTGGTTGGCCGACTGACCCATACAATAGAAAATATATGTAATCTATAATCATATTATCAATTTTATAATAAAAACTTATATTTTGGTTACATATTTTAAAACATAATTTTAAATTAATTATAATATGTTATAAAGTATAAGTAGAAAAATAAAGCACGAGGTGGATAATGGAAATGTCTCTCCTACTTAGCAAAAATTAAACTTTGTGTGAAACCTTTCTTAAGTGTTTCACCATAAATTGAAAATTGACTTATGAGTACGGTAGTATTTTATACTTAAATAGGTTAAAATACTCTCTTATTTCTCTAATTCTTGTAAAAATTTCAATTAGATCTCTAGTTTTTATTTGGTTCATATAGTCCTATAATTTTATAAAATGATTCAATGTGGTCCTTTTCATTAGATTGATGTTAGATTTTCGTTAAAATTAATATATCAAATCACTTCATCTAAAAAGTTTAAGTATTCAAATTAATTTTATTTTGTAGGTGGAGTGATTTGATGTATAAATATAAAAAAAAAAAATAACGTCAATCTAACGAAAAGAACCTAATTGAATCATTATAAATGATTGGAGGACTAAATTGAATCAAATAAAAATGAGGAATCTAATTGAAATTTTCATGAAAATTAGAGGACCAAAAAATGATTTTAGCCTACTTAAATACTTTAAATCCATCCGAAACAAAACATACTAGTTAAAGGTTGCGAGTAGTCAACTCGGGCTAAAGGTTGGACCCAGACAACCTAGGTTGAATTTTCTAGAGTCGACTTGGATCAAAAGTCGAGACTAGTCGTTCCAGATTAAAGGTTGGGTTAACTCAATTTTTGGTTCAAGGATAAAGTTTAGTTTGCCTTAAAATTGAAATTAAATTGCTATATCCAAACGAGAAAATTAAAATCTAAATTATTTTGATACTCCATCCAAACAAACAATTATTTAAAAAATGAAAAGAACTCAATTGTAAGTAATTCAAATATTATGTATTTTAATTACTTAGAATTGTTGAAATTCCTCTTCCAAACACAAGATTAATTCTTATTTTCTCGTGTGGTATTTTTTTTTTTTTTGCATGAATTGTTATTTTTAAATCCATCCGAAACAAAAAATATAAGAAAGCTTCTAAAGTGTTTATATATTTTTTTGAAAACTTGATACATTAATTTATGAGAATATAAAAGGATTTAAGTAATTTTTTAATTGCAATATACTTTCTCATTTTACTTTGAAATGTTTTGGTACTAATTTGTTTATCAAGTGTTCCTAAGGTATTCATTGACAAAATCCTTAATTTTTATTGTTAGGTCTATAAGAGGAGGTTTCACTGGGAAGATACAACACTAATGAGACCTGAGTCTAACCATATAAGGCAGTGACACCACTCTCAACCCAAAACCTTAAGGCAATGGAGTTTATGGGTCTTTATTCTTATATAGTGCTCTACTTTCTCATTTTTTGGTCAATGTGGTACTTAGACTCACATTCCTAACATTTATTTTTTATTGTATGTCATTTTTTGGCATTAATTGTTATCTTTTTTTTTTCATGATTTTATGGATTAATAGTCAAAATCTCATTTTCCTCGGAATTATCTTAAAATGACCCATAAACCCCGTGATTATAGCTTTCAAGATACAGAAAATAAAATGAATTTATAAAATTTTTAACAAAGTCATTTGCCTAAGTAATACTACACTCAACGTGTATTTGGTAATGTTTCAGGAATGATGGAATGAATTCTTCAACGGAGAAGCAAATAATTGACGTGAAATATTTAGTTACGTGAATTTCATAGTTGATATCAATTACATATCCGAATAACGCCAAATCAAACACACGGTCAGTCTCCTTAATTAAAAATTAGTTAGAGAAACTATTAATAAAATAAAATTAATAAGTATTATTTCAGTTTTATGAATAAAAATTATAATTAGAAAAGAAAGTATTAGTCAAATATTTTGATGAAATTAATTAAGTCATAATTTATTTTATAAATTCAGTTATTTTTGAATGAGTGTTAATTTTTTTGTTTGGTTTATTATATATTCAAGACTTTTATATTTGTTTATTGAGTATGACATGGTTGTTATCCGTGATCTTAGTTATGGTAGTCATATTTTTGTATGACTTTCTTATTCAATCTTTTGGGAGGGAAATATGATACACTTAATATTTATATATTTAATCATCATTATTAATATAACAAAAATTAAATAATTGAATTATTATTGTCATGTTTTAAAGTATGTGAAAAATTAAATTTTTATTATTTTTATATTTACATATAATTCTTTTTTATCACTTTTAAAAGATTAATATATTATTTTATTCTTAAAAAATTTTAAAAATTAAAATATAAATTATCATAATCTAATTAAATATTGATAATTAATTACTATAAGAAAAATATATACTAATCAAACCAAAATAAAAACGGATTATGAAAAAATACAATAATTAGTTTCTTTTTATATTCATAAAAACATTACAATACAGACTTCATGACATAAAAGCATATAAAATTAATATTTTTTTCAAATACCGGTCAAGTAAGTAACTCAGAAGACAAAAAAACAAAAAAAAAATATAATTATTTTAATAAATTTTTTATTATATTTAATTTTATATTTTACTATTTATTAATATTAATTGCATTATAAAAATTTTAAAATCGACCTAACTTAATTATTATAAATTTGAATTTTAAAAGTTTAGAGATTAGATATCCCAGTCTACAAAAATCTGTCTTACACATCATCACCTACATCATTTATGAGCTAAGAGGTTTATTTAAAAAATGAATGAGTAGTTTTTGATCCATTTATTATAAAAATAGGTTGGTTTACTATTAGTGGTAGGACACTTTACTAATAATTTAACTTCTCTATTTATTTTTAAAGTTTTATATAATTTTTAAAGTTTTATATATTTTTTTAAAAATGAATTTTGAATAATTTGATTAAAAATATTTTAAATAAGATTTTATTGTTGTACATTTATAATAAAATGTAATAATAAAATTTAAAATATTAAGTTTTCAAATATCAAAATTTTAATACAATTTTATTTAAAATATTTGTAGTCAAATTTTATTATTGTAAATTTTATAATAAAATGTAATAGTAAAATTTAAAATATTAAGTTTTAAAATATCAAAATTTTAATAAAATTTTATTTAAAATATTTTTAATGAAATTAAATTATTTTAAATTTTATAATAAAATGTAATAATAAAATTTAACATATTAAATTTTAAAATATCAACATTTTAATTAAATTTTATTTAGAATATTTTAATCAAATTATTAAAGTTTTATTTTTAAAAATTATATAAAATTCTAGATATTATATAAAAGTTAAAAAAGAAGTCAAATTGTTAATAAACTATCCCTCTGATATAATTAATTATTAGTAAATGATCCATTATTATATGAAGTGAGTCAAAACGACCCATTCTTATAAAAAAAACAAGAGACTATCTTCATCACCACCATCAATAAAACGTTCTTATTATCCAACATGTTTTCAAGTTAAAAAATTACTTCTTTTATTTTTATTGCAATATCATTTTATATTAATTGCATCATCTCATATTTCTTAATACATATGAACAAATACATACAAGTTAGCAAAATGATTTTAGGTTACTTAATTAACAAATAAATCAAACAAAAATTAATTGATTAAAAAGTTGTTTAAAATTTTGAATATGTAATAAATAAATAATAATAATAATAAGCTCAGTAAAAATGCTCAAATTTATAAAAAAAAATTGAACTAATAAACAATTAAGCTTCATAAATAAATATAAGAGAAAATTTTTATTATTTATTATATTTAATGTTATATTTTACTATTTATTAACATTAAATTATGTATTTCATAAAAAAATAAAAAACTACCTAATTTAATTATGATAAATTTTCATTATACATGTATAGAATTTATTAAGTTTGGAATACTGGGCACCCCAATCTCCTATAAGATTTGTCCTTGCACATCAACACCTACAACAATTAGGAGACTATTGGTAAAAATATCCGCGGATAAAATTCGCGATGAATAGTTACTACCCGTAGGTATTTATTATCCGTGGGTAACGGATAGTGGGTATTTTAATATCCGTTTATAAAAAGGTTGAGTATGGGTATCATATGGGTACCCGTTATCCGCAAAAAATTAAAATTAAAATTTAATTTATATTTTATTAAGTTAAATTTAATTAAAATTAAAATTAACAGTATATTTTATTATGTCAAATTTAATTATAATTATAATTATAATTTAATTTATATTTTATTTTTATAATTTTATATTAAAAAGCTTATAAAAATACATATTTTTTTAAATATTTGCAAGTATCGGATATCCATGGGTACCCGTAGGTTTAAAAATATCCACAGATATTTTTTAAACGAATACCCGACGGGTAAATAGACGGGTAACAAACAGATTTTCTTTTGGCAGGTCGGGTTACGGGTAAGCACTATCCGTATCCGACCCGACCAGTTGTCATCCCTAATCCCTATTGATATTCAACATTTTTTAATTAAAGTAATAAAATTTATTTGTTATTTTACATTCACCGTAATATTATTTTATACTAATTGCGAAATCTCACGTCTCTTAATACATATAAATATATAGAAGTTAGTAAAATGATGTTAGATTATTCGGTTAATAGAAAAATTAAACAATAATAAATCAATTAAAACAATAATATAAATTTTTATATATTTAATAAATATAAAAATTAATAAAATCAATTAAAAATACCCAAATTTGTAAAAAGATTTGAATCGATAAATAGTTTAGGAAAATGATATTTTAATGAAGTTTTTTTCTGACAAAGTTCGATAAACTACTTATTTAAGTAAAACATACTGCTTTATTACTTTATTTTAATTAAAAAATAAAAAAATAAATATATTTTAATTTTATTTATAGAAAGTTCGTCAATTTCTTTTGTCAAAAACTATTTTTTTAATAGTTTACCCTTACTAATAAGAAAAAATATCAGTTATGAATTAACCAGGCTATTAATTATAAAACGTATTAACAAATCAATTGGCTGGTCAAATTATAGTCTGTAACATCAAAGGAAAAAAAAAAAATTAGTGTCTGGTAAACAACTTAAGAAAGACTTTTATATCAATGTTAGCTGTCACCAACTAGTAGTATGTTCAATTTGTAGGTCAAAAGTTTGAAGCATACAAATAGTCACTTTGACTTCAAAGCCACGAGACTAATAAAATTATAGAATTAAATGTGTTTTTATCCCATGATTTTTTAGTAAAAATTATTTTTTTTTTCAAAATTATGGATTAATTTAGTTCTATATTTTTAAAAGGGTGTGAATTTGATTATTTTAATTAAATTTTATAAATTTTATTTAACATTTAAAACATATTTCTCAATTGACATTGTATAAAAAGTATATACAAACATAAATACTATTATGAAACACGTTTAAAATATGTACTAAATTTAATATGATTTAATTAAAAAAAACACTAAATTGATATCTTTCTAAAGTTAAAAGACTAAATTAAACTAAAATTTTAAAAAGAAATTAATTTTAATATTTGCTAAAAATTGAAAATCTAAAAACATATTTACCCAAAATATTATGATCATAACATATTTTGAGATTTTTAATCTTTACATTCACCTAATGATTACGCTTGAAACAGAGATATAGTATAATAAAATTAGAATATAAACTTTATTTTATGTTCAGTGAAAAATTGAATATCCTTTACCAAAATAAAAATTTTAAGAAATTTTCTCATTTAGCGAAAATAAAAAGTACATTGAGGCTAGCAAAAAATAATTCCTCCTAGGTTAATCTCAATCTCTTATTTAAAGGTAAATCAGTTATAGATATAATAAATGATTGATCAAAATATTTTTCGTATAAAAAATATCTTAATAAAATATTAACTATTAACAAATATCTTAATAAAATATTAATTAGTATCAAATAAACCTCCGTCCAAAAATTGTATGAATCACCTGGACGGTCAGAACAGTACATTTTATATCTTTAATTTTAAAAAATTAAGTTAAATTTAAAATTTATTTTCTATGATGATATTATACCGATGCTCGTGGATTCCCTTAAAGACTCCCAATGAATGAGCCCACTAATACAATGAACTTTTAAATGCTCTGCTCATTGAAAATGAATTTGTATTATCTTCTGACAAAGAGCTATCGAACAATGAGTTTTCACCCATTTTTAAACATTTATACTAAGCTCTTTCTAACGGTAGGATTAAATACGTTTCTTTTAAGTTAGATGCAAAATTAAAATTTGTCTGTTCAAATTTTGTCAGAATTTTAGGATTCTCAACATCATCATGTTCTGCATTAAAATTAAAAGTAAATACATCAAAGAATAGTTTCCGAAGATACCTCAACTGAAGCATGGAAAATCTCACATTGTTGAAGTTTAAAATATGATTTCACTAACACAGTCCTTCTCTTCTTCAGTCACTAATGCACCAAATTCTTTTGATTTTGACAGTTCAGAATTTCTTGGAGATAAGGTACTGAATTAGCCTTAAATTTCACAGTCAGATTCTTCATCATCTTCACATGTAATTAATGTTTCAAAGCTACCAGCACTACCAGTTCCTCTTCCTCATTCAGAATCTGTTCATGCTCAACTTCCTCCTATCATTAAAGACTTAAAATCTGTGAGCACTGAAAGCAAGAGAATTTTGCAGATAGCACTGAAAACATTCAAGTTAAACTACAACTCATGCACCACCATATATCAGATGCTCCATTTTTTCCCCATCTTGGAAAATGGCAGAACTTTGTTATCGAACACTGACATTGGTATTCACATCTAATGGAGAAAAAACATTCCCTGTGTAGGATTCAGAATCAGCAGTTGAAACTTGTAAGTTACCATCTGATAAGCTTCCACCAGTAGAAACACCATTGCCTGAATTACCCTTCACCCCATGAAACGAATCCCCAGTAACCAGCGCTTGAAGCAACTTTGGTGGTGGAGGAACACTCACCTCCACCAACCCCTCCAACATCTTCACCACCATACCCATTGTAGGTCTCATTGCTTCATCATCTTGAATGCACCAAACTGCCACCAAACCAACCCTTCTAGCCTCCTCAACGTTATACACATTACCAAGTCTCTTATCAACCACTTCACCAAAATTTCCCTCTATTATCTGCTGCGCCGCCCACGGCGGGAAGAACCACTTCCCCCCACTTTCACCACCACTCTCTCCACCCCCCGCAGACGGCAGCGCCTCCACGTTCCTCCGACCGCCGATCAGCTCCAGCATTGTCATTCCGTAGCTGTAAACATCTGCCTTGGTTGTAATTGCCACACCGGAAATCCACTCCGGTGCAACATACCCCCACGTTCCCCTCATAGTCGCCAACACCCTACTGAAGTCCCTCCCAATCAGCTTCGCTAACCCAAAATCAGAAACCTTCGCAGTGAAATCACCATCCAGAAGAATGTTCTCTGGCTTGATATCACAATGTATGATGCAACACCTGCATTCCTCGTGTAAATAAGCAATTCCCTTAGCAGTGCCAAGGGCCACTCTGAACCTAACATCCCAACTCAGACTAGGCCCTTCCTTCCTCAGATAAACACTGAGAGCACCGTTCTGCATATACTCATAAACCAGAAGCCGGTGAGAATTCTCAGAGCAGAACCCTCTGAGACGCACGAGATTCACGTGTTGAATGTTCCCGATTGTGGAGACCTCAGCTCTGAACTCCTTCTCCCCACTCCCTGGCCTCTCCAACCTCTTCACCGCCACAACTGAAGCATCGCTCAACTCCCCCTGAAACACGGTTCCGAACCCTCCGTGCCCGATCTTCTCTGAAAACCCCCGTGTCGCTAACTGAAGTTCCTTGTAAGAAAACACGCGCAAATTCAACACACCCACAAACCCATCTTCATCCTCCTCTTCCAATTTCTTCCCCCCAACCCTCTTTTTCACCATCACCAACAATGTCACCACCACCACCCCCAGAACCGCAACCGACCCAATAACAACCCCACTCAAAACCTTCCAATCAAACCCCTTCCTCCCAGATCCCCCTCTCGGAACCCTAACATGCAAAACCTCACTCTCACCATCGGCGGTTAAATTCTGAAAATCCGAAAGTGACCCATAAAATTTTCTGCATAACATACTCTGTTCGTCGAAACTCAACCCAACGCACCCACAATCGCGTAAACACTCGCGCTCGCAAAAGCTTCTAGCTTTCCCCTTATCCAAACTCACATTACCGAATCCAAACCTCACAGGACCGAGATCTTCAAACCCATCACCCCCATCACACCCCGCGCCCACACGGTGACAACCTTGAGAGTAATCGCCAGAACCCCACCCATGACCATCCAATGGCTCAAACCCGCTCACACACTCACACAGTTTTGATGTCTCCCCAGTGCAAACCCCGAACCCCCCGCAGAGTCCCCGAACCTGGCACACATTCTCCGGCTTGAACCAAAACATCTGCCAGGACCCCGACTGGCTGTTCCACGAGTACTGCTTGACCTGCCCGAAGGGCTCCAGGCGGAACATCGTCGGCGGTCGGAAGCTCGTCTCGATGGCGCGTTCGGAGAAACCGAAGGCCGCGGCGGGGGAGAACGGCGCGGCGAAATGGAAGGCGTAGAGGTAGGGGACGGTCATCTCGGGGATGTTGAGGAATGTCCCATTGCTCCAGTTCCCGGTGGACCAGTACGAAACGGTGTCGTTGAAGACGAGCTCGAACTCGCCGTAGAAGGATGGTTTCAACCGCAGGGTGTAAAGCCCCGGGGAAGGGTCCGTCTCCGTGCGCCAAGAGGTGAGGGAGTTGAAGCGCGTGAGGTTCATGCCGGGGAGCCACGTGTCCGAGGGGGAATCGAAGCTCTGCCATGAAACGACGCCGTCGGAAGTGAGGAGGACGAGGTTTCCGGAATCGAGAAGCTTGAGGGTGAGGTTGGTGGTGGTGGTGGCGGCGGCCGCGGCGGTCCAGAGAGTGGTGTTGAAGTGGGTTAGGAGTAACTGACCGGTTGGGGTGAGTTGAAGGGATGAAGCGGCTTGGGAGGGGGAGGGGTTGGGGCGGTTGGCGACCCAGATGGTGTTTGGGCTGGGCAAAGAGGTGCGACGGATGGCGAGGTAGAATTTCGGGGGGCCTGGGCCCGGGCCTGGGAAGAAATTGAAGAAGCCAAGTTGGAAAGTGTTGTTGGGGCTTTGCAGAGTGGCGTTGCCTTGGAGAATGATGGTGGCGGCGGAGGAGGAAGTGTGGAGAACGAGAATGAAGAGAAGGAAAAAGAGGAACATTGTCTTTGATTTGTTATGTTAAGGAAGTGGAATTGCATGTAGAAGAAGAAGAAGAAGAGTGTTCGGAGATACACTATGTTTATGTTTCTGTTTGTGTTCGTGTTCTCGTTGACACTTTGGTTTTTTGGTTCTCTAAATTCTCGAGCTCTGGTCTCTGGTCTCTGTTTTTTTTTTTCTTTTTTAATGTCCAAATTATCCTTTCTGCTTTTTCGCTCTTTCACTCTATGCTCTGTCATCAACCCTGCTTCACCTACTAACGAATCCATAAAATATGTAAAAATAGAAAATTATGATTATAAAATGTTATAAAAATATAAATAAAAATCGTTAAATAATAATTATTAAATGACAAAATAAATAAAAAATATGTTGCTGGAAATAGAGACAAACATTTCCCATATTATAGAGGAAAATAATATTCAAATTCATCTCATATATGGGAGGAATGAAAACAACAATGTCTAAAAAAGAAACATTATGTCATCATGATTCATAGGAACATTAAAACGATTGCTTTTGGCTCCAATTGATAACTAATATTTTTTTATCAACAATTTAGCTGTTTTTTTGGTAACCAATACTTTTGTGTAACACTTTACCTTATTGGGATGGTTTAGTAATAATTACTATCTTGATATGATGTGATGTCTGTTTTAGTTTAATATATAGTAATTAAATTTGCTTTGTTATTTTTTAAAGCCAAACCTTTTAACTGATTGACGTAGAATAATTTGAAATTATATAAACTCTTTATGGCGTATATAGTATCGAAAGAGAATTTTACCCAAAAATGACCAATAGTTTAATGACATAGATTTAAGAGCTTCAAAAGTATATTGCTTCCTACATATGCTCAAAGGGGTACTTTTTTATATATGAATAGTGATATTTTTCTATCAGTGGAAACGATATATTTGTGAAGATTATTTTATAACAAATTTTAAGAAAAAAATTGTTTATAAGTTCAATTCAACTTATGAAAAAGTTTCTAGAAGTTAACTTATAGTAAGGTTAATTTAAAGGATTTTGATTAATTATAAGTTGTCTCAAACATATTATTGAGTAAAATTTCAGTAATTTAGATACTTCCTGATGAAATGTTTCATATACTTGAGTATTTTATTTAAACAATGATGTTTCGCCTCTATTCTCAAAAGAATTTAAAAAGTTGGAGTATGCATTATATTTATTTATTTATTTATTATAATATTAATAAGATGTGTATATATATTTATGGGTTAAATATGTTTTTTTTTTCAAATTTTAATGAAATTTAAAATTACTTATTTTTCAAAAATTTTGACCAATTTAATCTTTATCTTAAAAAATGTGTCAATTTAGTCCTTTTAATTAAATTTTGTTAATTTTATTTGACGTTTCAAGCATATTTCATGATAGTATTTGAATTATTTACACCGTTTGACACATTTTTGCTTCAATGTTAACTCAAATATTATCATAAAATGCGTTTAAAATGTCAAATAAACTTAACAAAATTTGGTAAAACAAACTAAATCCATACATTTCTAAAGATGAAAGACTAAATTGGTATAAAATTTCGAAGAAGAACTAATTTTAAAATTTACTGAAACTTGAGAGACAAAAACATTTTAAACCATATGTATATATAGGGGAAGTGAAAGTGAAAGATATATATGTAACGTCCCAAATAAATGGATAAATCTATTTAAATAAAACGTCGCATGTAACATCATTCAGAGAGTGCGAAAAAATTGAAAAATGAAATACACAGTATCCCAACATAACAAGAAAGGGAAAAGGGCCCCACACGGCCTACACAAGGTACAAGGTCTCGTCAAGTACGAGAGGACTAGCACTACTAAACTCCCAAAAGTTATGGGTCTCCCAAATGAGCCCGATAGACGTCCAAGATTCATCAAACCGCAACATCTCCATTAATACCACTGCCAGAAGGTCTCACATTTGCTCACATCAACAAGGTTGATGATCATCGCAAGGGAGGAAACCACACATGACACACAAGCAAGCGAAAGGGTAAGCTAACGAAGAATCATCATATCACACACTCAATATACAATTTAAATATTCAAACATACATAACAAACATCCACATGTGAGGTATCAATCCATATAAAACACCAAGACTTGACTATCCGGATAAGCTTATGAGGCACCACCACGTGGTAGTGGAATTATGTCCTAGCAGTGAGGCGTCACCGCGAGGCCTTCGCGGAATTATACCCTTACAAGAGGCACCACCACGTGGCCTACGTGGAATTATGTCCTGGCCTTGAGGCACCACCACGACCCCCCGTGGAATTACGTCCTTTCGTCGAGGCACCACCATGAAACTCCCCTTGAGAGGGCCCATGAAATTACGTCTCACAGATTAGGCGCCACCAAGATCTCTTGCTACAAGAGTCATGGAATTATGCCCTACTCATACTTTATACATGTCCCACCCATCAAATCAAGAATTTCCATAACATTAATATCATGCATAAGCAACAAATCATGCAACTCATTCCTTCCAATTCATACCCAATAAAGCAACATATCAGTTCCATCTCGAACTCACATATAAATCATGGCATCATCCCTCAACCCACAAGGCAAAGCATTTAGATCAAACAAGCAATCACACATTAGTACCCCATTCAACAATGACATCCAACCCTACCCGCTGCCTCGCTCAAGCAAGCAGGGCTCCCTCAGGCGGAACCCCTCTCGCCTAGGCAAGATCGCGAAAAGGGAAGAGCGGACTCTGCGAGGTCTCGCTCAGGCGAGTCCCTTCTCGCCTAGGCGAGACCACTTCTCGCTCAAAAATAAAAACCTCTCGTCTAAGCGAGAGATAGAGCAACAGGTCCTGAGCGAGCCTCTGCTAAACTCGCCTGGGCGAGGCAAGCTCGCCTGGGCGAGAAAACCAGTGTCCGCCACTGTTCCTTCGAGCGACAACACCCACAAGCATCCACACAGTCCAACAAGCATTTTCAACCGATTAAAATTACGCACAGACCGTCCAACCATCACATGCTCATCAAACAGACAGATTCTACCGAATAAAATGTGGTAAGGTCTAGCTTCCCTTACTTGGAAATGGGCTCGCGGGAAGTTCCGACACGCACATAGAGAACACCACAGTCCTAAGAAAGAGCCAAAGGGCTGAAAACGAAGGGGAGCAAATTAGGAACGAGACCACTACAAAGTCCCTACTATGATCAACAAGAGAAAGGGTGCCTAGAGAGGGAGAAGTACGGGCTCGAGATTTACTTACATGGAGTAGAGTGGAGCTTAGAGTTGTCTTGTCCAAGGGCTGGTATCAAACTCTAGCAGAGGTTCCTGTTGCGAGAGAGAGAAAGGATTTGACGGTTGTGAAAATCTGAAGGGCAAGAGAAATGAAAGTGTGAAGACAGACTTAGGGTCTCCTTTTGCCCCTTCTTAGGCCAACCCTTAGGCCCAACCGCTTGGGACAACCTTTTAAAAAAAACAAAAAATAAAACGGGCCGTACAAAAAAAAGAAAAAAAAAAAAAATATATATATATATAAAGGGGAAGTGAAAGGGAAAGATTGAGAGTAATTTGGTAGAAGACAAAGTGGAGAGTGAAAGGGTGGTGGCTGACAAATGCTCTGAAGTCCACTCATCAAGTTATCTGTTTTCAACTAAGGAAATGTAAAAATAATTAGAAAAAGGAAAGACTTTTGAGGAAAAATATTATATTTCTTTTATGAAGTGAAAATATCTTGTCGCATTTATTTATAAGTAAGAAAAAAAATTAGGACGCAAAGATAAAGGGGACCATTATTAAAATATGGGAACAGTGAAGAAAATGAGGAGCACGTGAGAGCCAACCAAACCAAAAAGTTCTTACACGAAAAGTGTAAATCACTGTAGTGTGCAACTTTCGGAAAAGAAACTATTTTTGAGACATTATTAAAATTAATTAGCAAAATAACAAATCTAAACATAGCTAAGTAGTAGGATGATAATATTCTGTGATCATAATTTAGTTCACAAAAAAATAGGTTTGGCTGATTCATTCTACGTTTAACTTGTGGTTTAGTTTTGTTTGTCCGATCGATATGGTGATTGACACGTGGCTTTGCAAGTTAGCTAGCATAAATAAAATTTTCAAAACAAATTTTATAAAATAATGTTTAGTGTATGGACATGTCGGTTAATTCAACAGTAACTAATAGGTTTAGTGGAGATTATTTTGAATAAGGTTTTCAAAAATATTATCGAGTAATGTTTTTTCACTTTTTCAGATTTTGTAAATTTAATTGAAATTTATAAGTTTACAATTGTGTCGAATGAGATTAGTTAGATTATCTAATTTAACTGAAATTTACAAGATGGGTTGTACAATTGTGTCGAACGAGATTAATTAGATTATTTATAAAATTTCATCTTATTTTTTTATATAAAATGTCTGGTCAGATTATTTAATAATCGTCGACCGAATCATATATATAAAAATTACTTAAAATATTTAATTAACGTAAACACGTCAATAATTAAGATTAAAAGTGATTGATTCGTGAATAAGTCATAATTAAGAATCCATAAAAAAATTATAAAGACAGACTAAAAGTGTGGTGACAGAAATTTTTATCTTCTATTAATTACAACCTTTATTATTTTAACTTATCATTTTTGTATGGACTTTAAAATTGGAATATCTTTAACATATATCTATCGATGATCAAGAGAAACCCCAGAGCAAAACAAATGACTTGTACAACTTAAAATCATATAAATAGACGTATTACTCAACACAAAAAATAAAATAATAATTTTATTTTTTGTTTTATATTAAATTAGTTTAAAATTAAAATAAACTAAATAAATATACAACTAAAACTTATATCAAATAAAGATATTAAAATTAAACTTTTAATAGATAAAAAAGTATAATTATTGTCTAAACTATCTAAAAGCTATAACAATTAATTAATATTAAATGAAGGTATAAAATAACTAATTTAGGATTTAAGTATAGAGTAAAGGAATAACAAGACAAAATAAAATAATTTTTTTATGCCACTTAAAAATTAAAATGTAGTAACTTTTGTCAACTCACCGCCTCTTTCATATTTCTTTTTAATTTTTATCACTTAATTTTATAATTCAGAATAGAATGTGGCAGTGGTAGCATGTTACAGTTTTAGCTTTAATGAACCCCACAAAGTGACCTTGTAGCTTCGGGACCTTTTCACATATGAAATATTCTTGGTACCAAAAGATTGCATTGCACTATCTATCTATTATGCAACTTTTCAGTTTACAAAATTAAATATTTTTCTATTTAAGTTAAAGTTTTATCCTATTAGTTCAATTTAATTTATGGGTTTTTAATCTGAGCTCTTTCAAATTTTAAAATTTCTAATATTTTTTTTAACATTATAGCAAAAGATAATTATAATTTTTTTTTCTAAAATTAATTTCGTTTGCAATTTCAACAAGGTGTAAAAGTTTTAGTCACCAAAGTCCAACTTCACCAACTACTCTGTGAGACCCATTCATAGATTGTAGGTTTCTTTTGGTAAAGAAATCAATCAATTCAGGTTTTGACTTTGTGACTATACACTTTTGTTTTTGGCATCCCCACACCACAAAGTCATTGAAAGGTTTTTATTAGGAAAGGACTTTTGAATTTTACTCTTCATTTTTTATTCCAATATTTTTATTAAGGAAAATTGGTTTTAATGATAACAAGCTCCTGAAAGAAGAAAATTTGCTGTTACTGGGCATGCTTATCAATCAATTAAAACATCATCATGAGGTTTATTTTTAACCATCACTACTTCCTTTTTGTCTTTTCCTTTTTCATTCTTAACCAATTTGGTTTTTGTTTTCTTAACAAGAGTACACCACCTTTTTTAATAAAAGTTTCAACTTTAAAAATGTAAAAAATGCAAATCTCATTAAACCAATCACTCCCTAACATTTACTACTGCAATGATGGATCATCTAGTTCTGCCATTATCCATTACACTTTTGTTCAGAACAATTTTCTTGTATGATATGTTATGATTGCCAACAAATTTGAAAGAGTAGGGAAATTCACAATATTACTGAACAATCCATGGAAGAAAAAGAACTCAACATCTAATTTCTTCTTTATTTTTTTTTTCATGTAATTTTGTGATGTTTGAGCCAAACTCCAAATTTGGAGAAAATGATACAAAATCATGTCATCAACTGTTAAACCTTGAGCCAAATCTTTGACATGACAATTCCAAGTGCAACTGTGTTTTGCCTCTAATCCCATGCTCTGCAAATTCCATTTCAAAAAGCAGCTTCGTTTCCCTTCAACTGCTTATTCATTTGCCACTCAGTGCACCCATTCATGGAGCAAACTAAGAATTTTTATGCCATTTCCTGATGAAACCCAGTTAAGGGACCCTCGCACTGTTCATTTATTTTGTGCCAATGCCCTCAAAGTCTCGGCCAAATGGGCCCTTTTTGCTGAAGGAAAACAGTTGCATGCCCATTTGATAAAGTTTGGATTTTCCCATGTACTGTCCCTGCAAAATCAGATTTTGATTGTTTATCTAACGTGTAAGGAAACTAAAGATGCACAGAAACTGTTTGAGGAATTGCCTATTAGAAATGTGGTTTCGTGGAACATTCTAATTCGGGGCATTCTTGGATGTGGCAGTGCAATTGAATATGCACATCTCTGTTTTTCTTATTTCAAAAGGATGTTGTTGGAAATGGTGGTTCCGGACAGTACAACTTTGAATGGTCTCATTGGTGTTTGTGTAAAGTTTCGTGATATTGATGTGGGTTTCCAGTTGCATTGTTTTGCAGTGAAACTGAGACTTGATTTGGATTGTTTTGTCGGAAGTGTTCTTGTTGATTTATATGCTAAATGTGGCTTGGTTAGGAGCGCAAGGATGGTTTTTCATGCTGTTTCTCAAAGAGATTTGGTTATGTGGAATGTGATGATTTCTTGCTATGCCTTGAATCGTTCACCGGAAGAGGCTCTGGGAATATTCAACTTGATGCGATCAGACGGTGCAAATGGAGATGAGTTCACTTTTAGCAGTGTCCTTACTGTATGTGATACTTTGGACTATTATGATTTTGGAAGGAAGCTTCATGGCCACATTCTGAAACAATCATTGGATTCAGATGTGTTAGTAGCTACTGCATTGATTAACATGTATGCGAAAAATCAAAATATAACTGACGCACACAAACTGTTTGATAGGGTGGCGATTAGAAATATTGTGGCTTGGAACGCCATTATCGTTGGGTGTGGGAATTGTGGAGAAGGGAAGGAGGTCATGAAGCTCCTGAAAGAGATGCTGCACGAAGGGTTTTCCCCTGATGAACTAACTATTTCCAGCACTATTAGTTCATGTGGCTATGCTTGTGCCATTACTGAAACAATGCTACTCCATGCTTTTGCAGTGAAATCCTCATTTCAAGAATTTGTATCTGTTGCTAATTCTCTGATCAGTGCGTACTCCAAGTGTGGTAGCATAAGTAATGCATGTAAATGCTTCAGATTAGCTGCAGAACCTGACCTTGTTACGTGGAGTTCATTCATAAGTGCATATGCATTCCATGGTCTTGCCAAAGAAGCAACTGAAACATTTGAGAAGATGCTATCTTGTGGAGTAATTCCGGATCAAATTTCTTTTCTTGGTGTTCTCTCTGCTTGTTCTCATTCTGGGCTTGTGGTTGAGGGACTTCACTACTTTAACTTGATGACAAGTGTATATCAGATTGTTCCTGAATCAGGGCATTATACCTGCCTTGTTGATCTTCTTGGGAGATACGGTCTTATAAATGAGGCTTTTGAATTCTTAAGGTCACTGCCAATGGAAGCTGAATCAAATACATTGGGAGCATTTATTGGATCCTGCAATGTCCATGCAAATATAGGACTGGCTAAGTGGGCTGCAGAAAAGCTCTTCATCATAGAACCAGAGAAGAGTGTAAACTATGCAGTCATGTCTAACATTTATGCTTCCCATAGACATTGGTGTGATGTAGAAAGAGTTCGTGGAATGATGGGGAACAAGGGTGATGCAAGAGTCCCTGGTTGCAGCTGGATTGAAATTGGTAATCAAGTTCATTCGTTTGTATCCAATGATAAGACACACCCTAAAGCCTTAGAAATGTATGCTACGTTGAAAATGCTACTTTGGCCAATGAAGGAAAAAAGTGGTATGAATTTCTGAAGGATACATGACTTTATGATGTAACACGGGTGGTAAAACACGTCGGTTTGACTTGTTTTAGCTCGTCAAAAGATAGGTAGGTTAGGTTAATCCATTACTGAAAAACGGATTAGATATTGCAACTCGTCTTGTTTTAGAATAACTGGCGGACTAGTCTATCACTTTTTTTTTTATTTATAAAATTTGTTTATATAATATAGATATTCTTTTAATTATTTTTAATTTTTAAACATAAAAAAATTAAAAATAAAATCAGCAAACTAGGCAGTCTTTGGCCACCGGTTTGACAAGCTAGATAGGCTGGGCAAAGCAAGTTGACGGTTAAAAATTCAAACCTATGAAAATTAACTAAAGTTACCGGGACTATTTTTTGAAAAAAAGTCGTTAAATATGTTTCTTGTTTAAAATAGTTATCCAATTGGACAAAATTTACATAAAATTGGTTTGGTGGTTTTAGTGTTATTCTTTAATTAAAATTGAAATTTTATTTCCATAATATGTGTGACAAAAAATTATATTAAAGATTAGCATAGGCTATTGAAACAAAACTTCAACAAGAACACAACTTTAACTTACGTGTTGACTCTATACAGTGGCGGACTAATGAGAACTTTTGGATTGGATCGTTGATTGGGTTTTAAAGTCATGTACTCAAAATTTCATTCATCGATGACATTTTAATTTACAAAAATATTAGTCCAATCACTTATGCAATTTTCAACGATTTCTGAGTTCAACATTTTGTAATGAGTAGAAACTTTGTGTTCGTCAGGTTTGAATGCGTTATGGAATGAAATAATCATTCAGTCAACCCACTGTATCTGCATAAAGTTTATATCTTTTGAACTTTCTTCATTCTGCTTGAAAAGAAAAATCTTCTATAAAATTTTTATCATTTCTATTTTTTTCTTTACATTTGAGATCTACACTAGTCCTATTTTTAATCCACTTAAAATTTTCTATAAGCATTATGTTCATTTACATTTAGAGAGAAAAAAAATATCAATTCATTGCATGTTTATTGTGATGTGAAGAACAATTATTTTCCATTAAAAAGGAAAGAACTTGTGGGCCTGTCCGTTTAATTCATGGCCCATAAAGAACTAAGTTAGGTCATAAAATTAACCACTTGTAATTAAATTAAATTAATCTGACTCAAACATTAAATAGCACAAATAATAGATGAGGATATTCTAAATTGACAACTTAATATAAGTCTAATCACATCCTTTGGAAATAGATTTTTCCTTAAGATTATCGTTTAAGGTTGAGTTGAAGTTTGTAACCACAAAAACATTGTAATCACATTGGAATTGATTTTGAAATTGGAACGTGTATATAGAACTTACTCATTTAAAGGCTTGTTTGGTAAACTTTTGCTTCTTCCAACGGCCAAAACCCTTGGGAACCTTTCTCACAAACTCGCCCCACAAGTAAAACAACTTGAGCTATTTGGGTTTTAAGTTTTTCATTTTCACTCAGTGATTGACTAGCTCATCTAGTAAATATGCATAATTTAGAAGACTTGATAGATATATCATTTTGATCTATTAACTCTAATTGGTGTTTTTATCTTTCTTACAAGCCACAATAGAAACATTTTAGTTCAAAATATAGTATTATTATCCAATTTAACCACACTAATATTCTTGTCCTTAATTTTTTTATTAATCACATAAAATCATTCAATTGGCAATATCATACAATATTCAACCATTACAAGAAAATGGGTATTTAGCGTAGGTAAAAAACTAATGCTAAATAGTTATTAGTATCGACTTTGAGTCACACGTGTATACGACACTAATTTATTATGTGACGTTAATTTATTAGCATCGACTTTTAAATATCAACTATAATTAGTGTCGACTTAGTTGATGCTGGTTTATCACTATTTTTTTAATTTATTTTAATTTAGCATTGGTTTAACCAGTGGCGGACCTAGGAAGGGATGGGGGGAGCCGTGGCCCCCCCAACGTTTTTGATTTTTTTTTTTATTTATATTATATGATTTTTTTTTGTTTTTAATTTTTTAAATTATGTATAAGAAATTTAATGTTTTGAAATTTTTTAAATAATAAAAATATATATTAGGAATTGATAAATATTAAAATAGGTATCTTTTTATTTATT
>Ga0099822_1002625_pt1 | contig 22512 bp, 12 predicted proteins | sample CowpeawhiteBW_FD_76839 | JGI IMG/M metagenome (GOLD analysis project Ga0099822, IMG submission 76839) | Root nodule microbial communities of legume samples collected from California USA - Cow pea white BW | ecosystem: Host-associated > Plants > Roots > Nodule | place: USA: California | collected... | reverse complement strand
GAACTCTAGACACGGCAATTTCTGCCTGCATTGGGTTAAACCATCATTATAGTTCTTCATTCAAAAATGAACTCTAGACACGGCAATTTCTGCCTGCATTGGGTTAAACCATCATTATAGTTCCGGCATTAGGTTAGACCGTCCATTCTGGATGGGCAGAACTTTTGACTGTCATTTCTAATATCCATTACTTGGAAAAAAAAAATCCAGCTGAAGAACAACATCGGAGAGGAAAAGAGTCTTGAAGCATGACCATTAATATTAACTTGTTATGGAGAAGAAATTAGTAAAACAAATTTCAATGAATCTCTGGACGATCATTAATCTACACCTCTGTATACCACAAGCTGCAGCTGGAAATATAATAAACAACACAAATAAAGCGTTACAATGCTTCTCAAAAATTGGTCGTCAAAGAAATGTTAAATAAAAAGAAATGTGGCTGCAAAACAGTAACATATAACAAGCATATTCATCCGACAGGTAACAAATGGTCAGGCCACACAATATTGTCCAATGGTTGGTAAGCATGTTCTCTTCATTAGGTGGATGGAGCTAAATCATCAATCTTTCAAAGCGGAACCTGCATACATTACAGAAATTAACAAAGTGCAACCTATAACGCAACTATTAAGAATGACAAAGCATACAAAGAACTATACAAAACTTACAAATGGATCTGCAAGGACAAAGCTTCAAAGCAACTGATTACAAAGAGGCTGAAGCCAAAAAACTTTTAAGAAAATACATATGAATCAATTTGTTGGACGTTGGGGAATGTTTCCCTAAGGAATGCAGAATAGTTGGGTGACTTAGCCTGAAAGAAACAAGCAGGATTAGTTCCTAAATAAGTAAATCATATACCGAGAAGTCCTAAAGAAGAAAGATCAGACAAGGAATAACATGGAATCTATCACTGAAGGATGACTGTAAATGTCAAGTTAAGCTTCCTCCTAGAAACCCAGTACTTCCAAAATAACAAAACCAACAGGGTTGAAAGTCCCAATAGTGAAAATAGATAGCAGTACAACATATAAATTACACTTTTATTTATCCAGTCAAAGCCAAAAATCGAATAGTGGCAATTGGAGCTTCTAAATGAAACTCGGTAAGATTATCCCCATTTTATAGTCTACAATACAATTCCATAACACGATTAATTAAAGAGTAAAACTCGTAGTATAATGCATAAAACAACATATGGTTCAATTGCCAAATACCAAGGTTTCAAGAAGAAAATGATTCAAACTCGTTACACTAAAAAGGAACCGTACACATGGGTTATGCTCCAGGTAGATGGTTGTAAGCTTCTCTCTCGAACCAACAACAGCCTCAGCAACTCCTTCAAGTGATTCTATTTGGTTGTCGTTTAGCCACAAATCTTCCAATCTGCAATAAATTAAACAAGGCAATTTATTTACCGATGTAAGTCTTTAAAAAGTTATTAGTGCGGAGGGAAAAAGATGGACCAACGGAGAAGCAGACATACTGCGTCAGGTTCGTAATGTCATCCACTGAAGTTAACTTATTTGAAGATACGTCTAAAACCCGGAGATTGACTAATGTCGACAACCCTTCCATTTTTGAAATACCATTATGGCTCAGGTATAGTTCTTCTAGAGCTACGCAGCCCTGCATCCCAGAATGAAGGTTGGCAACTATAAAGTTCTCAATTAATAATAAAGAGTTTAGTGGTTATGCATAGATGTAAAACAGTTTTACACTTAGATCCAACTCAAATTACCAATGGAGTGACTTTTAAGAATATTATAAAATTCAATAAACTTACCAACATGGTGGTTTTGTGATTGTTTGAAAGTGTAAAACCATTTTACATAATCAATGCATACATTTTTTTGTGTGGTGGGGGGCGTTAACCTACTATTCACATAGTCCTGATATTTATCTTCATCTTACGTTTTAATTCCTACACGAGAAATTAGGTTTAGTTCCTACAAATGAATACAAGTTAATTCTACTGGTGATAAATAGTCACAAAAACAATATAAGAACTAAAACTTAATATTTTTTTCGTATGGAGACTCAAACTTCAAATCAGAACTACAGAGAACAGATGAATAGTTTACCCCAAAAGAATAAATTTGTGGATTCAAATTGAGGGCAACCCCATCGGTAGAGAGCATACCTCAAATCCCGTCATTGAAGTGAGACGATTGCTTTGCAAACTAATCTTCTTAATGCAATTGAGACCACATAGATTCACAACTTTAATTCGATTCCGACCGAGCCACAGCTCCTGCAAATTCACAAGGCTCTGCAAATTCTCCATGACCTAAATCACAAACAAAAACAAAAAAAAATCAAAAACCCCATTGGAAACAAACAAGGCACAAACCCGGTAACTTAACAACGTTAACCTCAACACACCCGCAATTTATTGGAGCCGAGTTCAAGAATCTGCAGCTGATGGAAGTGGTCGATCTCCTCGATCTTCGCAACTTCATTCTTGGACACGTAGAGTTCCTTGAGCATATCGGAGACTTTGGCACAGCCGTGTAGCGAACTAATCTCGTTGAACGAAACATCGAATACCAGAAGCTTCTGGAATATGCTGACGTCAGGAATGTTCCTCAATTGATTATCCCGCAGCACCAGCTCCTGCATGTAGGAAAAAAAAAAGAGATTAAAACAAACGCGTTCGAGAAAATGTTATTCATCCATCCAAACAGAGGCTTAAGCGACATACCTCGAGCGAGGCGAGGGCGCTCCAGGAAGAGAGAGGGAGAACGGCGGCGTCGGTGACGAGGTTCTGGCGCAGTGAGAGCTTCTTGAGATGGGAGAGGTTGGCTATGCGCGGGTCCAGCGTGGACAAGCGATTCGCGGTGAGGTCCAACTCGGTGAGAGTGGGAGGCAACTCGACCGAGTCAAGGTCGTGGAGCTGGTAACTGGTGAGATCCAAAATCGTGGATGAAGGATCGTCTTCGTCGTGATCCGGAACCGCTATTGATTCTACTGACTCCTCCATCTTCCAATTAAAGAACCTTCCAATTTCACTTTCTGCTTCAACCAAAAGCTCACATTGCCTTGCCCTGCCCTGCAAGATGCAACTCAAACTATGTTTCAATTTTTTTTTTATATCTATTGGGCCATCTGGGCTGGGCCTGTGATGAGGCCTGCTATTTTTTAAGGGGCTTTTCCTGCATTCTCTTTATAATTGATACTACCGAAAATGCCCTTGTTCTTGTTTTTTGAAAAGCTCGCTCAATTGTAAAAGAAAGAAAAGGCTTGTTTTTTCGGCGCATATGCCTGCCATGCAGAGCATGTAGCAGCGCAAGGACACTATTATGTCTATGCGCACGTTATTCCAACTTGCGTTCCCCCTTCGTCGTCGTCGTTGTAGTTACTCTACCCAAAACTCTGCGCTTCGATCTCTTCTGGATTATTCAGGAAGCGACCTTGTAGCGTTGGTAGCTACTCATTTGAGTAATTGTGCTACTGTGCGGGAACTGAATCCATTGCATGCCCACCTTCTAAGGACGCATTTTTTTATCTCCAATCCGGCGCCGTTTAATTGGAACAATATTATAAGATCATACACCAGGCTAGAGGCTCCACGCGATGCACTTCGCATCTACGTTTTAATGTTGCGGAATGGGGTTTTGCCCGATTGTTACTCCCTTCCCATTGTTCTGAAGGCCGTCTCCCAAACTTTTGATGTTAAGCTCGGGAAACAGCTTCACTCAGTTGGTATCAAGATTGGATTGCAATGTAACGAGTTCTGTGAAACTGGGTTTTTAAGTTTGTATTTTAAAGCTGGCGAGTTTGGAAGTGCCCGAATGGTGTTTGATGAAAATCCTGACCCGAAGCTTGGTTCTTGGAATGCTGTAATAGGTGGGCTTTCGCAGGCTGGCCTTGTCCGGGATGCGATTGGCGTGTTCCTTGATATGAAGAGGCGGGGATTTGCGCCGGATGGGTTGACCATGGTTAATGTGACTTCGGCTTGTGGGAAGATTGGTGACCTCAACCTGGCTCTCCAGGTGCATAAATGTGTTTTCCAGGCTGAAGCTGGTGAGAGGACTGATGTTTTGATGTTGAATTCGCTGATTGATATGTATGGGAAGTGTGGGCGGCTGGACCTGGCTTACAAGGTTTTTGCAACTATGGAGGAAAGAAATGTGTCGTCGTGGACGTCCATGATCGTGGTGTATGGTATGCATGGACATGTGAGGGAAGCGCTGGAATGCTTCTGTCATATGAGGGAGGCTGGGGTGAGGCCAAATTATGTGACTTTTATTGGAGTGCTTAGTGCCTGTGTGCACGGTGGGGCAGTTCGAGAAGGGAGATTTTATTTTGATATGATGAAGAATGTTTATGGCATAGCACCCCAATTGCAGCATTATGGATGCATGGTAGACCTTCTGGGTCGAGCTGGATTGCTTGAGGATGCCAGAAGAATGGTGGAGGAGATGCCTATGAAGCCAAACTCGGTAGTGTGGGGGTGTTTGATGGGTGCGTGTGAAAAATATGGGAATGTGGACATGGCGGAGTGGGTGGCTAAGCATTTGCAAGAATTGGAACCTTGGAGTGATGGGGTTTACGTGGTGTTGTCTAATATCTATGCCAATAGAGGATTGTGGAAGGAGGTGGAGAGAATAAGATCGGTAATGGAAGAAGGAAGACTTGCTAAGGTTCCTGCTTATAGCCTGACAACTAATTCAAATTGAAGATAATTTATTTAAGCATCAGTAATTTACACTAAATTATAGTTTTGCCTGTATTGACCATGACTTGCAAATTGATGTTTTGATTTTTCGATAATGTATACTCCATAAACAGAAGATGTTTCCATAACCATTATTTTTGTGTTAATGAATGGGCAAGTTGGTTAGGGGAAGACCCAAGTAGGTATGGATAGCTCACTAGAGAGTAGAGAAATTTTGATCTGTAAATTCTCTGTTGTTAATTACAGAATAAGTTGATTTTTAGTTTAAGCTTTCATAGTGCAAGGTTAAAATCTAGCCTTTGTAACTGAGGATTGAGAATCTTATTCATGCGTGATCTGCAGATATGACTATTAATCTTATACCGAATTCAGCCTTATGATGCATGGAGTGAATGTTTTTGCTTGACAGAGAAGAAAAATGGCACTCTTTGTTTTTGGAAGAAGTTAAAACTCACTCCACGATTCATTCACTCAATATGATTCTGATATATTATATATACTGCCTAATGCCTTTTATAGGCTTTCAAAAACAATAAAATAATAAAATCAAGATAAACAAAAACTTAGTTCCTAAGAAATAGTGGCGGTGCAGTAAAATATGGAAGTTCATTTGCGTGGCTCTGCCATTCCAGTATAGTTTGTTTTTTAAGAAAATACCAATTACTTGGTTATGAAGTGATTTGCGGCCCAATAAAGAAACAACAACTTGATTTAATTTTTCCTGAAATCAAATTTGTATCATTCCAAGCACTTTGTTCACTTTTAAAGTAACTCAGCTTCGTAAAAATATCCACTACTTGATCTGTTTAGTTTGACAATAAATAGTTTCACCTTTTTAAAACTATCAATTTACCCGAAAGTATCTATCAAGGTGCTCTGTCTGCAAGTAAAAAATCGGATACTTAGTTAATTTAATAGCATATTTGGTAGTCACCAAATATTTTTGTGGGAGACTGTTGTTCTGGTTTTTATTCTTTTTCAGCCAAGTTCATTATAAGATCAACTTATCCTCTAATATTGTAAGTTGTCTTGGACATCCACTTCACTTCAAATGAATTTTTACTTGCATACGAATCAATTGACCTCCCGTATTTTTCTTCTCTAAGGTAAGAAATGGAGTAAAAATAAAGGTGTTTTGATTGAGAAGGAACAGAAATAAAAATACAGTATAATCAATACAGTAAAATACCAAAAGAAAATACAGTATTATGTTGGTTTTCATTTTTTACTCTTTTCAACTGAATCTAAGTGGAAATTTATCACATCATATCCTTAATCAATTTTTCAACTTTCAAATCCTTCTATTCAGTCAAACACAACCTCTTTCTTTCTCTTTTATCCATTCAAACACAACTTCTCTCTCCCTCCACTTTCTTCCTCCCTTTTTTTTTCTCATTGTCTCATTTTCATGAGATTAAACAAATGACAAAGGGTCAATATTTCTCTCTCTCTTTCTCTCTCAACACTTCTTCTTCATGAGAGAATTAATCATCATTGTGCTATCAATCATTTAGAATTTCTGATTTAAATGAGTCCTTAGCTATAGAAGATGAATGTCTGATTTAGGTGTTTTTTGCATGAAATGCCGAAGATCTAATCTTATACATGGAATTCTCATATTTAACATAAATGTTATCAAGATTCGTTCCACTAGTTAAAAAACATACTTCATTATTACTTTTAGTCAAATAATGTCGATTCTTAAACCTAATATGACATTTACTGTAACTTTTACATTTTTTTTCTCTTATATTTTGGTTGCAGTTTCATTATGTCAGTCACACGGATACTCCCTCTTTCCTTCATACTGGTCTCTTCCACTCCATGAGTGTATACACGGATATGAAGTTGGATGTGAAACAAAGACTTTACCTTTTAGTGATAACTTAGTTACGTTCTCGTTTGCCTTTTGGAGAATCCCAATCAATGCAGTGCTCTAACGAACAGAGGGGCTACTGGGTAGGTGTGGGTGAGTAGCTGCCAAATTTAGTGCCAATGCAATTAAAGTTCTCTCTTTTTGTTACCTTTTTCTCACCTTTTTGCATTCTTACGGAGTAACAAGGACTAAAGCCAACCCTACAACGTATTGCAACACTCAAAATGTGATTTTCATTATGAACTGCGTCCTTCTGACCAAAAAAATAGTAGGATTTAGGAATGGAATAAGGCATCGCCTCTTACCTCAGACCCTTTACAGCGTATCATCGCTATCTTTTATTATAGCGTCAATATATCAGATTTTCATCTATTCTTTGTTTATTTCTGCTAACAGTGCCTCGTCTATGTCCCCCAACAGCTACTAAAAATGGAGTGTGTTGACTTTATACCTGTGAACTCATTTGTAGGAGTTGTCAATCATATCAGAAAACTACTTTTGAGGACCGAATCAAATATTTGAAATTGAGTACACATACTTGGAGGAACAACATTCTCCCAAATCGTGTTTTCCATTCATAAAATTAGAAATCATGGGACTCTAAGTCCTTGTCACCGGATTTGCAATGAAAACCAAGCTACTAAAACAAAGCTGAATGTAGCTGCAAAACAAAATGTATCATTCACAACAATTACATTTATCTTGGCCTATACAGTTTTTCAAATCCAACGAAAACAAAGCTGCATATCTAAATGAAACCTCTCGAGGTCCTTGGCCAAATTCAGCAGCTAGTGATCTCTTCATGAAAAATATCTGCAATGTTACAATTCCCTATGTATAATTACATCATACATAGTCATGAACTAAAAAAAACTCTATAGCCTAGAAACTCACACCTTACAGCTCTGTACTTTTTTTTTAAGTAATGAAAAGTGGCATCTATGAACTCTGGTTTACAAAGACGAGAAACATAATCTCATTAAACCAAACTAGCTATCTGCTTCACCGATTTCTGAAATGTGTTTGATGCCTGAAGCATCGTAATGAGCAATAATATTTCCTGCATTAGTTTTTTCATCAGCATCGTTCTTTGATGTTTCCGGATTCACTTCTACGTATGTGACTTCATAAATGTGTTTTCTTAACCAACTTCCTTTACTATGAACTCTGGTTTACAAAGACGAGAAACATAATCTCATTAAACCAAACTAGCTATCTGTTTCACCTTCTGAAATGTGTTTGATGCCTGAAGCATCGTAATGAGCAATAATATTTCCTGCATTAGTTTCTTCATCAGCATCGTTCTTTTATGTTTCCGGATTCACTTCTACGTATGTGACTTCATAAATGTGTTTTCTTAACCAACTTCCTTTCATGCACAATGTGTGCCCGACCAAATACTATCTCAGTTTCATTAACATCAGGTGGGGCACCATTTCAGAAATCGGTGAAGCAGATAGCTAGTTTGGTTTAATGAGATTATGTTTCTCGTCTTTGTAAACCAGAGTTCATAGATGCCACTTTTCATTATGTTTTTCGTCTTTGTAAACCAGAGTTCATAGGTGCCACTTTTCATCAGGTGGGGCACCATTTTCATCATGAAAGCTTTGAACCTCATCTATTTCCTCTGTCAATTCAGCATTTGTGGCACCCTCCACCACATTTTTCTGTATCCCGGTTTCCTTTTCTCTAATTATTGGCCCTTCATCTACATCATTCTCCTTTTCTGAGAAATCTAATGTAGCATTCTGTCTAACATGCTCATCATTTAGCTGTTTCCTGAGTTGTACTTCTTTTTCTATGCCATTACCTTTAGAACCGTTTACTTTTGATCCCTTTGGATATTTCTCAATGCCATGCTCTTTGTGACCTGACTCACTTCTTGATTCTATACCAACCTTTCCGGCTGTTGTTTTGGATGAATCTCTGCATTGATTTTCAGATAACACCTCAGGTTGAGTTTGTGGTTCAAATCCCACTTCTTTTCTTTCTCTTGTGCTGAATTTCTCATTGATATGTACAAGCCCTGCTTCAGCCTTATCTTCCTTGGCTCCATCAGATGACTCAGATCCATCATCGCTGCCACTACTTGACTCTTTAGCTTCTCCTGCAGAATCTACATTTCCTGAGTCAGGAAAATCTATTTCGTATACCCGTGGTAGGATCCCCTTACGCCCTAACAATCTAGCTCCATGTCCACCAACAAGCTTCCTTTCATCGCTATATTTCTCTCTATCATTTCTTGATTGCTTGATCTGATATAACATCCAGGAACCAACAGCCAAAACTAGCATCACCTTCAATGTCTGCTTTGTAATCGCCACTTTTGATCTCTGGGCCCTCCCAAAAGCTTGATACTCCATTCTTCTGCATATGATTCAGAATCTCTGTCAATGCTCAGATATATATTTAGAGGATTCTAAAGATGCACAATTGAGCATTTCAACATCTAGGTTCTTGCATTAATTCCGGAAAAGTAAAACTACTAGTAAATCTTGAAAACCACCAAGAGGGTATAAACAATTCCAACAAAACTACTAGTAAATCTTGAAAACCAGCAAGAGGGTATAAACAATTCCAACAAAACAATCAGATAAACAAGTCCGATTACTAACAATTACACCACAGAAAATTTTAGATAAAAACAAGAACAGCAACAGAAAGATAAGAGGCGCATGTGCAGGCATCAACAAAAGTACTCTAATAATCGTGACTTGAAACAAAACCCAAGAAATAAAAAGTCAAACAAGTGCAACCATTCATTCAAACAAGGCGGAAGAGAAGTATTTCTTCCATGGGAGATGGTCTTAGAATCGCAAACATTCATGGGCTCTTTCTAGTCCCAAACATGATGCCCAAGAACACTTAATTTCATGAGAAACTACTTAATCCAAGAAAGACGTTTGAGCGTGATTCTTGATGAAAACAAGAAGAAAGAAAGAATAAAAGATTGCAGAGGTATAGAGAATTGAAGGGAAGAAGAAGAATGAGAAGCAAGAAATGGAGTTTATGGAGTAATTACCTTTTGCCTTGTTTTCTTGGCTGAGGAAGTGATGTTATGTGTTGTGTGGGATTACGGTTGTTCAGTCTCTTTGTAGTTTAAAATTGTAGTTGGAACAAGAAAATCAAAATGAATGGCTTTGAAAGTACAGAAAACCAGAAGAGTAGTTGGGAGTGCCCAAAAGTAGCAGTTAACATTTTGTCGCCATCTAAAATAATCCTGGGACGGGATTCTCCAACACGCAACCAGAGAAAGTCAAACAAATCATTCGGGGCAAATTCAGAATTCAAACCACTTATTAAGCCTTCCCTTCAGTGATGCTTTTTATTCCCCTCGACTCTCTACTAATCCATCACCATGATCCACTTATATGGTGATGGGCTCCGTTCATACGGAGATTTGGATCAGACAATTTCTTATTACACCTACATAAATTTCTTTCTGCACCCCCATATAAAAATTTCATTTCATCCTTTTCTAATTACATATTTCGAAAATTATCTTTTTTATTTTCAGATTATATAATTTTAAAATAAAAAAAAATTCTGAAGTATAAAACCTATATAACCCAGAAACTAAATAACTTTCAGATTATATAATCCAATATTTTTATTTTCTAAACACAATTCAAAAAAGGCAAAAATGATTATCAAGGTGCAAGAAGATAGGAAGAAATCCTAATATTAATTAAACCTCCAACATAGTTAAGAAAATAAAAAATATCCTTTAGATATTTAGCAAAAATAACCTTTGTTAAAAAGAAATTTTCGGTAATTAACTCAACCAAAAGTTTATGTAGTGTTAATTTTATTTATTTTTTAAAAGTCATTGAGAAACAAAAGAAGTAACTTTTTTATGGAAATTTTTTTAATATGTTAGTTTTTGTGAATAGGAAAACTCGAATTTATGATATATCTATCATTTTCTTTCTTCTTTACCGAAACAGAAGTAAAATGAATAGAAAATTGTGTGTTTAATTATATATGAATTTGTTTATAAACACATTCACTTTATTATTACAAAGACAAAAACAAATCCATGGCAAGACAGGTTTGATAATGTATATTTTAATTTTTTTGATAATTAATATATTCTTTTATGAAAATATTATGTTGTCATAAGTCAAACTTAAATATACCAACATTTTTTTTCTTGTTAAATAAAATATATACTACATCCTTGAAAGTCATGCATTACAACTATTCCATACACAACTAAAGACAATAATAATAAAAAAAGTTACAGAAAAAAAACATAATACAAACTTCATAAATATGTGTCCTTGCAAAGAACAAGGAAGCCTTCCACAATGCAATGTTTAAAAGTGTTCGATTTCATTGTAAATATATAATCCTCAAAATGGGTTTATAGATCGGAATTTGATAAAATATTTTATAGAGTTGAAAAAAAAATAGAAATAATACATTAAAGGTATACTCATAATTATTTACTAGCATACACACAGGCGCGATAATGTCTGTGTATATGCATTTTTTAGATATGAATGATAATATCTTAGTAGGTGATAATAGTGTAATGTTATTAAGTTAATATATAAAATAAATTTATATTTATTAAAAATGAAATGAAATGTTAAAAATAAAATGAAATGAATAGAAAACTTAATTGTTGATGAATAAAAATAAATAAATAGTTTTATAGAAAATAGGTAAAAATAACCATTAATTTTAAAAATTTTAATAAATAATTATATTGTAAAAGGTAGAATTGGTATTATGAAATGTGGACACGAAAGAGGGGATTATCTTTGTATATTATTATGGATTTAGTTGTTCGGATTTATTTAATTATATTTATACACTCTTAATTAATTTCTTGTTTTTATGCCGTTCATCATAAATCCACATTTAGAACTCCTAGTTATTCAATTTTGCGTTTAATTAATCTCTTACATAAATATTTAAAAACTTCCACGTTGTGATATACCTTATGCAATTAAATGGTTGAACTAAAACTTAAACTAAAAAATCGACAAAAAATGTAAAACATTTATTTTTGCATGTTTAATTATGAAAAACGAATCATTGTTAAAATAAATATAATAATGATTTCAATTGTCTATTGACATCTATTGTTTTGCATGAGATTATCTTATTAACTGTTGCACTTTTGTTTGTTCACAACTAAAAATTTAGAGATTACTAATTCAGAAAAACTCATAATTAAAATATGTATTTAAATTTAAATAAATTTAATATTTTTTTCACATAAAACACTACCTAAGCCAAAAATCACATGGAGGGTATTACCCACATGTCAACTTATTATTTAGAACTATTCAATATATCATAGATGTATGCTTGAATCCCACATTAATTAATCCCTTGATTTATGGTCACTTTCCACATTGTAAACTACTATCAGAATTGAAGTCCAATTTGCATGTCATTACAAAACATTTTAATGAGAAAGTGAGAAAAAAGAGAAAACACTCACAATTTTCTGTGAGAAAAAAATGTATTTTTAAAATTTAAATATTTTAGTTACATTATTATTATTGTTATTATTTAAATAGTAATCTAATATATGTTTTCATTATATTGTAAAGTGAATCCAACGCACAAGTGTTAAAATTATAATAGTGGCTTAAATTGTGTAAAGTATTGGAAAAGTGAAGCATGGGTTATCTCTTCGAAATTGTCTTGCTCTTATCTAGATGCTTTTATAAAGTAAAGTGTATAAAGTCTAAGAAATTATTCAAAGTCAAAGGTTTTCGATTGGAAGAGGACCAGGCTAAGGAAACTCCTCCATCTATACTTATCTTCTATAATAACATTTTATTTGTTGCATTAAAAATAAAATATTACTTTACTTTCTCACTCTCTCTGCAACAACGGTAACAAAAGTTGAAGAGCTTAAAATAACTTTTTCATAAAAATATAGGCGAACGGAATTTTATCTTACGAAAATTATTTGTACTAATTAATATTGAACATTAAATAATTTTTTGATGTCATAATTTTATTTAATAAAAATCAGTTTTAGTATAAATTAAAAGTCTAAATTTAGAGTATGTACATCATACTTAGGATAAAAAAATTTGGATCAATGGTTTGATCTAATACACTCGACTACGTACACTCACTCACTATCATCCTTAATTTTATCATAACAAAGGTAGTTTTACTGACTTAGTTTAAACTTCTTCATTTGGTTTGCAACATTTTTTTCGATTAAAAACTATTTTTATCATCTAATTACCTGTTTTATGAATAATTGATTTAAACTTACATTCTTTGTTTTATGCAAAATTAAAGTTTTGCTTTCAGTCATTAAAAGTTCTTATTCATTTTCATTATTTAAAAGGATAAGTCTAACCTGATAAAATAATTTAATACGACTATTAGTTTGTGGAATTATTATTTTGATTCGAAATCCAACTTCTTTATTAGTAATTGAACAGTTGAAAAATAAAATTCAATGACTTATTCTAGTATAAATTTTCTTATTACCAGGTTTTCTTTAACTTTATCAAAATCTTTCTTTTAATACAAACTCATAAATGTTTATTTCGTTATCACTTTTTCTATAGATTTTTTTTTACATGGATCTAATATAATCTGACGTAAATTATTGTTTTTATGTCGAATCTTGTGTTGTCTAATATGAATTTACTAGAAGTGTTTTTCATTTGATTTAAATTCACATGTCTCGCATTAATATCAAATTTAAAAGAGAAAAAAAGTTATAAGTAACTATCACTGACATTGTGTTAGTATCACTAACATTGTGTTATTAATGGACTCAAAATATCAAATTGTAACAAAAATATATGAATTCTATTAGTAATTTATCTAATAGACTATGTAACAAATAGTAATAACATAATTTTTGTATTAATATTTCTTAGAAAACTATATCATAGAACATTAAATAACTTAAATTTATATAATTTTAAAACATATATAAATTTATAATTCCCCTATAAAAATGTATAAGTTGTGGCATCTGAGAAAATTCTACATAGATATTGAATTGGTCAATCAACTCCCCATTAAAATCCACTTCAGCTAAAAAATTAGCTATATTAAATATAGTGATTTTTATAAGGAGGAGATAAGATATATTCTATTTTCAATTATTTTTGTCTCTTGTAAATTATCAACACTATACACTCATTTATTCTGAATTAATGTGAGATGATCTTTCGTACTTAAATACTCAACGCTAGAGATTGGGTTGCCACGATATACATTGGGAGAGATAGAGACACATTACACAAGACAAATTTTAGGTGTAAATATATAAGCATATTATTTTTCGATAATTTGTGTCAATTGTGTTACGATGTCTCACTGTCAATGAAATCATTAAATTAAAACTCTAATTTTAATACTCCTAATGTTTGCCCAATCACACATATTAACGAACCAATTAAGCACGGTTCATGTTTTCTCTGCTCTTATAAGAGAACACCACAATGCCACGTTTCCAAAGTAGTTGTTCTATTCATGACCCATGAGTGCGATTTTGCAGTGAGATATTTTTAGTGATGTTCGTTAAGTGACACTGATAACGTTACACACATATTAAATTCTCTCTACGACTTATATTTTTGTCTATTGTAATCGAGAGGTGCAAAATATATATGGTTTTTTCAGTGTTGTTGGGATATTTAATTTTGAAAATGTAGATATCAAAATCTTATTACACTGTGAAGTATATGAAACGTAAACTGAATTAATGGCTGGAGCAATCACACCTTTCATGATTTTTGAAAGGGATTGCAAGACGATTTTGGATCTCTTGTTTTTGCAGTGCTGAAATTGGTCCAAACAAGGGCATTATTCACTGGCGACACCTTTTATAAATGTAGGTTATTTATTACTTGTACTATAGTATAAGCATTTTTAATTAACGAGTAAAAAGTAATGAAATAAATAAACATTTTTATAATAAATTAAAATTGGTTTATGGTTCAACTAATTAGTAGAAAAAGCACCTTAGTAGTATCTAATCTATTTCCGGGAATCAATTTCTTTCGTGATTTTTATTTTCATGCATACTTTCCAGGAAACTTGATTATTAATAATATAATTGATATCTTACGAAAAAAATAAGCCAAAATGTAATTTAAACAGTCACAACGAGTTGACATATCACACTTTCCTCGAATAACAAGCTCAGAACAAATGACGCAGAAAAAAAAAAAAATATATATATATATATATATAAGTGGAAATGGACGGTAGAGATTACGCGGTTGAAATATATTTAATCAATACTTCGTCAGCACGGCAAAGGCTAATATACTTGAAAAAAAAAACTCAAATAATGTCTAATTATTTGTTTTTGGTATGCAAATCTATTTATGTACCTATAAATAGTTTTCGTTGGATTTACGGAAAATATTTTTTGTTAAAATAGTTGACTAATTATTAATTATGTTTTTTATGAACAAATTTTAAGTTTAAAACTCTATTTAAGAAATGGAGTTGAATATCGACTAAGTAAATAAATAAACAAACATGGGTTTCCATCATGGAGACCTTCGAGTAAACTCCAACGTCCATTCCTGGTAATGCACCAACCTACCAACATCAATGGCAGACTTTTAAATAACCATTTTTGTCATTGTCATATAAATTTCCTCTCACCCTCTCCAATCTATCATATATAATGTATATCAATCTTTTTATCGGTGTTTGTTTAACTGGGTTTGATAATTTAAATTTTTATAGCAGTGGTCAAAAAAATAATAATAATTATAAATTATGTGAAGTACAACAATAATAGTAGTAAATCAGTTTTCATATGCCTAAACTATACCTAAGAAGTAAATAATTAATTTAATATTTTTTTTATTTTATTGGTAAACTAAAACCAGCTTTTTAAATTGTCTTCAGTTTTTGTATCTCTCGCTAACACAATACTCAATATGAAATCTTATTTCTTTTTGTTTTTTTTTAAAGGAAACTTATTATTGAATCATTACAATAATAAACTATATTAGTCTTCAGTTCCTTAAACTGGAAATGATTAGTAACAACACAAAAAATTACTTACCAAATTCAAAATTTCGTTCCAACTTGGCTTCAAACCCCCGTATCATTCGCAAATGATCACTTTTATAAATTAAGGTCACGTAGCAAACTTTGAAAGAAAAAGAGACGGAAATATCAACCTAAGTAATTATATTTTTTTTGTTTATCATTAAAAAAATTCAAATTTATATAAATATTTATTAAAGTAGCATATGTAATATACTTTTTTAATTCATGCATTATAATAAAGACTTTTCAAGTCAAAAATAGTATAATAGAAAAATAGAACATTAACAAACATTTTTAAACTCTAAGCTTTGAGTTTATTATGTTTTTCTCCTCTCTTCTCTTTCTTTGTTCATTCTCTCATTGTAATTGTGTCCCACTCATTATCTCAATGATTGGTTACATTATTCTTTTTTTTTTTGGGAAAACTTCATTTATTGTCTCGTCGAATATAATATACACGATCATCTGGAGAAAAAAACATATTATATATATATATAGAATGAATAATCTAAGTTATGATATTAAATTTACAATTTATTTATTCATTTAAAAAAATATTATTGTAATTGTTTACACTCTTTTAATTATCTTTTCTTAATTGATAAATAAAAATAAATTTATGCATTAAATATTGTGTATAGCATAATTGTTTATTTTTTTATTTTTTATTTTTGATCGGCATAGCATACTTGTTTATAATGATTATTTTTTTAACGTATAAAATTAGTTTGATAACGATGTATTATGCTAAAGATACAAATAGGTTTATAATTGTTAAATATGGTCGTGGAGATTGGTTGTATGTCCAAACCATAATATCCCATTTAAACATTTTCATCCCATTAATAAATATATATATATATATATATATATATATATATATTAAATTAATTGTTAAAAAAAACATAAATAATGATAATGAGATAATAATAAGCACAACAACCGTGTGGCACTTGCATATCGCTCGCTCCTTTAAATAGCTCCAACCCCCTCTCCCATTGCATACCAAAACACATTCCAATCATTCAATTATTACTCTCTCTCTCTCTCTCTCTCTCTCACTTCCTTAAGCATTTAGACATAAAAGAAAAGAAGAAAAAAGACAGTGAGGAAATGGAAATTGAGGGAAGCACGCAGGTGGTGGCGAAGAAGGTATGGAACATCATACGTGTGATGTTCTTCATGTTGAGGAAGGGCATAGCGAAGAGCAAGATAATGGCGGAGTTCAATCTCATGCTGAAGCGTGGGAAGAAAGCTTTGGTGAACAACCTCATGCTGAACCACCACTACATCATCGCCTCTTTCACCGGCCGCTCCAACCACAACCACGCCACCTTCATCTCCCCACGCGACTACGAGTTCAGCTGCAGCAACAGCCCCGCCGTCCCCTTCCACGCCCACAAAAACCACCGCTTCTCCAAACCCTCCCAACAACACCACGACGTTTCCACCCTCTCCGCCGTTCAGAAGGTTCTCGAAATCCTCAACAACGACGCCACTAACTCCCCCTTCCCCGCCTTCGCCAAAAGCCCCCTTGGCAAACAACTCAGAGTCACCGACTCACCCTTCCCTCTCAAAGACGACGGGGATAGTCAAGTCGACGTGGCCGCCGAAGAATTCATTAAGAAGTTCTACAAAGACCTCAACTTGCAGAAAAAAATGGCATATCTTGAGTCCCCGTATCATACTTCCTGGAGCAGATGAACAATATTGCATTCCACTGTTTTCAACTTCCAATTTTCGAAACAACAACAACCTTTTGTCATCTCGCATGAACAGAACCTTCTGCATATTTTTGGCTGCTACATCACGAGAGTTACATGATCAGATTGATCATTTGCACGGTGACATGGATGACATGTGACGTGACTTTATTGCTTTCATTCGATGTAGCAGCTTTGGTTTTTTTGGATCGGTTCTTGGGAGATGATTGTTTGTCCTGATGCTTATTTTGTGTTTTTGCTTACACTGTCTTGTTTCGGTTCACTACACTATACTACACTGTATATTGGTGTTTTGGAACTATGTTTTTCTTTCTTCCCAGTATTTGGGGTTTGAGAATGTTGGTGACAGTACCAGTGTAATGGAAGAAAAGAATGAAAGGGAAAAAAAAAAGAAAAAAAAAGAAAGAAAGAGATGTGATGTGTTTGTTTGTGAAATTTTTTGTGCGTGTCTTCCTCCGGTGGTTTGGAATTTCTCAGTTCCCAATAAAGGAATGCAGCTACTGCAACTTTGCACAATGAAAAATTAAAGTGGGAGATTAATGCAGCTATTGGTTATAAGTGCAGAAATTTAATTTACAGCTTTTCAAGTTTGGTGAGTTGGAAATTGGCTTTATTAGGGCCTTTATGTCTCTCTTGTCTCTCAATTGCTCTAATCATTCTAAATTTCTCCTTTTTCATAACCTCTATTTATCCTTATTAAATTTCATGGGTTTTAATGCTTCGGTGTCTTTTATGGTAAGGTATTTCAATTAAAATTATTGTGAACTATGTGTTTAATTATTATTACTTTAAACTAACTCAATCCTAATATCTTAATTCACTTTAAATCTTCTTAAAAAAAATAATTTGGATTTTATTATTAACACTGGATAAAGATAATTAATATACATTAAATTTTATAAAATTTAATTTATCTTATCTAATAACTATTAATGTAGTTTTATTTTATTTAATAGACAAAAATATCTATAAATATTGTACAATTATATTTAATGTTCATCAATTAAAGTTAAAAAATAATTAAATAATTAAATAATTTTATTTTAATGTTGTTAAAAATTAAAATATAATTAAACATAAAAAAGTTTAAATTAATATAAAAATCAACAAAAAATAATATTAAACATTTAAAAAGTTAAAAAATTAATTTGATACTTTATTGAGTTTTTTTCATGACTTTTCTATAAACTTTTGTAACATTCATCTTAGTTTAACAAAATCTATTACACTAAAATAACGTATAATATTTTAAAATCTGAAATTATTAATTATATAGATTTTTTTTTTGTTTTTTAGTAAAGAGCTTAGAATTCCAAAATACTCATTTGATAGCATAAAAATTTTAAAGGATATTTTTATTTTTATAAAATCTATTATATAGGTATATATATTGTTTTAGTTAATGAAGTTAACTATTTCGGCTTTCAATAAAAAAAATATAAAATCAATACTTATTAATTATTCGTTAATCAGTATGTCTTTAGAGTATTCGGTAGCATTCTCCCATTAATTAAATCCAATATGACAACAAATGAAGTTATTATTATTAGTATCTATGTATCCATTGTCCATTCCATTTATAAATACCTATTTTATTACTTGTTCTGTTATTTGTACTTGTAACTCTCAATATTTATAAATATTTTTACATGTTATTTTTGATGGGTTAAATATGGTTTTGGTCACAAGGATTAAATCCACGTATTTTGGAAGATGAAAGACTAAATTGGTCCAAAGTTTCAGAATTGACTAATTCCAAAATTCACTAAAAGTTAAGAGACAAAAACCATATTTAATCATTTTTTAAATTTTAAATAAAATTATTTAAAAGTAAAATTTTAAATTATAAATTTATATGAAAAAATAATTTGAAAGTACAATTCGGATTAAATTCCTTATTAAAATATTAATAGAAATAAATTTAATATGCATTTAAAAAAATTGCATATTAATGAAAGTACTAAAATATATGCATTTAAAAAAAATCAATCTTTCAAAAAATAATTTTAATTTCACATGTTTAAATACAAAAACAAAAATATGTAAATCAAATTTTAAATAATTATTTAATAATTAATTTTTTTTCACTAATAATTTTATTTTAATGACTTGGTTCTAAAAAAGATTGCTAATAATTATTAGTTGATAGATGATACTACAATGAACCATGATATTATTCGTCGTATTACCAAACATATAATTATATATTCATACTCATTAATTACATTAATTACATGTAAATAGTAATTTAATATTTATCATAAATTTTACCCGAAAATATCTGCATGTATTTTTTTTTTCATCTGCAATTAAGACTTCATTGTCAAATTAGAAAAAGATGAAATGACAATAATTAATTCGCCATAATTTTAATTAAAATGCTGATAAAACTCAAGTGAACATATTAAATACTGAAGTTTAATTATTTTACTGTCTTCACATAAAATAAGATATATTGTTAGTTTAGAATATTAATGACAGGGTTTTGAGTATTAAAATACTAATACTAATTAATGTAGTCATACTTCGTCAACAGAATGAAACCAATATTATTTATTTGCTTCTAAATTTAAATATATTTTTAAGGTATCAATCAGTGGGATTGTGTTATAAACTCAAGTTCATCTAAAATATAATTAAGAGTCATATTATGAGTTTAGCAGTGTCAAATATTTTTAAAAGTTTTTATTTTTTTTCTAAAAGTGTTATGAAATTCGCACTCTACATAATTTTCTATTTATACTTTAATTTTTCAAATTTTATTTTTATGACCCCAAATATAATTATAAATTTAATAGCTTAAAAAAATATTTTCATTTCAGCATAAATATATTTCTAACAAGCTGTCCTGTCCTATCTAATTTGAAAAAGATTGTCTCAATGTTGGTATATAAAAATCATTATATTTGAACTTTTTTTGAGTTATCAACGTATGATAAAAATAATGAGTTATTTAATTGAAAGGCGCGTCTTTATCACACCACTACACTATATTATTCAGTTTTGCTAGCTTGGCACTTGTCGTCGTGTGCCATCATAGAGTCTAAAAAAAAGGCCCCTTAATCCACTTTTTGCTTAAGATGAACAAAATCATTGAATCTCAAAATAATTTGGGATCCGTATCTTCGTTACCATCTTTTTTTTGTCATCAATATGAAAGTATCTTGTTTTGGATATAAAATGTTTAGTAATTGTTCTATATGTACAAAAGAGTGGGTCTTAATGTTCACAAGTTAAAATAACTTTCAACTTTGTATTATTTTGCTAAGGAATCGAAATTATATTTATGTTAACAAACAAGACGAGATGGTATGGTTTTGCAAATTTAAATGGACTCAATTCAATTTAAACATTTAGATGTTCAATAGTTTGATTCTATAGATTAAGCATAGAGATTTTAGGTTTAACATACCCAATTTATTAATATGTGTTGGGTTATATATTCTTTCATATGTTTTGGTTATATATGAGTTATGGTCATAATCATTGAGAGATTGTGGTTTCATATGGTTATATAACGTTAGTCTTACATATATAAGACATTTGACACCACTTTTATACTAAAACCTTAAAATAATGATATTATGGATTTTTATTCTTATATAATGTTTAACTTTATTTTTTCTATCTAATGTGAGGACTATTGATTCATACTTGGACTATTCCCAACATAATATGATAAAAAAAATTACAACTTGGAAGAAGAAATTGATTTAGGGAAATTATGTGATTGAAAAGTGTGATTCTGTGTGATAGTAGTGGGCATAGAAGACATGTGGGTCAGTGGTATTATTTGAGGGAACTTTAGTTAGTGTGTGGATTAGTTTGTCTATTTGTTCCCAAAGCAATGGCTATGGCAAACATTGGAGCTATTTTGTCAAACACAAAATAAAAGTACATGCTGCTTTAGGGATCACTAAGGACCCAAAAGACCATTGTTGCTTAGTTAGGTAATATAAAAGCCACTTTCATTTCCCCTATATGTCCATTTTTTAGCTTTATTTTATTCCCATTATACGCACCCCTTTTCCCTACACACACTTGCAAACTTATCTGTTATTTATTTTGAAGGAAAAACATGCTACTTGAAACTATACATTTAAAACATTGAATTTTATTTCTAATCCAACTATATAAAATTGACAAGTTTGTATCTACTAATATATTGAGTACAAGATGAAATAATAACATATGGTTCAATAATAACCTGAATAGACCGTATGATAAAATTTATTATAATAAAGTTTAGATAACCAAATTTAATTTTATTATAAGATGACATTTGACATTTATATTTATTTATATATTATAAATTTATTGTTATTTATAATCGATATTAGATTTTCAAAAATACATGCATACTTTTTTTTGTTATATATCTTCAATGTTGTCTCTGGTTAAATTTTTTTTTGAAATGTGAAAGCTTTATTTTGAATGAAAGTTTTCATAATAAGTGTAGGCTGATTTCTATAGGATGCAGTGTCAATTGCGGAAAAACACAGGCAATTGCTTCTTCGAATTATTATTTCTGTGACTGTAGCGTATAATTTCAGAAAGGGTTAAATGTACCACAGAAAGACGGTTTCCGAATGATTATACTCTGCAACATTTTTTCGATTAAAAACTATTTATATCATCTAATTACCTGTTTTATGAATAATAGATTTAAACTTACATTATTTGTTTAAACAAAATTAAAATTTTTCGTTCAGTCATTAAAATTTCATATTCATTTTCATTATTTAAACGGATAAGCCTAACCTGATAAAATAATTCAATACGATTATTAGTTTGTGGAATCTTACTACGATTCGAAATCCAACTTCTTTTTAGTAATTGGACAGCTGAAAAATAAAATTTAATGACTTATTATAATATAAAATTTATCTGCACGAAATTTAATTACTACCATTTATCTTTTACATTAAGATAAAAACAGTCATTTACATTACCCGATATATGTCTAACATAAACCCAATTTATGTTTAGTAGCGAAAAAAAAAAAAAAAAAAAAAAGATATATTTTTTAAAAAAATAAAAAATTTATTTATTATTTTTAAAAATATTATAATTATTAAAAACAGTTTAACCGTATGTAAACAAATTTTAAAAATTTTATATGCAATATTTGGATCATTGTATCCACAGACTTTTCTGTCTTTAAATTAGTTTAAAAATTTTACATGCATATTTGGACCGTTGTAACCAGTAAT
>Ga0099822_1002622_pt1 | contig 22518 bp, 10 predicted proteins | sample CowpeawhiteBW_FD_76839 | JGI IMG/M metagenome (GOLD analysis project Ga0099822, IMG submission 76839) | Root nodule microbial communities of legume samples collected from California USA - Cow pea white BW | ecosystem: Host-associated > Plants > Roots > Nodule | place: USA: California | collected... | reverse complement strand
TTTTTTTTATTTTTTTTTTATTATATATATATATATATATATATATATATATATATATATATATATATATATATATATGTATATATATATATACATATATGTATATATGTATATACATATATATGTATATACATATGTATATACATATATATGTATATACATATATATGTATATACATATATATGTATATACATATATATGTGTATATATATATATATATGTATATATATATATTCAACAATAGTTTAATGTTATATAAAAAGGTGTGTTTAGAGTCTTATCACATCTTCCATTTCAAAACATATGAACACTTTAATTATTATATCAATTAATTAGTTAGATTTCTAATTAAATTTTAACTAATTTATAAATGTTTCTTTCCCTTTTGTAAGAATGAATTATATGTATAAATTTTCACTTTTAGCTTTGTGAATTTTGCTTTTAGTTGGATAATTAATTATTTTTGGATTCAATTTTGTTGATAAAATCATCATCATTGAGAACATTACTGCCTTTAGTTTCAAGAATCACGCTATTAACCGAGAAATAAGATTAACATAAAAAACATAAAAATTCCAAATACGTAGAAACACCACAACCATAGAAAATAATTACTATATAAAAATTTGTACAACACAGAAAACACTTTCAATCATTTGATGTCAAGTGCACCCACACTTTTCAAGACGTATTATTTTCATCATCCTAACATAATTGACATTTTGTGTACAAAAATAATAAATTTATTAATCTAAAAATTCACGAATGCTATTATGCAACAATTTATTTGATATTCCAAGTTCCAAATGAGGATCCCACAAGCAATCATGAAACATGTTCAACAGAACAGTAACAATAACAGGGGTATAGCTTCTAACATCATTCCCACAAATTCTGGTACCATTTTACATTCTCATAAATAGATTCTGCACTCTCAGTTCCATGCCTGTACATATGTAACAGCCATTGCCTCACTGTTTCCTACAGAAAAAAAGAAACTTCATTAAATAGTATTTGAAACAAATAGTTAAGAAATTAAAAGAGTTTGTTTATTAGAAATTATACAGAAATGTAGTAAAAAAATTAAAAAAATAATGTACATTTGTGTATTTCAATAATAAAAAAAATTGTTGGGTTCTCTGCAGCCCAATATACTCTAATTTAATGCCATTTTAAAGAAATATCACTTGCTGAAACAATTTTATTAAACTAATATAAAAAAAATATTTTTATCTGCTGTAAATATAATATTAATATAGTTTATTCAGAGACCAATTAAAAATAAAGCAATTAATATTTTATTGAAAAGTATAAGCATATAAGTCAACTTCATTTTTGTTAAAACTATATTATTATTTTAAGATGAAATAAATAATTTTAATTCACATTACCCTACATACACTAGTTTGTATTTTTTTTTTTTGTCCTAAAAAATGAATCTAAACCAATATCTCCTCTAATAAAAAAGGCTAAGTACATTCGATTCTCTTGCTGCATTTTTGTTCAACTTCACCCACTCTCTGTCAATGTTATTTATTTTGGAATAACTCACTACTCTTACCTTCTGTATTTGGGGCCCTCTTTTCCAACCATACGCCAAATATTTCCTTTTCGTACAATACTACCTGCAAACATTTAGATACTAACCTAATGCCTTAAAAAAGTAGTAAGAGTATTAGTTAAAGATTTAATAAATAAAATTTTCCTATAAAATCCATTTAAAAATGTATTAAAATCATATCAAGAAAACAATGATAATTTTTTGGCTTAAACAAACAATTTGGTCCTAATTTTCGTTTAGTTTTTTCAATTTGATCCTACTTTTTATTTTGTTTTCAATTTGATCATATAATATTCGTTAATTTTATTCAATATAGTCATTTTTACTAACACTATTAAAATAGTTAACAAATTATGATCAGATCAGTGTCATTTTGTGATTCTTTTAATTACTTTTAAAAAGAAATTAATTTTTTTATTTTTTTAAAAAAAAGTCCACGTATTAAGCTTATAGCATACAACGTGTAATTTTGTGATTTTTTAATATTTTTTTAAAATTTATTTTAAAATTAAAAAAGTTATTTTAAAAAAAATTCATATATCAAGTCAATATCACGTAGGTTCAGTTTTTTATATTGAATTTGGTCCTAATATTCATAATGTTTTTTTTAATTTGGTCTTAATCTTTTTTTTTTTTAAGTTAATTTAGAGATAGAGTTGGTTTAAAATTAAAACGAAAAATTTCAAAGTAGACAATAACACCATTGACTTAAAATTTTAAGAGGTTAAAAATACTTAAATTAATGGTGTTATTCCTTATTTTTTAAATTTTAAGAGGTGAAAAATACTTAAATTAATGGTATTAAAAATAATTGTTTTTTGGGTTGGTCTTCCACTTACATTGTATTTGACTTAAGTGCTATACTTAAATCTGTAGTGTTCTTCTCCAATTTTGAAAAATGACAGTTTTTTCTAATTTGTTTCTTTAATATGAAATATATGTTAAAATATACTTAATTTATATAGTTATTAAAGTTGCTTTAGTATTTTCGGTTTCTTTAAAAGGAACTTTTTATTTATTATCAAACAATTCTATTTAGAGCTTTTATCCATTAAGAAAAAGATAGTTTCATTATCTGTCAGAATTATATTTGACCTAGTTATTCCTTTAATGAAAAAAATATAACAAAGGCAAGTTAAATGCCATCTATAAATTAGAAAGATATTGAATGTATTCGATTAATTAAATACATGACAATGATTTAATATTTATAAATACTTAAAGACTAAGTATATTAAATAGATCTAAACAAATTATCTTTTTACTAAAAAGACCACATCTTACATTTATCCGGATTTTAATATTAAATTATTTCAAGACGAGTCAATCTCAGTCGAAGATCGAGACAAGTCAATTTCAAACGAAGATCAAGACTAATTAATCTCAATTGAAGGTCGATACGAATAGATCACAGCCAAAGGTCGAGTTGATTTAGTGGAGTGGAAAGGTTGAGTCGATTCTGTCCAATCTTTTAACCCAAGACGAGAGTTGAGTGGATTTGACCCAAACCTCGTTTAACTTAAAATGAGATGATGTTTTGCAATTATAAATAAAAATATAATGAAGAAATTTGAAAAATAATAACATTAATCAAGATTGACTACAAAATATATTCAATATTGATATTTTTTATATTTAACAATTATATGATATTTAGATGGTTTTTTGAATTTGGTGATAATTGAAATACTTTCTCCTAAGAATAAAATTAAAATTCACTGTATTTGAATTGTCTTATCCAAACTATGTCTTTGAAAAATGAAACAATTTGAAATAAGATCAATTTAAATTTAATGTATTTGAATGTCTCACCTTGTGTTTGGATAAGGTATTTTAAGAGGGTGATTCATTTTATCAAAGAATTTAAAATGTTTTATGACAAAATATGTTATTTGGATAAGGAATTTTGGAAAAAGTTAAAATTCTAGTATTTCATGAGTAATTAAATTAATTAAAATTAAGAATATCAAATTCCTCCTCAAAAGTAATTTGAAACTACTCATATTCTCTAATTCATATTTTGATCAATGTGGTTTGAGTCAAACTAGGTCTGGGTAGACTCGTTCGACTTGACGTTGGATCAACCTAACTTAGTGTAACATGTCCCTAACCCAATGTTTCAAACCAACACTAACCCAACTCAACTTGACTAAACTTGATCTGACTTGTCTCGATTCCAACTAGGCCTAACTTGCCTTGAATCGGCTTAACTTAAGCCAACTAGACTTGGTTAGATCTAGAGTGACTTAACTCGTCCTAGGTTGACACAAACTTAGCTCGACCTGGTCTTGATCATACTACGCCTAACCTTGTCTTGATTGGACTAGGAGTGACCTAAGCCTAATCCAACTTAGTCAAATGTGGGTCGACCATGTCTTAGACAACATGGACTCACCCTGACTCGATTGAATGTTGGCTTGCCCAACTCTACTCGACTTGAGCGCAGACCAATTCATCTCAACCTTGGGTTGAACAAACTCAACACGTTCTAGTATTTCATAACTTGAAAATAATCTCATTGAACATAAGTTTTTTTTTTTTTTGCAAATATAAAATGAAAAAAATCTTGAAAAACTTTGACTTAAAAATAACATGAATCAAGATTAACTAAAAAATATTATCGATATTGATATTATTTAATTTTTAGCAATTATTTGATATATAACTCTCTTTTTAATTTGGTGGTGATTAAAATACTTTATCCAAACAAGACAATTAACATTAACTAAATTGGAATTGTCTTAACCAAACAAAAGATTTGAAAAATGTAATAATTTGAAATGAGATCAATGTAAACTCAATGTATTTGAATATCTTATTCACTATTTAAACAAAGGTAAAGTTATTCAAAATAAACCTCCTTCTTCATACATAAGTACATTATGTTTACACTACTAAGAAATAAAACTAAAAATAAAAAATCAATAATAGCCCTTTTCTATCTCCCCAACCTATCTTTGTTGACATTTATCTCTTATAATTAGGGATGTCAACGGGGCGGGTAAGGTACGGGTAGTAGTTCCTCCGTACCCTATCCATTGGATAAATATATGCTCCGTACCGCATAATTTTTTAATATCCACGAATATATATGGGTATTTACAAAAAAATAAAAATAAATATTTAACAACATATTTTAATCGTAAATTCAAATAAAATACAATACATAACATTCATAAATTTTAAACAAAGTCCAAATAATCCATTTAAATAGTGTTGAATGACAGTTTACAAAAAAAAATGATATTTTTAAAAACTAATTGATAAAAAAATGACTCATTCAAAATCAATATGTTAATATTTTAATCATGTTTTTTTAATTTAAATTAGAGTATAGCGGGTACGGGTATCCACAAGTATAAATACTATGATACTCGTACCCGCCGCGCTAACATACGGGTATTAAAAATACATGTACCCATTACCCATATATATCCATTTACAATATCCATTTTCTACCCATTGCGAGTTTTATCTACGGATACCCGTTAGTACGGACTTTTTTGACATCCCTACCTATATAACATCATATGCTTCAATGAAAGACATTATCATCACAATTGAAAACAGCACAAAAGACACAAAATGGGATAAACTATTGTTTTAACAAATATTCATACAAGAAAACATGTTTTAGATCTTACACATATATCATTCATATTCACATCTCATACATATATTGGATAAAATTTTAATTCATTCATTAAAACATCTATTAGAAAATCAAACATCTATTACCTCTCATGTCATAAATTATTGACATCATACATCATTAACATTTGACTCTAGTTTTAGAAGACTTATGTTTTGAATTACACTTAGAGATTTGCATACTATCTTCACAAAATTGCCACCACAAGAAAGCTATGTAATAGAAACTCAGACCACTAATATGATAGGATACTACTCTTTTCAAATCATATGATAGGATACTACTCTTTTCAAATCATAAACTAGGTCATAGGAATTTTATTTGAGTCTCACCACCTAATATTTTTCACTATGTGGATCCAATATTTGTAGAGTCAAGATCATCTCCTTTAAAATCTCAAATCTCAAATTCCCTCAGTGAAAATAACTATATTCTGAACACACCATACATTATAACAATTGTAATATCATATATTTTCATTCATATATACTTCATCCATTAATTACTTACCATATTTAATAACATTCACAATTAAATTAATTGAAATAAAAACAAATAAATAAACAACAATAAAAGAAGAAAAGAAAATATATATTTTTTTAACTTTAGTGAAAATTGTCTCACTTGATGAAAAATCCTTCATTTAGTTGCAACTTTTTTTTTCTTGAGGGAAAACTTTTGTGCTTGAACAAAAATCTTTTGCTTGGGTGAAAATATTAGAAATTTGTATTGTTTAACGTACCCAACAAACCCAAAAATATCTTTCAAAGTCTATAAACTCTATAAACTTCAAACAATTATAACATAATTTAACATCATTCAAAAGTCTTTACATCAAAATCAAAATTTAAATATCAAATTATAAAAGTTTCATATCTTTACTCTTCCAAAAGATATAATATAAACAACTTTCATAAAAGAACATGCATGCATAATATATATTCTATTGTGATTAAGTTACATCCGGTCAATCCAAATCTTCTATCCATGGTATTATCAAAACCATAAAAGATTCCCTCGTTAAGGTTTGTTTTTCTATGATGACAAAATTTTGGGATACCAGCATAGTCGAGATATCAAAATTCATATCGATGTCTAATATAACCTTGTTTGGAAGGTTTATTTTGTTCAATAATAAAAACAAACCTTTATGATCCTAAATCAACAGATATTCATCTTAGCTTCAAAGAGATCACATGAAATAATCCTTACATCCATGCATACAAAACTTTCCAAAATTATCTTAAAAAAAGTAACTTATTCAAAAATAAAAACTTATCGAACAAAGTTGTTCTATTCTTCACCAAAATCTTTGTGGTGGGATCTGACATAAAGAAAGAATAAATAAACTCTTTAGTAATCTTGAGAGAAGTAAAAAAAAGAAGAAAAAAAAATGTTTCCATAAAAGATGATAATTCTTCTGAATGAAATATGAATAGTTAACTTTTTTCTATTTATAAATTTTGGATTTTGATAATAAAATATTCATAAATTATAATTTAGATAACCAATTATAATTTATTATACAAATAATTATAAATTATCTTTAAAGTAATCTTCCTTTTCCTTTAATGAAACCTATTTTTAATTTTGTCCACATGTATAGAGGTTTAGAAACATGTTTTTATTTGTAATATCAATAAATAATATTCTATTAGTTAAATTAATATGAATTTTTCTTTGATTTTAGATTTTTAGTATATATGTTACAAAATAACTTTTTTTTTATCACCAAACGAATATTATAAATCTATAATTAAAGCATTTTATTTGTTTACACAATATATACAACAATAATATTTAATGCCTTAGTTCTTAAAAGGACATGTCCATCATAAAGAACAATACAATCTGAACTTTAGATATATAACATAAGACACAAATACAATACAGAATACCTATATTAGTTTTTAGTATATATTTATACTTATATATTTATCACTAAGCTTGACATAGTTAGACAATATTTAGTCAGATAATTAGAGGACTTAAGTGACATAATTCAAATTCAACAAATTAGATTGAGTTTTTACGCGTGATTGGATCAAATTCAATCAAATTCTATAGAGAGATGGATTCGGTTAAGAGATATATGTCAAGCTTACGATCCAAAGTTATCATAGAAAGATGTTTGTTTGACAATTTGTTATTTATTTAATTTTAATACTTAATTTATTTATACCTTTATATTTAGTTTTACTTGCAATATTAATTACAAATTACAAACTTTAACACTTTGTTAAAACTTGTTATCTTTGATCCAACACTATTATAAGTAAGTTGACTTGAATATAATAATTATGTAATTAATTATAAGATATAAATTCATTTAATAAAAGTTATAATAACTATGACTATATATTTGTCAACGATATTTTTGAAGCAATGTAATCGTATTTTATAGGAATTTATGTTTTTATATAATTTAATATTTTTTAGTGGAATATATATTTTGTTTGCATGTACTTTTATAATACCTCTATTTAAAAAAAATTATCAGTAATAAAAAAATATCAAATATAAGGAATATATTTAAGGATAAATGAAGATATTCAATATCACAGTGTAAAGTGTTTTCTAATCCATCCTTTTCAATAGTCCAATTATTATGACTATGTGTTCTTGGCATTGTTACTAACTAACAAATAATATATTATAGTAAAATACTTTAAACTTATATAAACAATATTAACTATTTCACACTATGAAGAGTAATTGCTAAGTTTGGTCTCATTTTTATACAAAATAAAGAGACACCTTTAACTAAAGTACCTTTAATTATATTATACTAGCACTAAAAAATGATTTCAATTTGTTTATATTTAAGTCTACAAAATATTACCTATATTTTTTCTCTTATATTTGAGTTAAGGAGAAATAACATTTATCATTAAATAATTCAACACTAATAATAGATATTTTTTAAAGTATATGGTTACTTTAAAAATTTAAATAATTCAGTAAATATTCTTCTCTTAATTAAGTGTCTTTTTATTCGCAAAACTCAAATTTTAAATTTATTATTTGTTTAAACTAACCTTATGTTCGTTATAAAAAGACTATGCTAATTATTATTCACAAGCAGTAGTTAAAGAATTAAAATTATTCAAGATTTAGACATGTGAATAATATTTAGAGTAGATAGCTGTTTCCCATTCCAATATATTTATAGGTATCCTATTTAATGGTACTAGGAGTGTTTCTTTAGTTTTTTGTCACTGTTATGAATTAAAAAAAGTCAAGGAACTAAAACTATATATTTTATTAACAATACAACACGCAAGACTATTTATTACCAATATATTTTTGTTATACTTTTTCATTTTAATCGATTGATGTTAGTTCAAGACTATAGTATATATTTGATTAGCAGTCACTTACTACATTGTTTTTATTTTCATTCTTTATAAAAAAAACATTTCAACGCAATATTAGTATTTATTAATAGGAGACGAAATTGAAATAAAAGTTTTAACATTTCACTAAAAATCTGATAATGTAAATCACTATGATTTTTAAAATGCTGAAACAGTGTGGTAGTAGAAGATAGAAACCTAGGAAATATAGTGTACTCTAAAATTTTGTTGCATAAGTGGAATACAAAAATTCAAAGCTACAACTCTTCACCATACTTTCAGAAAAATAAATAATAAATAATGTTGGTCAGTCTCATTTAATGGAAGACTGAAAATCTATGGCATTGTTGACTTTACACACAATGGTAGAAGAAGTTTGGTGTACAAGTATTGGCCACAGTAATCTATTCTCTTCTGAAAGACAACCTATATGCAGAACTTGCTAGCTGTTTCCAAGCCATAGCAATTAAAGTTTTCTCCCTTGTGGGAACCAAGGTGGGTTGGAAATTGAAAACTGGTAAATCAGATTATTTGCTTTCTATCAGGTGCACTCAGTTTTCCATCTTTATGTGATTGCTTTCTGAATGTTTATTTATGAATACAGAAAGCATATATATATATGACCATATTACATATATTCCATGAATTGCTGGTTAAAATCAACCAATTGAAACTGTTTATACCATTCATATTATATATGTTGATATTATTTATATTTATACCTAGGGCATGTATGTCTCTGTCATGATCCAATAAACGAGGTGGTACTGTGTTATTTATTTCACTCTCAAGGGATGATGCATATTTTATATATTCATCAAGTGAACTTTTCTAATTGTATTGAGTAGGAGACAAAGATGCAATGCAAAATAAGGTTTCTGAATCCTAAACCCTTTTAGAGCAAGCATAGCAAAGAAAATGGTGTGTACCTTCAATTGTTATACCACATTTGCATTCTAATTACTTAAGATTTTGATAAAAAAGAAAAGGGTTTGTGGAGAGAGGACATGTCCAACTAAATTTTAGTCATGTGGTGAAGGTTCTTCAGAAAAGTTAAGGCTTTATTACTGGAAGAAGTGAATTAATAGCAAGAGTAAATGCACCCTGCAAGACATCAACTAACCACACACTCTTCCCACCTGCTAATATTTACTTCACTTCTTTGAACCATTTTATATTCCATGCTTTCTCTCTTCTTCAAACCACTTCAAAATCCTCACCATTCTCTCTCTATTCTACATATCTCTCTCTTGTGTTCTAAGCAGCTAGAAGCAACAATGGAGAGGAAAAGAAGCCATGCCTCTCTTACCATGCTTGCAATGCTTCTTGGATTACTCTCTCAGAGCCTTGTCATTCCTGTGATGTCCATAACTGTTGAAGATCAGAAGAACTACTACACCCCAGATCCACATGCTGGAAATCCCCCCTCAGGTTTCTCTGATTCTCTGTGTAATCCTCTAACTAAAGTGTACCTACACTAGTTCAATATTCATGCAAGATAGTATATGTTTCTAGCAACTTTATGAGCTAAGACAATTTGAAATGAACCAAGTTTGAAGTTCATAGAAGATTTTTTTGTATATATATATGATAGTGATATACACTGTGTTGATATCTTGTTCTTCACTCATTTCAGGCTCACACAGAAGTCCTCCATCTCATGGCCATGGAAGCTCTCCACCCTCACATGGTGGAGGAAGCTATAGTCCAACTCCATCAACACCCTCAGGTGGAAACTGTGGATCATCACCCCCACATCATCATGATCCAACACCCTCAACTCCATCAACTCCATCAACCCCATCAACCCCATCCACACCATCAAACCCTCCTTCAGGTGGATACTATGGAGGTAGCCCCCCAACACCTATCACTGTGAGCCCACCAACCACCCCAGTAGACCCTGGCACCCCCTCTATCCCCTCACCACCTTACACTCCTTCCCCATCTCCCTTCACTGGCACATGCAAGTAAGTTACTTTCACAACCTTCATGCAGATCACCATCTTAATGCAGATATCACCATTTTAAGTGTACATGAATTTATAATAAGTTCTTACATTTCTCATTTCTACTTCTCTCCATTGCACACACTCTCTCTCTCTCTCTCTGTAGTTTTGCAAGTTCAGGTTTTCTACTGGTATATTTTAAAGACACAAGAGAGTAAAAGTACATAAAAATCCAGTACAGAACACAAATTCATAGTTTTACACTTCTCACTTGTCTCTCTTCTTATTTCTATCTCATCTGATATATCAAAAGAACAATGCAAACCAGACTAATAGATACATTTTTTGGTGTTATATATGTATATATATAAGCTGATGGATGTTTTCCTTGAATGTTCAGCTATTGGAGGAACCACCCAGCAATCATATGGGGAATCCTAGGGTGGTGGGGAACCCTAGGAAGTGCATTTGGTGTGACCAGTGTTCCAGGGTTCAGTCCTGGTCTGAGCTTGCCACAAGCACTTTCCAACACCAGAACTGATGGATTAGGAGCACTTTACAGAGAAGGCACAGCTTCATTCCTGAACTCCATGGTGAACACCAAGTTCCCTTACACCACCAACCAAGTCAGAGACAGATTTGTGGCTTCACTCAGTTCTAACAAGGCTGCACAAGCTCAAGCTCAGCTCTTCAAGATGGCCAATGAAGGAAGAATGAAGCCTAGACCTTGAGATTCATCATTTAGTCTTAGTTTTATTTGGTGTGTCAATTTACTGAGTGGATTTAAAGCATTTATGTTTCATATTTCTGTTAGTTTCTGTCATTCAAGCCTCTCACATGTGTTATTAATATGTCTTTAGATGGATATCATGTTTTTTCTTCCAGATTTAATGCAAACTTTGTGGTATTCGTTCAATAAAGTTTATTCACCTACAATATTCAAGGGTTCATTCATTTTTGTTTAAATTTTAAATGAATCAGTGCTTTCTACAAGTTATTATATTATTTCAAATTCATAAGAAAATACAATTTTTTTCATTTTACAAAAAATATATAGTAATTTTTAAACAATTGTTTGAATTCAAAAAATGAAGGTAATTTTTTCTTTGTGAAACAAAAAAAATAAAGAATCTTGTGATTCTAAAGTAAAATAAAATCGATTTAACCATTTTAGACTTTCGAAAAAAATTTAATGTGGTTAGAAAAAGGAATACTTAAAAGAATGTCTATTTCAACTTTTCAAATCTAGTTGAGCAAGATAAGTTTTGCCTCTATTTGTATGTTATAATTTTGTTTTTATTACTCTTAGTTTATGTGTAATTCAACACTTATTTAAAATTATTTAACAGTAATTTGATCTCTTTTATACACCAAATACTCTTTTAATATTTGTTAATGTATATTATATATACATAATGTATTATATTTTGTTTTTTGTTTTCCTTTTTCTCTCATATTGAGTTTTATTAGATCAACTTCATTCTCTTTGATAAAATTATCCTAAGTCATAATTTTTTTTATATAAAACTCATCTTTATTGGAGATGATATCCAAAGTCATAAATTTAAGATTTAAGGTTTATGTCTTATGAAACTTCTTTATTGAATTTTAAATAGATTATGAATCATAATAATAAAGAAAAATTATTTTATTTTAAAAGCTACTTCTAATAAGTTTTAGAAAATAATATCATAAAAGTAAAATCTTTTAAAACTCTTACAATAAAATAAAAGTTATGATATAATATAGTCTTAAAAATATATATAGTATACAATGAGAAAAAAAAATTAAGAATTACAATCGTAGTTGAAATAGAGATAATATTAATTATACCTTAAAAGATTCCAACCATTTAAATGTTTAGTATTGTGTATGATTTCTAGTAATGGTCTTGTTGGTAATAGCCATGGCAGGAGCAGTTAGTGCAATTAATCTGAAAATAAAGCCTAAAAGGCTGTCGTTTGGTTTGAAACATTAAAGATGTCAATAAAATTGACTTCAAAGTAAGTTAGATCATTATCAATAACTTTCATTAAATAATTTATTCCCTATTATTATTTAATATTTAGCATGCGTTTAATTAACTTTAAGTAAGATTTTACTTGGTTTTACGTTTTATTTCATGTAAATAATTTAGATTTTATTATAATAAGTTGTTTTTGGTTTGGTTTGGTTCCATGTATTTATATATTTTTTTTCTTTTTATAATATTTAAATAGGAAAACATATAATTAATGACTTTGAAGTGTTGGGTATCAAAATTTCACAATTTAAATTTAGATTGCTGAAAAACATTTATTGATATCCGATATTTATATCAATTAAAATAACTACTCCATCTGTTTCAAAATTATTATAACTTAAATCTATTACATATTAGAATAGCAAGAAATATACCATTGTTTAAAAAGAAGTTTTTTGATATAGTTTGATTCTTTTTATAAATGCATAACTTTAACTAAGAAATAGATATAATTAATTCACAGACATACTATAAAGAATAATATTTCATTATAAGAAAGTAAAATCATCAAGCATTTTCAAATTTTGGTATTTTCAAAAGGAGGTATTATTTGTCAATATATAGTACAAATTAACTTTTCTAATACGTACTTTTATCTTTAATTGCATATGCAATGTGCAGAAGATTAGGGCCTTGAAAATCTCCAATAATTTAGCAACTAATTAATGGTTTGTGAGACATGAATAAAGGAATGAAAACACTCACATGCTAAAGTGTAGACATAAGGAAGGAGAGAAACAAACTAATAACAAAAATTGCAAAGAAAATCCAAAACTATATTTTGAAGAGCTATTATAAACTTTCCTATTTAGGTAAAAAAATTATTTTATTACTTTATTTTAATTAAAAAATAAAAATTAATCTATTTTAATTCCAATTTTTAGAAGCTTTGTTAAGTTTGTCAAAAAAAATATTGTCAAAAAAAGATAATTTTCGAATTTTAAATACACGTTTTCCTCATATTTTGTCGTGTGTGTTTGTTGCATGTTAGCATCCAACGCAAAGCAACAATTCACATTAAGCCAGGGGTGGCAATACAAACCGACCGTCCTATTTAGGGTCATCCTACACTTGACCTGTAAAATGCAAGTTAGACTAGACCATCCTGCGTTGAAAATGCAGGCTAAAAAGTCTTATCCACCCTGCATAAGTTCTGGCCTGCAGGTTGAGCCACTTTTTTTTTTAATTTCTTTTGATAAAAATCTGGTTCGCCCGTGGACCATAACCTATGAGGTGCGGGCTAGACTTCTAAGTCCGCATTTCAAAGTGGGATGGGTCAACCTACCACATTTTGCGAACCAAGTGCAGAGCAAACCTAAACGGGGACAGACTCACATTGCCACCAGTGATAGATTTTCGGAAATTATTTTGGGGTGCCAAAATGGGTCAGCATACTTTTTTGTAATGTATGAAACATATTAAATGGGGTTTAAATGTTTTTTTATCTTTTAACTTTCACGAAATTAGAGTTATTTTTTGTCCCAAACTTTAATTTAATAATTTGATATTCAAACTTAAAGAATGAATAGATATAATCACTTTAACCCAACTCTCTTAAATTTTTTTGATGTGTCAAATAACGTTTTATATTGGTATTTAAACTACATACACTATTTAACATATTTTTAGGCTCAAATTTCTATCAAGAATATTGTTTAACATGTTAAATAAATTAAATATCATTAGATTAAAACAATTAAATCCATTCATTTTTAAATGTTAAAAATAAAAATGTATCAAAATTTGGAACATAAACAAATTACAATTTCATTTTAAAGATTCAAACAAAGTATATTTAACTGTATTACATATATTAAAACTATAAAAGTTTATTTTTATCTATATTTTAATTTATTTATTTGAAAACAATTGGGGCACCATTGCCCCGTCACACTATGCTAAAGTCCGTCCCTGATCGTCACCCTATGTGTAGTGTTTGACTTGGGGCACAAGTGTAATTAATTGAAGGAAAAATATTTTTTGTGAAACCGATTGGTTTGAGATTATAATGTGCAAGAAAGAGAGGGTCCACTTTAGCAACATGAGGAATCTTGTACTATACATGCTTTGAATATTAGTGACCATTGGTGTACATTCTTGTGATAGACCTTCAATGATGTTATCAACATGTTATTTATGTGGGACGAGGTTATTGTCTATACATGTGACTTCACCAATAATGATTTGGTTTGAAACAAAAGATCTAGTATCATTTCGTCGTTAAGAACGACATAGCGAAGGTTAATATGAAATTACCAAACATACACCTTCATTTGAATAATAATACTCCTGAATCAAAGAGATATTGTGGAGAAATTAATGGGTTAATAACCAATATTTGAAGTTTTGAGATTTAATGACATGTTCATTTTGTTGTCTTCAATGAAGATGGTTGAAATCATTGAGTGCTTCAACTATGAAAGAAAAACATGATTAGGTGTGAAACGATGAGATCGAAAACAATCAACCAAGAGAAAAGAAATAGTTAAAGAAAGAAAATAGGTATTATCATGCGAAAGATGTGAAATTATAAGGTGACTAGAAAGTTAAAAGGAAGAGTAAGAAAGGTAGTTGGTTCAATTATGTCATTAATAAAATACTTATAATTAATATTTGATTTTATAATTATTTTTATTTTATTTATTAAAATTATTATGAAAATACATTATCAAAAGGTTGCAACGACTGAGCATCCCGTTTTGCATTTATAAACTTCGTGTGAAAAAAAAAATACCAACTATGATCATAAAGTTTTCTTAATAAAACAAAATTAAGTTTGAATTTTAGAGTTTAAAACATAATTTAAAAGTTTAGAGTGTCCGACGTGGACTTGATGTACTATATAACATGCTGTCCAAGACCACGCGTAACACGCTTATTTTATTTATTTATAAAACACTCGTGGTTATGGTACTCATATTTTAAAATAAATACAGTAATATCATTATTCAAACATAATAACAAATATAATGACAGGTTTAAAATATTATGTTTAAGCATTAATTTAAATTTAAATGCAATATTTTTAAGCTTGATATGAGAAATGAAAAAGTAGCGTTGAAATAAATCTTCATTAAATAAGTTATGTAAAGTTAGATATGATTTGTCTATTTTAATCTCCGGTGTCTTTTTTTTTTCTTTTTTCTTTTTTCTTCTTTTAAATATTGCATAATACGTTGCTTGTAGAGATTTATACATAATAACACTTCTAGTAATGGTTTAATGTTTTAGGAAAATATTATACTAACAAAAATATGTTTATAATGCCGAACATTTGTTTTAATAAATAACACTTTTATGGTACTTAATATTTTTAAATTTCTAATACACCAACTTTTTTAGAGAATAGAAAATAGAATAACTTTTGTCATTACTTATGTAAATAGCTACTTTCATGGATAAGTTATAATTAGGATTGTGTTAAGAAAGTATACACAATCCGTAAATGTTGAACATTGTTTCGGCCTGTGAATCTCCAATCGTGTTGTTAGTTTGGCGTTCTTGTCCATCAATCGATTATTGGGTACTTGTCAAATATGTTCTGATGCTAAAGTCAACGTATGATCGATCAGTTAAAGTAATAAATAATGTAATTAATGCGAGACAAAAGTTCCAACAACCATACGTTTGACTTGTATTTATAGTTTTCTCCACGGGCCTGTGATTAGGATCGGGCTAATTAAGGCCCAATCGTTTTTAATCATGATTACATACTTGTTTACACTAATTAGGTGTTTAGGTGATCCATATGGGTGTCGTTTCGTACACATGATCAAACATTTTGATACATAATTTGTTATGACGATGCCCCTTGACGTGGTCAAGCAGATGCTGATCGCATATCTAGAGATCTTCTTCAAAGTAATCTCACATGAGCGGCGGTCGAGCATATGCTGATCATGTATCTGGAGATCTTCTTCGAAATAGTCTCACACAAGTGGCGGCTAAGTGGATGTTGATTGCATATATGGAGATCTTCTTCAAAGTAATCTCACATGAGTGGTGTCGAGCGGGTGTTGATCGCATGTCTTAAGATCTTCTTCCAAGTAATCTCACATGAGTGTCGACCGAGCAGGTGTTGATCGCACATTTGGAGATCTTCTTCGATATAATCTCATACGAGCGACAATCGGCCAGTCAGCTGAGGCAGTCGACCGAACCATACAATGCATAGTTTGCGGGTCTTCACAAATTAGATGATGTTTCACACAATCAGCAACCTTATTTGGTGTAGGGTCTTCTTGTCCTGCCTTAAAAAAGAAGCCTTAGAATGGTTTCCCAAACTTCTGCCGAACAACATAGAGAGGGTGGCTCAGTTCATGTAGATGGAAGCCACCCGACAAGTCATCGACGGGCACAAGGAACCAAAATTCAGCAATTACACCTATCTTAGCATTTCAAGGACTAAGATCCTGTAGGAGGCCTATAGATCCGACATGCCATCGCCCCCGAGGAAGAATTGGCATCGGTTGACGCCGATGGAAACAAACACTGCTTGCAACATTGGCCACACTAAAGAGAGTGCAACACCCTAAAGGATAAAATCAAAGAGTTTATCAAAGCCGGTCAGCTGAAGCAATACGTTAGGAAGGACCAGGCATAACCCAGTCCTCCTTGGAGAAGAAACCCCATACGATCCCCCAAACAATCCTACTAGTCCGACTTGACCAACCGCATATTTGATCAGAAGGGCGGGTCCTCTAGCAGAAGGAGCCGTAGTAGAAGCAGAAGTCAAAATTATCGGGGTTTGTAGGCGGTGGAACCACCTCATTTGCTCAAAAGAGATATATTTGAGCACTTAAATTCGTGCACCTAGTAGAAAAGAGAATCATAAGCATGCCTCCAATCACCTTCACCGACAAAGACTACAAGACCTCCGATCCTGACCAAGACAACTCCATGGTCATCTCGATCGAGCTAACTATCATGGCACACTGATAGTGCCACGTGACACAACTATAAAGTAACACGTGAAAAATATTTCAAAAAAAAAATTAAAAGATTAAGAAAAATAATAATTTTTTTAAAAATAAAAAGAATTCAAATAAACTGCAAATTGACATATGACATTGTCGTTAACACCATTTATATAGCACTAATAGAAAAGATCTAATTGTATCATTTATTCACAAATTAGCACCAAATTGAGACTAAAAAAATATCGGAAGACCAACTTATACATTTTTAAACAAAATATGGGATTAAAGGAATAATTAAACCAAGAATATACAAATAACTATAGAATTTTCTCATAAAAATTGCTCATAATAACTAATACTAATAACTAGAGAATTTGTTCATACCAAGATGATCAACTACACATTCTTTTCAACATAATTTCTTCGATAATTAAAATTATTACATATTAAAAAAAATACTAAAATATTTCATTATATAATATTTTTGATGATATTTCATTATATAATATTTTTCACTACTTTATTATTATAATATACAAAATAAAAAAAATATAACTCGTGCATATGCACGGTCAGTCTAGTAGTTTGATACAAAAAACTAGTCACACTTTTCTATTAATTTTTTTTCTTAATAATTTTATAGCCTTTAATAAACTTTAAAAATCAACTAAAAACTGGTAAAGTGAGTGTGTGAAAAAAACAAGCCACTACCTCCTTCAATTTTTAATATAAGTTAATATTTATGTTTATCATTTCTATATTTTTAGTCTTTTCATGTTAGTTTCATGTTATTTATGCATTTAGCATTGCATCACAGTTTGCAACGTGTGAAGTTATTAAAGATTATGTTCCTCGTGCCACAATATATAGATACGTTGATTAAAGCTTATGGACAAAGATTGTTGATAAAAAATAAAAAAAGCATATGAAGAATAAAAAAACGTTACTCGTGATCCATGAGAGTGATGAAACTACGAGAAAAATACTATTAAATTATTATTGTTATTATAAACTATAAATACACACATGGTGTAATAACTTTTGATCACAACACTCTTTTTTCTTCCTTTATTTTCAACCAAACTTTCATTTTTTGATCGTTTTGCTGTTGTGGCTGAGGAGCTTCTGTAAGTTAACCATTATTACCCACTTTTCAATTTACTGAAATTAGTTGTTGAAGATTTTGATCTTTTTGTGTTCGATTATGCCATTGTTTCGTATGTTAAAGTAAGATTGTAGTTATACTCTGTTTCAGTGTTCATTCTGGTCTCTCGTCTTTGGTTATGAACAATGGTTGGTTCTGGTTGAGTCTTTAGAACAACCCAAGAAAATATTGTGCTGTTATGATCAATTTGCAGTTTTTGATTTCTTATATTCCTTAGTGCTTATGGTATCATGAAAATTAATTGAAACAACACACTTTCAAAATGTTTTGACATTGATAATTATAAAACTTAACATTTGTTTTACTGAAAATAATCATTTGTGTACTATTTAGCCTCAGGGTAGGGTGTAAAAGGTTTTCTAAACATTCTTAGGAATTGTTGTGACATGATTCAACACTGCGAGCCAAACTTGTGTGATAGATATATCTGACAAGAAGTTGCATTGCTATGCACTAAAGTTATGCAGATATGGCCAACACCTACAAGCCAAAGAACATTCTCATCACAGGAGCAGCAGGGTTTATTGCATCTCATGTCTGCAACAGGATCGTCCGAAACTACCCTGACTACAAAATCGTTGTTCTGGACAAGCTCGATTACTGTTCAAATTTGAAGAACCTGATGCCGTCACGTTCATCTCCAAATTTCAAGTTCATAAAGGGAGACATTGGTAGTGCAGACTTGGTGAACTACATTCTCCTCACCGAGTCCATTGACACCATCATGCACTTTGCCGCACAAACCCATGTGGACAATTCCTTTGGGAACAGTTTTGAGTTCACCCAGAACAACATTTATGGCACACATGTGTTGCTGGAGGCTTGCAAAGTCTCCGGTGGCCAAGTGAAGAGGTTCATCCATGTGAGCACTGATGAGGTTTATGGAGAGACAGATGAGGATGCAGTGGTGGGAAACCATGAGGCTTCTCAGCTGTTACCTACCAATCCGTATTCTGCCACAAAAGCTGGTGCTGAAATGCTTGTCATGGCATATGGTAGGTCATATGGCTTGCCTGTGATAACCACAAGAGGGAACAATGTTTATGGGCCAAATCAGTTTCCTGAGAAGCTGATTCCAAAGTTCTTGCTCCTGGCCATGAAAGGAAGGATTCTTCCAATTCATGGGGATGGCTCTAATGTCAGGAGTTATCTCTATTGTGAAGATGTGGCTGAGGCATTTGAGATCATTCTCCATAGGGGTGAAGTAGGACATGTTTACAACATAGGCACAAAGAAAGAGAGGAGGGTGATTGATGTGGCAAGAGACATATGCAGGCTTTTCAACTTGGATCCTGACACCCATGTCAAGTTTGTGGAGAATAGGCCTTTCAATGATCAAAGGTACTTCTTGGATGATGAAAAGCTGAAGAATTTGGGGTGGTGTGAGAGCACTACATGGGAAGAGGGGCTAAGGAAAACCTTGAGTTGGTATGTGAAGAATCCTGATTGGTGGGGTGATGTTTCTGGTGCTTTGCTTCCTCATCCAAGAATGCTCACTATGCCAGGAGTTGAGAAGTACTATGACAGCACAGAAATGACCAAAAATGCTTCCAATGTCGATGCAAGCCATGCCAACCAGAACAAAATGGTGGTTCCAACTATAAGAAGCAATGTGCCACCACGAAAGCAATCTGTGAAGTTCTTGATCTATGGTGGTGCAGGGTGGATTGGGGGGCTTGTAGGAACCCTTTGTGAGAAGCAAGGGATACCCTTTGAATATGGCAAAGCACGTTTAGATGATGGATCACAATCACAAATCTTGGCTGACATAAACACCAGTAAACCAACTCATGTTTTCAACGCTTCTGGTGTGACAGGAGCACTGAATTTGAAGTGGTTTGAAGCTCATAAACCAGAAGCCATACGAGCAAACGTTGTTGGTGTGTTAACATTGGCACATGTTTGCAAAGACCAAGGTCTCCCCATGATGAATTATGCCTTTGGTGGTAATTTGGAAGACACAAAAAACTCCACTGGCGATGCTTTCTATTTCAGAACGCAAGCCAAGGTAGGTTAAAAAGAAAAAGTTGCACACACTGTTTATTCCTTTTGCCATTCCTGTGGCAATTTTTGCATGATCACTAACTTTGGTTTTTGTCACCATATGGTTTTAGGTTGAAGAATTGCTAAAGGAATATGACAATGTGTGCACCCTAAGAATCCAATTGCCAGTGTCATCTGATCTCAGCAACCCACATAACTTCATCAGTAAGATAACAAGTTCTGATAAAGTGGCCAACATGCCAAACAGCATCACTGTTTTGGATGAACTTGTGCCCATTTCAATTGAGATGGCCAAAAGGAATTGCAGGGGCATTTGGAACCTCACAAACCCTGGTGTTGTGACCTGCAATGAGATTCTTGAGATGTACAAGGATTATATTGATCCTAGTTTCAAATGGGTTAATTTTACACTTGAAGAACAGGGTCAATTCCCTTCTCCAAGTACCAATGCAATGGATGCATCACAACTGCAGAAGGAATTTCCAGAGCTTTTGCCTGTTAGGGACTCATTGCTCAAATATGTGTTTGAGCCAAAAAAGAAAACTCTGGGTTATTGAGTGGCATAATTAACTATAAATAAATGTATACATGTCTATCTATTTATTTTTCCACTTTTTGCTACTGTGGTATGAATTAGTTTGGTATAATCATACTATTGAATTTCACATTTCTTCCTACTTTCTTTTCCAATTTGTGTTTCTTGTAGATTTTGTGGAAACAAAACTATTTTGGTCGAAATAAAGAGAAGTTGCAGCAGCCCAATAGTGGTTCAATTAGGGTTGAAAAGTGATGCATAAATATATCGAATTAAGTCACGTACTGAAAGCATCCACGCATTTAGTGTTCAAGAGACTAAATCATTTAATTAGACTCCAAAGAGCAGGTGAACGTTCTAATCCTTGTGTTACATTGAATAAATAGAATTAAATATGTTTTTTTTTTTCTTAACTTTCACTAAAAATTAGTCTATTTTTGACTTTGAACTAATTTAGTCTTTAAACTCTAAAAATACTGGATTTAATATTTTAACCAAATTTTGATAGACAAGAGAGTGTATGTAGAAGCAAGAAACAAGAATGAAAAAACATGTCACCGAGGAAAAGAGAGTAAGCAATATATATACACTCTCCAAGAGGAGCGAAGAGAGAAGAAAAGGTAAGAATCCGAAAAGTTCAAAAGAGGAGCCCTGATAGAGGAAAGAGTCTCTCATAGGCAAAAGATCAAACATTTGGAAACGACTGAGCAAATGCCTTACGCTGAGTTGTTCAGGCTAAGACACCATCGAGCATAAAAACTTATAATCACTAAATTAGAAGTGCGTTTGAAAATATTGGAACAATCAAATTAGAAGTGTATCCAAATTGGTCTGAAATATTAAGACAACCAAATTAAAAATCATCCAAAATGGTTTGAAATATTTGAATAATCAAATTAGAAGTGCATCTAAAATTATTTAAAAGGTTAAAATACTTTTTTGGTCCCAATTTTCGTGAAGTTTTTTTAAATAAGTCCTAATTTTGGTGTTTTGTTCAAATATGTCCTAATTTTCGTCAATTATGTTCAATTGGGTCCTTTTTTACTAACACCGTTTAAATCATTAACGGCCATGAACAGTGATTGCCACGTGTCATTTCGTGGTTTTTTTGATTTTTTTTTAAATTTTTTTAAAATTTTTTTTAAATGTACACGTGTCAACCCAAGAGTGTGTCACGTTTCACTTTGTGGTTTTTTTGAATTTTTTATTTTATTTTTTTGAATTTTTTTAAAATTTTTTTGAATTATTTTTTAAATGTCCACGTGTCAATCTAGTAGTGTGCCACGTGTCAAAGTCAATATTCTATATTCAATTTGGTCCCTATATTTGTTATTTTTGTTCAATTAGGTCCTAA
>Ga0099822_1002618_pt1 | contig 22531 bp, 13 predicted proteins | sample CowpeawhiteBW_FD_76839 | JGI IMG/M metagenome (GOLD analysis project Ga0099822, IMG submission 76839) | Root nodule microbial communities of legume samples collected from California USA - Cow pea white BW | ecosystem: Host-associated > Plants > Roots > Nodule | place: USA: California | collected... | reverse complement strand
ATATATATATATATATATATATATATATATATATATATATATATATATATATATATATGAGGGTACTTTGTTGAATTAAAGTTTAGCGGGTACTGGTATCCATGGGTACAGATACTATGATACCTGTATCCGCCCCGTTAACATGCGGGTATCAAAAATATCCGTACTCGCGGGTAGCGGGTATCCATTTTTAATATTCATTTTCTACCCGTTGCGGGTTTTATCCGCGGATACCCGCGGGTACGGATTTTTTTGACATCCTTACATATGAATGTATAGTTAACGACATGGTACTATATGTTCACTTGTTGTAAATGACCAAAGTTCGTTTTGTTTACATTGCCAATAAGACATTAATAAAAGAAAATTTTAGATTTTGTTGCTAAGTTGTTTGTTTTATGATTACAATTATACAATTGTGAAAAAACAATATTATGTTTTGGACTTTTTTTCTCTTATGTATAGAGCAGTTCAAAATGTTGGTCCATTATATCTTACATAAATATAATACAGAAAGAATTAAAATGTTAGTCCATTGTATTTCACATAAATATAGCGGATATCGTTCAAACTATGATGATTTGAGAGAGAGAATAGACGGAGGATTTGTGTTGATCATAAGAGATTGGCTGAGAGAAACATGTCATCTTACATGCAATTATATGCAAGTGTTATACTTTTTCACTTACTGCGCAATGGCACACATGCAAAGCATGGAGGTAGGTGGTTGTGGACGTGTGGTGGTCTCTACTTGTCGATGGTGGAGTCAATTTGAAAGCGAGATGCGTAATAGATTCTCAAGCCATTTTCAGTGAAAGGAGAATTCATTCTCAACTGTTTATAGTGAAAGGAAAATCGATTTCCTTGCTTATGATTTTGGAGATAATTGATTCTTATTCCTTTACATTATTCAAGAATTGATTCTTGTGCTTGTTATTTTTTGAAGAATCGATTCCCATTACAAAGGGTCATATATTCACCACCTAGATCTAAAAGTTGATGAAAATCTCAACGTGACACTGAACTCCCTGGTGGAGCTCAATGATAGTGATGGGAAGCCAATCTTTGTTGGTGTTGGCGAGAGGTGTGACAATGATTTCTCTAGCTGAAGATTTCACTTGCGACAAAGCGAGTCCTTCTCCGTATTGAGATCAATGACGATAATGGCATTGGAACTTGGTTGTGGAGAGCAAGGAGGCACACAATTAAGAAAAAAAATGGATCATAATCTAATGCATTTGATGACACTAGGAGGTTGAGAGAATGGATTTAGATTCAATTGAAAATCCATGACTTTGGTGCTTGTCTAAAGAGTTTCGATAGCTCTCCGATGTATAACTAGAGGTTGAAGAAACTATAATGTTAACAATAATAATATTTATAACAACAAATATATAAATAATAATTATTATACCAATAATAACACTAATAATTATAGTAATAATAAAAATAAAAATAAAAATTTATATTATGATAATAAAAAATAAATAATATTAATATAATAACAATTAAAATAAATTTATAAAATAAAAAAATAATAAAATAATATAAATAAATTTATATATAAATAGTTAAAAAATTAATAACATTCAAAAAATTAATAATCAAAATAATAGTGTAAATAAATTTATATCTTAAATAATAAATTAATAATAATAATAATTAATAATTAATAATAATAATAATAATAATTTTTATCATGGAAACAATTTGATCATTTTAAAATTTTATCTAATGAAACAATTTTTTTATTATTCACGTCGATCAAATTATTCCTAAACTTCCATAAACTTTATTTTTATTATCTTTTTCTTAATATAAACAACCTCAATTTTACTTCTTTTTCTTCTTATTATTTTCCATTCCCTCAAATCATATGCTTAAAACAAACAAAGGTTAAGAGACGACTACTTATGAAATTCACATGCTCATTATATTGAAATTTGTTGAATTGTAAATAAAGATTTGTTAAATGTTGAATTACAATAGGATCAAATACGTGAGTTTTTGTTTTAAGATTAGATTATTGATTGGATGATAAAAAAAATTTATTTGCATCACTATTAAGTTTTTTTATCCTCTTATTTATCATCTATGGTAGTCTATTTAATTTTTAAAAATGGTGTAGCTATTTTTTCATTTTTTAGTTTGGGTGACCCATTTTTACGTTTGCTTTTAAGAAATTTTTATGATAAAAATCTGTGCATGTTTCTACTTTTATCTATATATAGTTAATGTTTTTTCATAAATTCTCGCAAGCTGTTTTTTTTTTCTTATTTTTTAGTACATATTGAAATGTTATTATTGTGTTTAAATTCTCTACGAACTAAACCTATGATTGATAAAAAGTTTATAAATATTTAGACTCTATATTCAAATGAAGAAAAATAACTATATTTATACTAGTTAAGAAAGTTAATAAAATTTGTTTATTTTTTATTTATATAAAAATATTTTTTATTTTAAAATACTCGTTATTATAAAAAAATTATTTAAAATAAATCAACAATATACAAATTCTGGAAATAATACTATTATGTAAAGTTAAAATAGGTATATTTTATTATATTTAAGTTTATCACATGATAAATTTTTTATATTAATATTGTGTTTATTTGGACAGATTTACATTTCATATAGAAAAATAAGAAAAGTGAAATGAATGATTAAGTGATTATAGTTGTTCACTTTAACAGATTTAAAGGAGAGGGAGATGAAAAAAAAAAGGAAATTTCTCTATTTCTAATCCTTTATCAAATGTTATGACTTGAGAGATATATCATACAGATTACATTTATGCCTTCAGTTTATTTTTCAGTTTAATTATGGTTATAATGTAAAAATATAACTTTTAAAATGATGTTTATAAAAGTAATTAATATCAAAAATTTCAAAATTGTTATAAAAAAACTTTTAAAATTAATTATTAATTATTAATTTTTTTATTTTGTTATAAATATTTTTTATTAAAATATGTTATTTTAATTAATTTATTTTCACATATTTTTTAAAAATAAATCTAATTCATCTAATTATAATTTTAAACTACTTTTAAAATCGAAGAAGATTTGTTAATTTTATTTTTCTTTTTATTAAACTTAATTTTTAATATATCATATCCATCAAATCACTCATAATCTTTGAAAAACTTTTATTTTAAACTCAATTTCACTTCTAAATCTTTTTAAGTTAATATAAACTTTATTCTTTAATTCACTAAAATTTATTAACTCCTTTTTTTTTCAAATCAAATATTCACAAATGATATTTTTATATGGAAATTGAAGAAATGGTAGTGAAAATAATATAATATGTTCAGAAGAAGAAAAATATTTAAAAAACTCATTACATTTATTTATTTATTATTATTTACGTATTTTTTGTTTATTATTATTTTTATATATTTTTATTTTTCCTTTATCAATCGATTTTAACTTCTATTTTATTTTAGTTTTTTTATGTGTTTTCCTTTTAGTAACGTATTTTAATTCAATTATTTTCGTCTTTATCACCAAAGGAAAACATTTCAAAAAATACTTAAAAAAAGGAAGAATTTTAAATATACAGTTTCCTCATGTATATTAAATGACAATTGCTTCTGTTAATTTTTTTTAATTTAATAACATTAATATTTTTTTTTTAATTTTTAAATTAACATTTACGTTACTTATAATTTTAATAAATAATTGATACTCACTTATCTTGTTTTCATAAAATCTATCATATTAACTAAAACTTAAATAAACAATAAAAATAAATTTAAATTTAAATTTAAAACATAAAATATAAAAAAAGTAAAGAATTTTGAAAATAAAAATTAAATTTTATAAATAAAGTCATGAAATTGAACACATTATTAAACTATCAAAAATAAAATATAGCATGTATATCTAAAATAAAAAATGATATTTTAACTTATTTTTTTAATCTATTTTTAATTTATTATTTTAATCATCATTAAATTTTTTTTTTAATTTTTTTAATTGATATGATGTGATAATTTAATAATAATTGAAATAATAAATTTAAAATAGATAAAAAAATAGATTAAAGTATTGTGGATTGTCCGGTCTAAAACATCATCCACCAACGACAATGTCCTAACATCTGAACTGCCACATCCGCCAAAATTTTCCAATTTTCCTCCATGTCCTCCACGTGTCTCTCTTGCATTGGTTTCTCTTTTATTTTTTTTTCTTTATTCTTTTTTTCCTCTCTCTCTTCACGCACACCACCACACATACTTTCTCTCTCCTTCCACTTTTCAGTCCTCTCTCTCGTCGGAACAGATACGCTGAATATCTTCTCCTTCTTCCACTCTCTCTAATCTTTCTTTTTTGTCTCAGCAGCACACCCCATTTCTAGAGAGAGAGAAAATTCACCTCATGTCTTTTCCAAAAGCATCAACTTGAGAAGTGTGAGAGTCAGAGTGGGTGGTTTTCACTTTTCATTGGTTTCAACTTTCAACTCTCTCTTGCCTCTCCCACTTTTCTATGGTGTTATTTTTCTGGGAAATATTATTATTTTAAGCCCATGTTCTGGTAAGTTGCTTTTCCTTCTTTTCTTCTCTTTGTTTTGTTCTGTTTCTTATTCTTCTTCTTCTTCTTATCTTGTTTCTTTTACCTTTTTATTTTCTTTGGCCGAACTTCACCTACAGGTCAGCTTCTAACTGAAGCGTAAACAAGGAATATGATATACTTTTTGGGGTGGGGGAAGGAAGAAGATAGTTATTGATTTTTTTTTTCAGGGTCACGTGAGAGGAAAAAAATCGTGTTTTTATTTTTCTTGTTAAGGAGTTTTGTTTGTTGTTGACGAGGGGGGTTTAAAGTTTGAAGAGGCTGTGTGGGGAAGGGAATATTAGCACTCAGTGGAATTGGGGTTGATTTTTACTATGGAGACATGTTTATTTAGAAAGGTAGATTCTGGGGTTGTTGGTTTTGTTCTGTACTTCTTGGATTAAAAAGAGTTGTTTTTTTTATGATTTTTGAACAAAAAAATTGTGGGGATAACGATTAAAATGAGGAATTCGGGTATAGTTTAAGGTCCCATCATGAGTTTCCGAGAGGGAAAGTTAGGAGGAGAAGAGAAGGAATGTGAAGAATCGGTGTTGGGGAGCACTGAATCCAAATCAGTGAGGGAAAATGGATCATTGGCAGCCACACAGCTAACAATTGATGATAATCTATTGGTTGACCCTAAACTACTCTTTATAGGGTCCAAGATTGGTGAAGGAGCTCATGGGAAAGTATATGAAGGAAGGTCAGTGGCTAAACCTTGGATGTGAATATCATGTTTCGTAATTTGTATATATCATGCCTTAATTTCGTTATGTGTTCTTCGAAAATTGTCTGAGAAGTCGTGTCAGATCATACAGTCTTGGGATATTTATCTACACTTTGGTTTTCATCATTATGTATATTTTTGTCCCATTAGCTGGCGGAATTATTGTTTTTGCTTTTCTGTTGTGCTTAAGTGCTAAGTAAGAAGTCAAATGTTTGCTCTGGTGTTTCAGCTAAATCACTTTTTTTACTTTTGTCGTTGAGTAAGTAAGAACTGAGCCTTTGTTGGGTCAAGCAGTAAATAACTACCTGTCACAAATTTCACCAACAAAGTTGCATTTGCCCCTTCTACTGATTTGACATGAGGTTCCACAACACCAAGAAGCACATCATTGGGTTGGTATTGATTTGATTTTTCTTGAGAACAATTGATTTCTGGCACTTGTTATAGAGTGTTGGATTTTTCTTTGTTGTGATGGTTTAACCGTTGCTGGTTTTAGAGTGCTTGTTTAACACTATGCTTGTGTGTTTGCAACAAATGATTTTGCTGGAAGTTGGAGTTATGGTTTATGTGGGTTTAGATTAATAATTTTCCAGGTATGGAGATCAAATTGTGGCAATCAAAGTTCTGCATCGTGGGAGCACTTCTGAAGAAAGAGCTTCTCTTGAAAATCGTTTTGCTCGAGAAGTTAATATGATGTCTCGTGTCCACCACGACAATCTTGTTAAGGTCAGTTCCATTGTAGCAAATTTATCTTTTAGTACTGAATCCCTGGCAATTATGTTAAGTATTGCAGTTTATTTTCCATCATGCTGGTATAATTAATGGTTTATGTAAGACAACAATCTAAGTATGTTTTGTTTCCTCGTTATTATTCTTTTTTGCAGTTTATTGGAGCGTGTAAGGATCCTCTTATGGTAATAGTCACAGAGCTATTACCAGGGATGTCACTGCGTAAATATTTAATGAGTATCCGTCCTAAACTATTAGACCTTCATTTGGCTATCAACTTTGCTCTTGATATTGCTCGAGCCTTGGATTGGCTACATGCTAATGGGATCATACACAGAGATCTGAAACCTGGTATCAACTTAGGCACTTTTTTTATTATCTTTGCTACATTCTCTTCGATTAATGCCATGTTAAAGCATACCTTAGCCAGTAATTCTTTGTTGGAACTTAACTCTTACAGAAAATGGTGGTAGCTTTTGACATGGATGTCATAGTTGAGATCTGAGTATATATTGATGAATAACTATAGTATTAAAACGTGTATCCTTATTCAACTACGTTTTTGAAATTGTCACAAATGCAGACAATCTGTTGCTTACAGCGGACCAGAAGTCTGTTAAACTTGCAGATTTTGGCCTCGCTAGAGAAGAAACTGTGACTGAAATGATGACTGCAGAAACAGGAACGTACCGTTGGATGGCACCAGAGGTATGTTATTATCTTGGGATTATGATGCTATTGTTTATTCTCCTGATTCATGATGCCACCATTAACATAAAATGACAATTGTTGCACTGACATGATATAAGATTAATGGGAGACTCAATTGAAATCATCAAGTTGTAGAGACTGAATTTAATACTAAAACCAGCAATGATGTACACTTTAATTTCACATGTGTTTTGCTAGAATGATGTATACTTCAAAAAATTTTCTGCATCAAACTGATTAATATCATCCAGTTCTTGCTTATATCTCATAATTGCTGCATTTTTTGTTTTGTGTAGTCCTTGCATTTCTTATGAGTGAACATTTGCATTGGCATTGTGTGTGTGTATATCATCAAGTGAGCTTTAATTGTTTTTCTGAGCAGATAAGACCGATTAACAGATTCCATTTTTCTGAATAGCTAAAAGCCATGTAGTAAATACCCCCAGTCTCTTGTAATTTGTTTAGTACAGTAATGCACATATTTAGGATCCTCTAGGGCACCAAAATCTGCATATTAAGAATGTATTATTATAATGGGTTGAATATGTTTTTAGTTTCTGAACTTTAACGTGAAAATGAAATTTTCCAATCTGAAACTTTAATATATTTTGGTCCTTAAACTTTAAAAATAAATCGATATAGTCTTTTTAATCCAATTATGGAATTTTTTTTTTTTACATTTCAAACACGATTTGTACACTCTTGCATTTGAGTTATTTACATTGTTTGATATATTCCTGCTTCAATGTCAGTTGGAAACGTGTTCGACACGTTAAAAAATAAAATTTAACGTAATTAAGTTAAAATGACTATCGGACATGGACGAATTCTAATTTTCGCATTAAAGTTCAGGGACTAAAAACATATATAATCCTATTATAAGTCGGTAGGTTTTGTTTATATACATTGAGCTTGTTTTGACAACTTACACAAATTTTGCAGCTGTACAGTACTGTGACTTTGCGTCAGGGAGAGAAAAAGCACTACAACAACAAGGTTGATGTATATAGCTTTGGAATTGTTCTATGGGAGCTACTAACAAATCGCATGCCATTTGAAGGGATGTCCAATTTACAGGCTGCTTATGCTGCTGCATTTAAGGTATTAAATTCGATATCACTCTGGCATTATCATCAAATATCATTTGTTCAAAGTCAGAAATAAGTGATACAATTTTCTCTATGATATGTGCATATATCATGCATACTTCATTTATTCATACCATATATGCTGTTGATGCATTAAGGTTGATATATAATTTGTTAGCTTCCAAAAGCTACCTTTTGTTCTGGGAATAACTTGATATGTTTGTTGGATCCAGAGTTTACTTGATTTCTGTCACCGGACAATTGATGTCAATTGTAATAATGTTATAATGTTACTATTTGCTAATCATGAAATGGTTTGCATTTGAGATTGCAGCAAGAGAGGCCCAGCATACCAGATGATATATCTCCTGAACTTGCTTTTGTGATACAATCATGCTGGGTTGAAGATCCTAACTTGAGACCGAGTTTTAGTCAGATCATTCGCATGCTCAATGCATTTCTCTTCACTCTCTCACCACCATCTCCTCCTTTGCCAGTACCTAACCATGAACCTGAGGTGGCTACAACCAGCAATGGCACCATTACTGAGTTTTCTGCCCGAAACAAAGGAAGGTTTGGTTTTCTTCGCCAATTGTTTTCTTCAAAGAGGACCAAAAACTAACTTTTAAGTGCTAAATTTTTTAAAATCCCCTTTTGTTGTAGATGAAAAGAGTTGCCATATTCTATATGGTATACAAATTTAGTAAATTTATGAGTAACCCTCTAAGGTGACCCAAAGGATGTAACATGTTCTACAAAAGAAAAGAATGTAGTTTATAGACTTCTGAAAGATTAAGGAAAAGAAAATAGGATTTGTTTACATTATCTACTACATCTTGCTGTAAAGAAACTGATTAGTTTAGACATTTTACTATTCTGAGAAAGGTCATTAATTGCTGTGCAATAGTGATTCATTGTAAAATGATTGTTTCCAGAGGATGGTTTGCGTTAATTTGGCCAATTATGCTGCTTCTATATCCACATTCATGAGCTACATAAAGAATAAAGACTAACCTACATAAGAAATTAATTGATGTGTTTTATAAGAGATTGAACTTTTGTTTTTTGTTTAAGATAATGAATTTATTTGTTTTTTATATGATCAATTTTCTTGTTTTTAATTAATGTAAGTTTTAGATTCATACTTAAGTTTTTCAGATTCTTCTTTGTGAAAGTAAGTTACTTTTATTTTAAAATTAAATCTCTTATTTTAAAAGGGTGATGATATATGCACACTCTTATTTCTATTCTACACCTATACATTATTAATAAAACTATATTTTTATTTTAAAATATAAAATAGTTTGAAAAAAAAAATGAAATTTTATTAGGTGTGAAATAGGGTAGGGAAACTTTATGGTGTTCATATAAAATTTTTCATTTTAAAATTATTCTTTTAGTGTTTACAATAATATTTAGACAAACTAACATAAATAACTACATAATATAAATATAAGAAATTAAATTTAAAAAATCACAAAGATTGAAGGAGTTATAAAATAAGATTTATAGAGATTTTAAATTCAATTTCCCAGTTTTTATTGTTATTTTTCTATCTGTATAATTATGCTTTTAAGCGGCACATATTTCTTGATTTAATTAGTATTTTTTTATATTGTTAAATAAAATATAATGTATTTTAATGAGTGAATTGTCACGTGATTGATTACAACATAACGACACCCTATAAATATCTTGCACACTGGTTTCCATCAGAAAGAGCTGAAAGATGCACAGTAAGTATTGTTTGGATCCAAACAACCGTTTCTGACAATTTTCATTTATTGCGCATATTACTTTACAGAGAATCTCCTTTCGGAAATCTTATTTTAGCTTTTCAGAGTTATCTTTTCTTTCATTCACCAGTAACACATATTTATAAAAATCATAGTTATAGATTTTAATTGTTTCAGTTTTTAAATATTTTGCATTAGAATTCTAAGAACTTTTTCAAGGGTAATTTATTATTAATTGCTTAAAAGGGATTTCACCAATTGATATACGACCTTCTTTTGTTAGTTGCACCACCAATCTTCTTTAATTCCCACATGTAGCCCTAAGCTTGTTGCTTTATTGCTGAGGGAAAGAAAAATATTTTTCATTTCCCTTTCTTTTTATATTTTTATTATGTTTTTGGGAAAATAAATAGTACTTCTTTTTTTGGCACACATGTATCCTTTTTCATTTTATTTGCTTACGAAAATTTCCTTATAGTTACTTTTAGGAAAAATAAAATACAATTATAAGAGTTATGTAAATTAACAATTAGATTTTGGATGATAAACAAATTCTAAATCAAATGAGTTATGCAACCAGAGTCAATTGAAATGAAGGGTGAAAAAAAAAGTGAAATCAAATATTACAATTTTATTTTTGTTTTCCTTGATTATATAAGAGATAAATTTATAATATATACAAATAACAGGATCACAAATGACAAGTTTTTACACATTTTACATCCAATTTTTTCATAAAAAAAAATTAAAACAAAAAAAATTAAAACTTAACTAAGAGGAAAAAGTCTGGTTACTTGAAATAATGCAAATGCGTGGTTACATAAGTTTATGACGCGTGGCTCACGCTAATTTCGATGTGTGGCTTCAAACCTCACATTTATCGTGCTCTTTTTGCAACCAAGTTCAACTTCATTACTCGGTTAATCAATCTGCTCCATCTGCATGTTTTTTCTTTTCTTCTTCCGCAACTAGTTATATAAATAAATTTGGATATGAATAAATATTAGTATTCAATTATAAAATATGGTAAATAGAACTATTGGATACATGTTTTTTATTTAGTATGCTTTATTTATGAATGAATTATTAAAATTTTTATCAACATTATTAATATTTTTTCACTTATAATATTATTTGTTATAAATTTTAAGTTTAACATGGATAATTTTTTCGTCTAAAATTGATTAAAAGAAAATTGGTCGTTAAAAGTTAATTATTTAAGTTTTGGCTACCAAAATGAATTAGTTTATAAATTAGTCTCTAATTAATTAATGTCCAATTTAATGATCAATTATAATATTTTGTTTATAATAGTGGCTATTTTAGTAATTAATAATTTTTAATTTTTTAAATTATTATTTGGCCACTATAATGACTAATTATTTTTTATTTTTAAAATTTGTTTATAATTGAAAATTTTCTTGTAGTGGTTGTTGATGACCCTTTTCAACCAACAAAAACTAAAATTTGGTTTCTCTTGACTGATGAAAATCAAAAAACTCATTATGATGTTAGAACAAAAAATATTATTTTTTTTTCTTTAACTATTGATGAATGTGTATTCATTAAAGGAGATGTGAGATGTATCGGAAGTTATCCATAAAGGGATATATGAAATCAAAAGAGCAATGAAAAATACTTTAACACAATAATATGAAATGTTTATAATACAACCAAGAGAAAACATCTATAATGTGCAAAATAGGTTTAATCAGATAATATATCACCTTTTTACCCTTAAAAAAACCTTTGATAGAAGAGTTGAATATCAAATCATGAAGAGCTTAAACAGATTATGACAACCAAAAGTGAGAAATTGTTCTCAGCAAAAAGTAGTGTAAGTAGTTCTTAATTTCAAACTAAAAAGAATTATTATCGCCTTTTAAAAAGTTATATGAGGAAGGAAATCATCTATCCTATTTGAAATAGACTTAAAGAAGAGAATAAATGACTTGAGAATAAATTACAACTATTACAAGATGTGAATGATGATTTGAAAACTAATATGAATTCTTTAGGAATGATTTATTAAAACTCTTCATGCAATTGTAATGAATTTCTCAAGAGGAAACTGATGAGTGTGAGGATTGCAAGAAGCATTTGACAAAAATTAAGTATGTTGTGAAAACTCTTGCATAATTCATACCGAATATCTAAATGCACTCCTCAATTCCCAAATGTGTGTTTTATTTAAATTTACAATAAAAATTATATGTAGAAGATTACCAAATAGAAAATCTAAAGGAAAATAATGTTGTAATATTTTATATTAATGTCTATTATCTAACTCGAAGAAGGTTTTTTCTGATAGTTGATGCACGTGGCATAAGAAAAAGATGGGAATAGATTATCTGTCTAAACATGCAAAAATCTATAAAAACAAACTATATTTACATGTTTTCCTTTCATACACATAGGAACTTCCAAACATATAGGCAGAACAAACATAAGAACCACCAACATGTCTAGGGCTTCCCGAATCCCTAGTTCCATGTTTCACCATGTTCATCAACAAAAACCCTATATTATGTTTGACCCAATAACAATCATGAAGTTGATCAATCTCTTCGTAAACCAAGTTTCTGCAAAGCGATCAATAGTCTGAGGAAAACACGATGGCTGAGAAGGCGAGCAGTTACTGCATGAGTGTGATGGTGTGCGTGATGGTGTTGTTGGGTGTGGCGATGAGCGAGCTAACGTGCTGCGATGTGAAACCTGTGGTGAAAGCATGCGGTTGTTACGTGAAAAAAGGAGGAAACACGATCCCTATAGATTGTTGCATGGAGGTGTTAAACCTGAGAAACAAGGTCATGAACTCTTCCCACAATCAGAGAATAGCTTGCCATTGCCTTCAAGAAGCTGCTAAGAATGCCACTGAGCCTATCAACGCCACAGCATATGAAATCGTTCCTTCAAGGTGTGGCGTTAGCTTGCCCTACCAATTCACCCTCAACATGGATTGCGAAGTGTAAGTAACACATTTCAATTCTTATCGATCTTTTATTAAGTATGATTTTTTTCACATTGATACTTTTTTTCAATCGAAATCATTTTAAATTGTGATTACTCCTCGTATTACTATTTATCATAACAAGACATATCGTCGTTTATCATAACGAACATATTTATTTGACACTTGATTAGGAAGACTTTTGATACAATTTGAACTGGTCACCAATATCATTAATGAGTCTTTCGAAGAAAGATTTAACAGGAAGAGATAATACCAATATAACATGAATCCAACCTATATAAAAAATTGACATTATTTTAACTCAAAATTTTAAAACTATAAATTTGTTAACGTTATTTTTTATAGTGGATGTTCAACTTTCTCATAGGTCCATAAACTTTTAGTCTTTCTGTTTGAGACAAAAGTAACATTATAATATCTTATATGATCTTGTGTATAATTGTTAACAAAATCCCCATATATTGTGAGTATTTTCTTTTACAAGACTTTGAGTTGGAAATAATAAGAACTCTCCAACACAGAAATTTATGAAAGACTATTGGGCATCTAAGTAAAATTTTCAATTAAGAAAACAATACTGTTTTTTCTTTTTTATTTTTTCATAAGAAGGGTGTGATTAGCTTTCTAAAGTTACCTGACTAGTTTTGATAAAAAAAATTCATATCTTTGATTATATAGGAAGTGATTTTGGTTTTGTAAAACCAATTTCTTAATGAAAATTTGTGACCTTTCTAAATTATCGCGAAAGGGGAAATGTCTATAATTAATTTTACGAAAGCAAAATTGATTTCTAGATTGTGTTCGTACTTGGCACAATTGTTTTTAATCTATTAAAAACTGTACCATTTTTGCAATAAAAGCATATCATCTACGTTTTATCTTTTGATATATTAATTAAAGAACACATATTTTGAATATAGATAATATGTGGACTACTATTAATCTGAAATTCCACTTTTAATTTGTTGCAGCATTGGGGGTTATAAGCGGCACACAGAGATGTGAAATGGGGTTCGTAACGCCATACATGCATAGAGATGTGAAATGGTTCTAACATGTGAGTTAATCAGACTCATCAAATTTAAGCCTGACTTGAAAAAATATTTAATTTGTTTAAATATGGATTAAATTAAACCTGATTCATTTAACCTAGAGACTAAACAAGTTTGAGATAGATTGAAAATGAATTGATTTGTAACTCATCAATAAGAATATTTTACTAATTTTTTAGTAAGTTTTTATTATATATATTTATTATTTTTAATTTTGTAAGTTGATAATTTAATTTTGTAAATACTATAATATTGTTTAATAATGTTTGAATAATTTAAATGTTTAATTTATTTGTTATGTTATATAAATTGAAACTTTAGTTTTCAGTTACTAATAAAATAGCTAAATACTTTAATTATACTATTATAAAAATAAATAAATCAAAACAATTCATTTGATGAATAAATACATAAAATAAATAAAAATAAGTGAAAACCTCCTCAAATAAGTCAATTCTCTTATCTATTAATGTCGGTAGATCATGACAAATTACAATATTTTTAATTTACCAAAAAAATATGTAAGTCAAGTTAATCTAATTCATTTTTGACTCAATCCATAATGAATAAATCTGTATAAACAGAATTGATTATTTTAACACTCCTAACCTATCATAATACATTCATTTAAACTTTTATCGTTCTCAGTGCTATTTATATATTCAAAGTTTTTTTTTTCTTTTATAAATGATTATATACAATTTTTGTCTATGAAAAATTCAACTGATTTATTAACCACTTTTTAAGGAGAAAATATTTGATCCTCTAAAAAGTTGGTGATTGATTTAGCAAGAACGTAAAATTGAGGACTCTTCTATACGCTCCTTCTATTACTAGAATTTTAATATTTTATCAGAATCTTCTGCAAGTTGTTTCTATAAAAGTTTGTAAAAACGTTTTTATGAATTCTCATGCGAATTTTAAAAGTTTTGAAAAATGCTTGTATAAAAATGTCACGAAGTGTAAAATATTTTAATAGTACATATAAGTTACAAAGTGAATGATACTTTAAAAGATAAAATTAAAGTTGTGAATTTTTTTTGTCTGGACTGGAATTAACTAATCGTGATTTAGCTCTTGTAATTTTATTTTACTTTTATCTTTAAAAAACATGAAATCAACATTTTTTATCATTGGTGTGCTGTAATATAAGTTAGGTCTAATTATTCGTAAGGTACCCAATTTGGTTCAAGGATGTCAAATTGGTACCCCACGAAAAAAAGATGTCAATTTGATACCCAAATAAGTTTAAGTACATCAATCAGGTGCATTCCGTTAAATTGTCAAAAACGGCGTTAAATTTGTGGTGATGTGGCAATGCATAACGGATATGTGTCATTGAAAGAAGAAGATGTGTAAAAAACCAATTTTACAGTGTTACGTGTACAAATTATTGAATGAATGGTAATGGTGAAGTTTGAATTTGTCCTAAGTCATTTGTGGTTGTTATCTTCTTCTTCCTCTCCATTTGCTTATTGGTTCAGACCTAATGAGGTGGTTTCGTGGTGTGTGATTTGTAGTTGTAGAGGTGCTTTCCAATCAATTTTGCAAAGGGTTGTGCGTGTTCTTCGTGGGCATAAAAAAATAGTGTATCCTCTAAACCTAACCCTCTTCCTAGTCCCAAATATACCCTATTAATTTTTCCAATAAAAACAAAGCTTCCAAGGAAACCCTAATCCCGGGTTCCTTTCCCACTCCTCTCGATCAATATCCCCTGGTGTAGAAACTTCAGATCCCTAAAATTCCAAACCTAAAAAGAAACATAAAAGATTCAGAATATTTAGAAATTGGCATTGGCATTGAAATTACCCTATTGTAGCAACAAATGTCGCTGTACAGTTCAAAGAATAAAAGCAACAGAAAAATGAAAGAGGAAAAAATTAGAAGCTTGGTCTAATGTGACTGTGTCATGAATCGGAAGGGAGAGGAAATGGGAATTTAGGACTCACAAATTCAACGTCGATGATGAAAACTAGAAGATGAAAATCGATGGAAATGGGAGCTCAATCACACCTCTCAAAACGATTTCACCTACGCTTTGCAGAAATCCCCAAATCGCATGAACTTCGATCATCTTCTCACTTCTCACTATGCTTTTATGCTTTTCTTGACTCAGGGCCACTTTGAACATTATATTTTTTTTTAATTCATTTCAAATATTCCTATTTTTTATTTAAATTACCACGTCACAAATAATTGGTATTCAACGTGTCAAATTTTTGTGTCAACGGACTCTTTTAATTGGTCAACGTTAATGACTTTAACGACGTTAATGAAAATGGACTTGATTGATGCACTTAAACTTATTTAGGTACCAAATTGACACATTTTTTTCGCGGGGTACCAATTTGACACTCTTGACTCAAACTGGGTATCTTACGAGTAATTAAATCTACAAGTTATTATAACTCCTTATATTCTATCGAGTGATTATTTCCTAAAACGTCACATGTCTTATTTTATTTTTATATTTGTAATTTTTTCCTTAGGCATCCGGCGAAGAATAAAAAATATAAAATGACACCTAAAATTGTATAGACATGTGTATAAATTATAAATAAAAGTATCTCATGGTAGTTGCTTACAAATAAATAGCAAACTCGTTAAGACAACCAATTTTGTTTTATTTTGTTTTCAAATTCAAATGAAATACTATACAGAAGACATATAATAAATTTAACGTTGTGTCTCTACTACTTTACAATGGCCTACAGACGAATCCCAAATGTAAAAGGAAAGTTTAAGATAAGGTGATATAATGTACTAGTGTTAGTATTTTGTTAGGTACTTTATTGTGACAAAGATATCAGTAACACTTTTCAAACAAAAAGTCAAAAAACAAATGTTAGACCAACAAAATCTAGAAGTAAATATTGTTAATGATACATTATTCTTTGATGTGGTATCAACAATAAATTGATTTTTTGACATATGATGTAGTTGTTCCTATACCACATAAGGGTTAAGAATAGACACATAATAACCACAACACTCCTCTTATTTTATGATTACATGCTCTTTGACATCAAAGCTCGATTATGTTGTGTTCGCAATTGAAGAATCTAAAGATAAACTCTTCTTTGATTAACTACAAAATTCTTCGGTGGTGCTTGAGAAAAAGATGAACAAAATCAAGCTATATATAGTGGAGGAGCAAACATTTAAAACTTCTACCAATACTAGTTCTAGAGGCTCAAGGAAGGGGTAGGCGTATAGGTTGAGGAAATAGAGAAATTCCAGTAGGAAATACGAAAACAATAGTGACTAATTTCAAAGCAAGGGCAAAGATATGAAGCATGATAAATCCAAGGTAGATTAATTTATTAAAGAGAGGAAAACTTAGTTGATGGTTGTTCAAGATGCGAACAATATTGAAGCAAATGTATGGTATGTGGACATATGTTGTAACAACTACATGAGTATTACTAGAAGTTCCAACGTCTGACTCTATTGATAACTGAATTATCCATATATGTTGATAATCTTCTTAAATTTTTTAGATTTTCACTTATATGTAAAATATAAACCACATACTTTTTTTTTCAAATTATTAAATAAAAACTCTAATTATCTAAAAAGATAATAATAAAAATACCAATAAAAGATAAAAACAAACAAAGTAAAACATGATAATGACAATGATAATGTCAATTATAACTTGATAAGTAAAACATAATAATGTCAATTATAACTTGATTTTGTGTAGAACAACTATTCATTGTTTGTCGATAGTCAAAGTGTTATTCATCTTAGTAAAATTCATTTTTTCATTATAGATCCAAATATATTGACGTAAGGTATCATTACTGGACAGATGATGCTTTGGATGTCAAGTTGTTGAAGTTGGAACTTGTTTTTTTTTTTGTGATTATTGTTTTCATTTTCTTTTATTGTTACTTCTCATAAATTCTTACAACTTTGGAGGAATTATTTTTGCTGTATACTTTGCTATTTTTTGTTGTTAGATATTATTTCCCATTAACATTCACCCATTAGCACTTTTGTAACATGTAAATTACAAGTCAAATACACTTATTAATTACTTGATTATGTAACTCATAATATATTCTCGGTCTAACTCATGATATCCGTTCATTCTTCATTTTTTTTAACATTATAATATTATTAATTGAATATTTAGTCATCAATAATAAATATTATGAAATTTTGTAATCTTAGGTATAGAAGAGTGGTTTTGTATTAATTTTTAACTAAACAAAGCATTAAAAATAAAAGGGCTAGAGATGATGATATGTAAATATAAATATATAGAAAATCCAATATCTCATTGGACAAACAACAAGGTTATAACATTGATGGAGATGGAGTTCATCACCCATAGCATAAAATACTCTCCCTAGCGGGGGGATTCAGACAATGGAGGAACTTAAACCATCTTTATTCCCTCTCTGTTGCTTATTATTGCCGAATAAGTATTTATCATCACCAAGGGTTGATGAACCCTTGTGCGAGCCGCTCAAGTTACCCTACAATAACCAAAATTCGATGTCAGTATCCGTATAAATATACTATATGCATGAACTTTTCATATATGGAATGAAAAGTAGAGAGTTATATAAACACAGTGATGAAGAGCATTGAGTGGTGAACGTTGATGTGAGTGATCTTACTTGTTGCAATCGATGTTGGGGCTGATCTTGTAGGGCAAGTTGACCCCACAATTGGTAGGGAGGGCTGCAAGGCGTGGGAGATTGAGTCCAGGAATCCTCAAAGAAGTGTTTTTGAGGCAGGTGCAGACCGATCGTCGATCTGGGGTGGACTTGGCTTGGTCGTTGATGCGCTTCACACCGTTGCAGCATGGTGCTGGGATTGGTCTACCGGCAGGACCCGTTAGGTAGGCTACGCATGGTGCCACAGTTATTTGCACCGACCCACATGGAATCTCTGCTTCTGCCAACGGAATAATCTCTCCAAAACCTAGAATCAGCACCAGAACCACGCTTGTAACCTGCAAAACCAGAGGGGTAGCCATGTTGAGGTTGTGTTGTGTTGTGGTGTGGTTTGTGAATATTTGAAGGGGTCTTTATAGAGAAGAAGGATTGAAGATGGGATTGTTAGATTATGAAATGTGATGGAAGTTGGAAGTAAGGAATGGTAGGTAATCACTGGCTGGTTATCATTTAATGCAAGAATTGAATGGCAGATAACCGGTACCTGTAATAATGTAATACAATGGTAATGTGCATATCATATCACCCTTTTCTGCTTGCCCTAAAATGAGTTCGTGGACACTTTCCACAGAAATAAAGATATTCACGTTTGTGCTAACTTATTTGTCTGTTACCCTCCAAGTTCAGCTCAAATTTTAGCCAATAATTATCTGCTCTCTGTTCACTTACTGTTGCTGATATGATTGAAAATCCTTTTACTGTTTTTCGGATGAAGAATAGAAGCAGGGTACTTCAATTCGGAGAGCTATTAAAATGTGTGTGAAGATTGGATTTAGCATCTGAAACTTTTACAGAGGGATTTCTGTGTGTTCTAAGTGCTTCTTCATATGTGGTAACGATGAAGAGTCTGTGTTATTTTTTGAATGTGCTGTTAGAAAAATCTGGTGATGGTCATATAAAGTTTTTGCTGATATGCATTTGGGTGATCCACTGCTTGTAGTTCATTTTTTTTCTTCAAATGGCAGCAAGTCCTTTAGTTAAATTGCTGAGATTAAATGCTATTACTGGATGTGTTATTTGTTAGTATTTTTAAAGGATACAGAGAAGAGTGTAGTGATAGTTTTCTCTCTTTTTTGTGTGTTTATAAAATCTTATTTATGCGGAGCTAATGGGTGTGATTTTAGTAGTAGAATATGCTTATAGTGTTGATTTTATGAAGTGTGGATTTGAAGTGACTTTTTCTTGATTTGTTTGGCCTTCTCTTCTTTTTTGGTGGTTTTTGGATGAAGAAAATGTTTGCACTTGTGTAAAAACATTCTTTCATATATTTCAAGAGGGTAATCATTGTGAGGAGAAATATTGTAAATAGGAAAAAACTTACTTGGTATAATAGTTTAACTCTAGTCATAAGCCTTAATTTTTTTCATAATATATTTAAGCTTTCCATATTCAAAATTGTATATTTTTTTGGGAAATTTACTTTTTACATAGGTTTGGTTTGCTCCCCTTCATGATTTTTATTATTTATTTGTTTTTTTTAATACATTTTTATATAATGACAAATAATAAATCTTTTTTGGAGTATTCATTTAGATGTTAAAATATATAATAATGTCTAACACAAATTTTATAAAAGAGAATAATAATTAACAGCTATCAGATGAAAATTTAATAATAAAAGGTACAACTCAAAAAAGGGAACAAGAAAAAAAAGTATAAGATAAAATCGATATAATTTTTTATAAGCAAACTAGAATCAATAATGCGTTGGATGAAGATAGTTATAAAAAATATTAATGTTTGAATATTTTTAATTAGGTAAGAATGTGGAAATATAATATAGAAATAAAGAATATATGAAAAAAAAAAAAAAAAATAAATAAAAAAAAAAAAAAAAAAAAAAAAAATAAAAAAAAAAAAAAAAATTAAAAAAAAAAAAAAAACGTAACTTAAAAGTGCAAGATTTGAAAGATTACTGGTAAGAGAATTACGAAGTAAATTAAAAACTTCCAATAAAATATTACTTTTGAACAACTAAATTCAATAAGTAAATCATTTATCTACAAACAAAGAGTACTACTTCACCATCTCTAGGATGTACTAAAAAAATTACAACACTCTAAATGTATGAATTATAAATCATTAATGATAGATGATAGAAGTTTTATATTAACTAGAAATAAAATCGATTTAAAGTACATAACTGGGTGAAAATTTCACCTTACAAATTGATTTTGTAAGGTTAAATTAGATTTGAAATTTATTTTTTAGTGTAGTATCAGAATCATATGTTAGAGCCTATTTTAATGAAATTTGATATTTGTTGGATCTATTATTCCATCGGCTATTGGATTAATAGGTTAAAGTCTATCTTAGTTAAATTTAATATTTATTAAATCTATTGTTTCATCACCATGTCTTGAAATGTATATACCTTGGTGTGTGTGTGTGAGAGAGTGTATTAAAAATCTCATACTAACTAAAAATAAAAAATTTATAATATATAAGTAAATGTATACTTTTTCTTATAAATTAATTTTGTAAAGTTAGTTTAGACTTAAATTTCATTTCTTAACGATAAACTATAACGATTACTATTATTAAAAAACATGCAAACTTTGAGTCTGGCACCTGCCTATATTAACGGTGCAAGATATGAATAAATAATTGAGATCATAACGAATTATCCTCTTCTAACCTTTTTCATGATATGGTTTTCATGATTTGCTTAAAGACTCTTTCATTCAACTTTCTATAATGTTTTCCATTTTGTATAAACTCTTTTTTTTTTATGTAACTAATTCACTTAAATTTTTAACATTTTATTTTTCATTGCAGGGATTTATTGATTATTCATATTATACGCCTTTTTATTTTATTATCATAGAATCATATCATATGTCTAATTCTATAAAAAAATATGTTATATATGTCCATTTATACCATGAACAATATTTAAATTCCGTTATTTGTACTAGTATTGTAATTTTTTATTTTAAATGTACTAAAATATTCTAATATATGTTATAATTTGAATTGTTCTAAGTTATTACTTACGTTATAATTTCTCTACCATATTTTAAAATTTTAATTTTTTTTATAATTAAAAATATTAAAAAATAGACTTTAAACCTAACTCAATTTTATGAAACTAAATTGTAAGGTGAGGTTTGCACCAAATTATATTTTGTAAATTTGTTTTAGTTGTGGTAAGACCTTCAACATGTCTACTTTACCTATAAGGCATATACATCTTGAATGTGAAACTATACATTATTAAGATTAAGAATTCAAGGTGAATTCAAGTTTTATATTGGATAAAAATTAATAAGATAATTAATTACTAGTATATAAGTAGAAATGACAATAAATTCATTTTTAAATTCTTTATTGCATTTTATTGTGGTGTTCATAAGCTGTGTCTTTAATGTGTCTTTAAAACACATTGATGGACATTGATTTTAAAATTTATTAAAAGATTTCTAAAGTATCAACTTCTTGAGATTCTAGATTAAAAATGTTGTCCTAATATTTTATATAGTGATGTATACATCGTTGAGACAAAAAATTAAAATGTTTTAGTTAAGTTTGAATCTATATTTAAAAATATTTAACCTTTGTGTAATGTATTTTTACATTTATTATAAAAATTTTATATCACTAATCTTTTAGTGGCGATGCAAACAAATATTTTATTTTCATACATAACAAAAATTGTAGCTGGATTGTTTCTCTTCTCGATCAGTTTATTTCTTAAATATATTATCTTGTAAACATGATTATATTGTTTAATAATTAATTTCTAAATTAAAATCCATTATGATATAAAGCTATTTTCCAAACAAATGGTTTAAAAACTATATTTTGTTGTTTCATGTTTTTCTTTTTTTTTCCCTGATATCTGCACGCCAACAACATCACATGGAGAAACTTTTTGTGGTTAAATGTGAAAATGATTTGAAAAGTTTCGATTTGGAATATGAATACTTAAATGTGATAAAAAGAATTATAAACAGTAATGCCATCAGAAAATGCCTGTAAGGATGTGTTCTTTTGTGGATGATGATTTGAGGGAGAGGGAGATGATTGATTTGGGTTAATTAGAAGGTGATATTTATGTTGTTCTTTTTTATGGATTTGGGGGTGATATTGAAGTGGATTTGAGAGTGATTTTTGTGAAAATTTGTGAAAGATTTGACTGATATGACTAAAAGAAAATTAAATTTAATAGATGAAAATGTAGAATGACCTAATTGTCCTTGGTGTTAAAAAGGTATAATAAAATGATATTTAGATAAGTTATAATTAGTTTCTCATATATTATTAT
>Ga0099822_1002607_pt1 | contig 22563 bp, 20 predicted proteins | sample CowpeawhiteBW_FD_76839 | JGI IMG/M metagenome (GOLD analysis project Ga0099822, IMG submission 76839) | Root nodule microbial communities of legume samples collected from California USA - Cow pea white BW | ecosystem: Host-associated > Plants > Roots > Nodule | place: USA: California | collected... | reverse complement strand
TTATCACACAAGCTCAAACAACCTAATTATCAGAATTATCAATTAGATCACTCTTTAGGCACACAAATTCAATTAAATACCCATAATTAAACATTAAATGAGGGCAAAAATACGCACTCATCACAAAACCATTGGCTAGAGATAGGTTTAATAAGCTAAGAACTGAACTAGGCATATTAGACATCAAGAATGTGGTCTGATGTGTTTGTAGCATGTTAATCTTATGTAATCATGCGTTGGTTTCATAAAAATCTGATGTTGTATGAAAAATTTGAGAATTGTCATATTCAACCTGTTGATTTTTCATTTCAACGTGTTGATTTCAGTTAAATCTGCCTATGTTTACAAAAACATGATCTGTCAACCTGTTGATTCTGTATTTCAACATGTTTATTTCACTTAAGCTGCCACTGAATGATGAAAAATTGATCTACTATCATTTTCAATCTGTTGTTTTCACAATTCACTATGTTGATTTCATTAAAACTGAATCTGGAAAAATAAAGTTCGATTTTACGATTTTCAATTGATTGAATTTCAAAATCAGTCAGCTGATTTCACTTAACCAGATTTTATTTTTAATCTTTGATGCTCTGATGTTGTTTTAATCGATTGATTCTATTTGTCAACGTGTTGATTTTACTTAAACTGTGCATTTACTCACGAATTGAATTGTTAAGATGACCCAGTCAAAGAAAATATCTTTTTGTCAGGCACTATCTGCTCTTAACTGCCCATTTCATCAGCCATGTGTTGCTTTTACTGTTTTGTTTGACTAAAAAGCATGTTTAGTGTACAATTCCAATGTGCATGCAGCTCATATGATCTGAATCGATTGATTCACTCATAAAAACACATTGAAAACATCATGAATGCATGAGATACTGCTTTAGACTACATTAAACTAGTTTGGGTAACCTAAAATGAATTAATTAAAAAAATCTGCACCATTTAATCAACTGTTTCTGAAAATCAGCTTGTTCAATTATAAATACTGCACTTGTATTGCTGCATTTGCATCATACATATCTTAGAAACAGCCACTCCTCATACCCCAAGGTCTCCAAATCATGAAAGCCATAGAAGAATTGAAGCCTGGTTTGGGGATCATGAGGACAACATTCAAGTGTTCCTCATTGAGATGAATAGGAAGCAGATCAACATTCCTAAGGTGCTGAGGTTTTGATGGCTAAGGGTTGAAGGCTTTGAGAGTCTATTCCAACAACTAAAGCATCAAAAGTTGAAGACATTTCTTGAACTTTCATGGAAAATCTATCTAGACTTGGTGAAGGTGTTTTTCACCAACTTGGAGTTCAAAATGATGTCCTGTTGTCCAGCATCAAGGGTGTTTGAATGCAGATCAACAAGAGAGCTTGGAAAGATGTGGTTGGACTCAAATCAAGGGGTGTGCAAGTGAGGAAAGGTGAAACTGGGGCTGTTCCAGAATTCAACAAGATGCAATACTATGTCATGTGCTTGAGGAATCTTGTTGCTGAAATCAAGCACTTCCATGTTGGTGGTCTCAAGGTGGATCAAAGGTTGCTTGGTATGATTGTCACAAAAATCCTTGTTCCACGTGGTAGCAACCATTCAGCATTGAATGAGGGAGAATTGATACTCATGTACTACATTCAACACAACATCCAAGTGGATCAGATCTATGTGTTTCGTGATCACATGCTCAAGGCCAAGAGGCTCACATATTTTAGGCTGCCATATATGGTTTTGGTGTCCAAATTCATTAAATATTTTGGAATTGATGTAGAGGATGAGCTAGAAGAGTCAACTGGACTATTGAACCATACCTCCAACCAAAATCTACACAAAATGGGCTTTCTCAAGGTGGGAAATGGATGGACAACTACTAGAGCTGTATTTGGTGGTGGGCATGACCATGAAGTTGGCCCAAGTGGTGCAAATCAAGAGGAATAACCAACTGCTGGACCCATGGACTTGATTCCCTACAACCCTCCTAAGGATAGAGGCCCTGTGTACTCACATTTTGAGAGGATGGTGTTGAACCAATTGCATGAGCTCAATGTGTCCTAACATGCACATCACAACTATTGCAATGAGAGGTTCAATGCATTGGATGGCCAAATTCATGATATCCATGATATGCTGAACTCATTCCAGACCAGAAATGATCCTCAAGATGACTGAGTGTGGTGGTTGTTTAGGATCATGCATTACATCTATGTGTTTGTGCTTTTTTAGTTTTAGCTCTGTCAATTTCAGTTGGTTGTTTTTTGTTTCAATCGGCTGATTATATCAGTTTTATGATTTTTCTTCTCTGTTTCAGTTTGTGCTTGCTGTATTGTGTTCAAATATTAATGAAAGGATATGCAATTCTTGTTCTTTTTATGCATTTGTTCTGTTTGAGGAATCCAAAGGGGGAGGAAAATTGGAAAATGGAAAATTGAGCAAATTAAAAGCATAGAAGCATTAAAATTGGAATTAAAATCAAATCTGAAATTGAATCCATATTATTGAGAGGGGGAGCATGTGTATATGTGTGTGCTTGCGAGATTGTGTGCATTGCTACTATAAATGTCTTTCAGGTTCATAAGTTTCAAGCTAAGGTGTCACTTCATCAAATTAATGGTATCTAACAAATGGTAGCATTTTGCAATGAAAGATAAAAGAAGATAGATGGAAGAAGATAGAGGTCGGGTTCATCAAATCAGGGGCAGATTGTTGACATGAGAAACCAAGGTGATTTGCTTCTTGAAGATTTGATGAAGATTAAATGAAGCATTTTTTGAACTATCTTGAAGCCATTACCATTGGAATGAAGCCTACATTGATGAAGAAAGGAGATTTGATGTTAACCATGTTGATCAAGGCTGGAACGTGTGCTCTCCATTTAGTTGCATCATTTAGAAAGTGTATTTTAAAGTTGTAATTCATGTTGTAGAACTTATAGCATTAATTAGATGTTTTTAGACTTGGGTGTGTCTTTTAATCTGTTGAATGGTTTTTTAACAGGTTAAAAGGTTGGTTGCAACAATTTTAAACTGCAACAGATTCAATCACTTAATTTAATTTTTTAATCGACTGATTTCACTTAAGTCAAGTGAAATCAACCGATTGATTTGAAAATCAATCCGTTGAATTTCGTAACTGTTTGACTATAAAAGCTGTGATTTTTGAATGAGAGGTCTGTTGATCATTTTAGAGCGTGATTTTGTTTTGGAAACTTTTGGAAACTCTTTCCTTCGTGATCATACAATTTGCAGTAGTTGAAGATTCATCTTGGATGAATTCTTGGAGCTTTTGGCTTGGATTGAAGCTTGGAGAAAGTGGTTTGTGGTAGGCTGGGCTGTGCTACCACTTAGGTTTGATCTTTCTCAAGCTTTGTGTGTGTGTCTGGTGGTTTCCAGGTCTGCACGAGGGTTCGTGCTGTGCTGGTGTGATTCTTGTGTGATTCAAGAGTCTTTTGTGGTGTTTTTGCATATTTTGAAAGTGTAAGGGTGGATACTTTGTAAATCTTTTGAAATAGTGCAAAGTCAAGCTTAGGTTTCCTTGACAAACTACATGTAGCTCAGGTTTGAGTGAACCAGTATAAAAATCTTGTGTCTCCTCTCTTCTCTAACCTTTCTCTCATGCATTTTCATTTTAAAGTTTAAAGACCTTGTGCTTTAATCATCTTTTTCATGATCTTGCATGTTTTCATGACATTTGCAGCATTGAGCATGTTTGTATAATCATTTGGAACATGTCTTGATCATTCTTGTGCATTGTTTCTGGTTTAAATCTAAAATATGCATTTCTGCATTTTTCCCAATATTTCAGTCAACTGTTTTCCTGTTTCAATCGATTGATTATACCAGAATAGAATATGTTTAGTAAAATCAATCTATTAACTTTGTTTTTGATCGATTAAAAGTATACTGTCCAACACCTTTTGCATCGTAACTTGGTGATCTATTTTATTCAATTACAGGTGGTTTTTAGCTTGCAAAGATAGCCTAAATTTTTAACTAGCTAATTCAACCCCACCCCCTTCTTGGCTTTTCAACCATTTCAAAACTAACAATATCATACTATTTTATGTGATAATTCAAAATAAAAACATTACATAATAGAACTATTGAATCCATCGTTTTATATTTCGAAGGTATAATATTATTTTTGGATTCATAAACACACATTTATTAGGAAACAGGAAAATTCGATACTCGACAGGATAGCAAATGGCCTTCAAGTTTTCCTATAACGCCTTCTTAGATATCCATCTACTGAACATGTCAAAACATTCTTTGGGTTTGTGCGTCGGAGCTATGTGGCCTGCACCCTGAAATTATTGGAGTAAAAAAATAATAGAACATTAAACCAACAAAAATTTACACACACACACACACACATATATATATATATATATATATATATATATATATATATATATATATATATCACTCTCAAGTGCTTTATGCTAGTAGTTACATTTAATGGTGTTGGTAGAAGTGTCTTATAAAGTGCAAAGGTTAGGAGTTTATCTAGTAATGATTGTGACATGCACTATAGTTCATTAATTATGGTTTAAGTAGTGGTTGTATTGAATGCATGTAGTTGAAGGGTCATGTCTAGAGCCTTATAATCAGACCATGTACTTATTTATAGTATACAAAATTGTTTTTCCATAAACTTATTTATCAACAAATTGGCATCAGAGCTTGAGAGCCTGAGTGCCTTTGTGTGTTTGATCGAGATGGCAAACTTAGCTAACAACATGCCCTTGCTAAACTTATCGAAAGGCGTCAGCTATGATAACTAGAGTCTGTAGATGAAGGCTCTCCTTGGTTCCTAGGAAGTATGGGATATGGTCGAAAATGGGCACCAAGAACTCGAAGACAATGAAGAACAGACGATTGCCTAGCTTGATACGTTAAGAGCAATGCAGGTAAAAGATAAAACAACTTTGTATGTGCTACAGTAAGTTGTTGATGAGCCCAGCTTTGAGAAGATAACAAATATTAAATCTTCCTGTGGGATATACTAGAGAAGACATACAAAGGAGATAATCACGTGAAGCAAGTTAGGCTTCAAATTCTCAGAGGCGAGCTTGAAAGCATGAGAATGAAAAAGGTCGAAGGGGTTGCCGAGTACTCTCTCGTGTTGAGACCGTGGTGAATCAACTCGGAAGGAATGAAGAAATACTGCCCACTTGCCGAGTGGTGGAGAAAATCTTAAGGTCGTTAACCGACGACTTTGAGAATATTGTTTGTGCGGTCAAGGAGTCCAAGGACTTGTCAATTTTCAGTGAAGAGCTTCTCGGGTCACTTGAGGCGCATGAGCAACGAAGAAGGAAGAAGAATGAAGAGTCTCTTAATCAAGCACTTCAAGGAAAGGAAACCGTTAAGGAGAAGAGAGTTCCTTATACTCAAAACACTTAAGGTCGTGATGATAGAGGCAAAGATGGATATGAAAAAGGTAAAGACCAAGTCGGTTAACAAAATTGGCATGACCGAGGAAAAGGTAGAGGTCGTGGAGGTAGAGGCCGAGGAAGTCAGTCAAGCTACTCAGGAGTTGAGTGCTTCAAATGTTGGAAGTACAAACATTTCGCAAAGGACTGTCGATCTAAGAGCAAGAAGGAAACAAAATTCCTTTTTGAGGATGCTTAGGAAGAGGGAGTATTGATCATGTCGAGGAGTTTGGGTATCGAGCCAAGTCCAAGTTGTTCTGACAACTTGCTTTGGTACTTTGATACAAGAGGAAGTAGTCACATGTTTAGGGATGAAAATCTTTTTAAGGAGCTCACTAAAGTTAAGGCTGGACATGTTTCGTTTGGAGATGTAAGACCCGAGAAAATTAGTTTATTAAAAAAATAATTAATTAATAAATGCGGGTAGTGAGAGCCTTTATTACATTAAATGTTAATTTGTATGATGTGAAAAAGTACTAGTTCAAATGATTGAGAGTACTTGGTTGTTATGAAAGGACTTGGGTTGGAGTCATATGTATGCCAAATAGTGTGTTATTTTAATTATGCATTCTTTTGATAACATAAGAGATCATGATGAGTGATAATATAATCCTAGAATGATAGGAATTATCATGAAACATGAATTGGTTGAATGGTTGTGCATTGACTTTACAATTGGATGGTTGTGTATTCGAAAGACTCAAGAATTTATGCATAATTGAGCAAGGAATCCAGGTTAGGGGAACTGGACTCCGTGGTTTTATTCGTGTTATTATTTTTTTGAATGATGGTTGATTTATTTGAAGCCTGAACTGTGATAAAATTGTGCAATTTCATGTTTCTGTAAATTTTCCAGAAACCGCCTGGCGGGCCTTCAAAGTTGCCAAGCGACTCATAGCATTTTTTGTGTAAATCTGGGTTCCTATGAGGAACCGCCTGGTAGTGAGTGATGTGCCGCTAGGCGATGCAAGCTGATTAACTAAGTGTTCTAGGTATTCTATGAATGGCCTGGTGGTGATGAAAACCCGCCAGACAACACGAGTAACAATGGCTTGATTTAGGTTTTTTGGGATTTCGGGGGTGTTTTTGATCAATGATGAACGTGGTTTTAATCATGGATTGATTGAGGGAGGAGAATTATTGGGAAATTATAGTGTGTCGAGGGAATTGAATAGAAGTGGTCAAATGTGAAAAATAAAGGGTTTGAGAATTTGGGAATTTTATATTCTAGATCAAATTAATGGGGGAATTTGATAGGATTTTGTGTGTTGGAAGTTTAATGAATGAACTATGAACTTAACCATGGTAATGTAGCTTATTAAGTTGAAAAATTTAAAGAAGCTGGAATTCAAAACTTGTGAAGGTTCGTAGAGGCAAGGAAAATTCTGGATTTTCCAGAATTGCATGAACCGCCTAGCGAACCTTAATTGTTGATAGGCGCCAAACCAGAACAGTGGGGCAATGTGTGTTTGGACACGCAGTGAGGTTTGGGGAATTTAATATGGATTTATTGGAATATTATAAAGAGATTGAAAATTGCTAAATATGAGGTTAAAAAGGATAAGTAAGTCATAAGGTGGGTCAATGAGAGAATGTTAGGTTATGACTTGGTGTTAGCATATTTGGATGTTATAATAGTGTTCCCCAAGTTAATTACACCAGGATTCTGGGTGATGATGAGGCAGAAGATAATTTTAGGAGTTGTGGGTATTATATCGATTCACTTAAGTTGAAAGTGCAATGTAAATATTGGTTAATGGATAGTGGTTATAATATTTGAAATGAAGTGGAGTATAAAGTAGTACTGTAGGTATAAGAGGTATGAATTTAACTATGAGTAAACATGGGTTAGTGAACCTAAATAGAATAAGGACAATTAGTAACAAGTTGAACACATGAGAATTGATGTAATTAACTTGGTAAAGTTCACTATGAGTTTTAGTGTCTAGTTAGAGTGTGCAATCTACCTTGTATGCTTGAAAAACCAGTACTGTACGAGTTACTGGTGTAGCATCTGGCAGCGATTCTGAACCGCCAGGTGGTAGCTTATATTGCAGTGGATCTGGAAGTGTGTGGTGCTTGGTAGAGAGGATTGTCCCGTTAGTTGACACCTGCAGACAGTGGCATCAGAGGCACTTGGCGCCTGGTGACACATGTCCACCGCCAGGCGATCAGGAAACAAGTTTCGCCTAGAGCAGCGCCAGGCGATAATGCGGTGGCAATGTTGGTGATTTGTTTGCTTTAGATGTGCATGGTCTACCAGGCTTTGGTGATACGTTAAAGGTCGGCTTGTTGGATTTTCCTTGAGTTGTGACTCGGAACGTATCCCTTGAGTTGTGGCTCGGGATAGGGGTTAAATGTAACATCTCGACCGGATACTACGGATTTAAATATTAAAATAAAGAAATATAATTAAACTGTATTTAACGAAATATCATTTCCCCAAAAACGTGGGAAATTTTAAAACTTTTATTACCTCAACAATAATCCAAAATCCATAATAATATATACTATTATAATTATCAAAAGTCTAGTAATATCAATGATTACAATTTATTTGAAATCACAAAAACAATATAAAAACTCTGAGAAAATATTTCTCCCAAGTCTAGCCCCGCTCCGGCTCTATGCCTCACCAAACCCACCTGCAACATCATCTACTCACGTATACTGCGTACACGATCATCGCCACACACAAGCAGATAGGGTGAGCTAACAGAAAATACATATATACAATACATTTATATATACAACACAATCACTCCAAAGGAATTCTGTCATTTGATATCATCCCACATGGCCACAATTATGTTAACCGTGTTCTACGTCTTCTGGTGAGTACCTTAAGAATGTGAATTGGGAATATTCCAAGTCATAAAATCAGAATTTTGGAGAGAATTAATCAGGAGCTAAATGCACCTCCAATTTTCATTTTTACACCCCCTTCTATAATTGGGTCATCAAATTCTGAAAAAGAATATTTCTAGAGCTAAATGCACCTCCAATTTTCATTTTTACACCCTCATTCTACAATTGGGTCATCAAATTCGGAAAAGGAATATTTTTGGAGCTAAATTCACCTCTAGTTTTTATTTTTCATACCCATCCTGAAATTGGGTCTTCTAACTTTATTTTGCAGCTATTCTTTTTAGTAATTTGCACCTTAATATCACTTAAACTCCACTAAACCAGATTACACCACGTGGCAATCCTCCAATTACTAAAATAACCACTTAAAGATTGTCACGTCCTCAATCCTCCACTCACTAAAATAACCACTCATGGAATGACACCTTATCACCCTGTCTTTCTTCACACAACCAAAACCCTAACCCTAGTTTTCCTTCTCTCCCACCATCTCCATGCCGCAGCCGCCACCCTCCACGGTAACCACCGCCACGTCCAACCGCAACAACAGCTCGCTGGAACCACAACTCCCCTATGTCGCGCCCACGCTGGAAAACGCAGCCACCATTGGCAGCACCCGCACCAACACACACCAGCACAAGCGCCAACCTACATTGATTGAGCCCGAGTCCATGGAACGCGCACTAGCCCCTGCATTTGCGCATTACGCCGGGGTCGCCATGCCTGCACCATCGTCTTCATTCAGCACGTTGCCGGAGCCACAATTCACGGTCTGCACCTTCATCTTTGCGACAACGTTCATGACAGCACCATGCTTGAACGTGAAGTCGCCACACTCAATCCTTCAATGGTCGCACCACAGTGACCTACAGTCGCCAGCCCTTCCCCCAACCACCATTCTCGCTCGAGAACGCGGACCTGACGCCACTTCTCCACAACAGTCGCAAACCCAACAACACCTTTCGCATCAACTCCCCAGCCACGACGACAACCACCATAATCTTGCTTGAACCACTCACGGCAGCCAAACCCTAATGGGGAGAGAGAGAGAGAGACTACTCTGACACGTGTAAGTCTCTCAACGGACCGTCAAAGAGTTAAAACTGGTCAATTAGTCAACTTTGCACAAGGATTGGTCAACATTGATCAAATTGCCTATTTTACGCTATATATGGCAGGTGGTTCCTCTACAGGAACCCTAAATGGCCTAGAAAAGGAAAGAATCGTATGACGACAGTTCATCACCGGCCAGACAGTTTCTGGAAGTTTCCAGAAACACTAACTTATTGGAATAAAATCTTAAGCATAATCATACTAAATTCAGCATGCCAATAAGACTTAATTGTAAAATTAACGAGTGAAATTACTATATTTAGCATGCCAATCAAACTTAAAATAAAATTAACGCGTAAAGCTACCCTAATCTGGATTCCTTCGCTTAAAGTTGAGGTTCTTGGTTTCTACTTTGATTAAAAAGGACGCCCCTTGTTTTCCCACATTAGCTCTCCTTCGCACTATGGACTATTTTTTGCAGCCTCCCTTGGCTGCTCATTCATCTAGGGTTTTCTCTACCCTTTCACCTCATGCCAAAACTAATTTTTAGCAAAAAGGAAGTTTAGTTTAGAGTTACCAAGGTTCGAACCCATAAGCATGCCAATGCCAACTCAATGCACAACCATTCAACCAATTCATGTTCCGTGATAATTTTTAATCATTTAAGAATATACTGTCACGCCCCATAACCAAAATATTATATAAAACAATTTACATAATTAAAATAATTATAATTTAAACAATACATAAATGACATACCTAGGACTTGAACCCAAGTCCTATCACATGACCAAGTACTCTCAACCATTTAAGCTAGTACTTTTCCATATCATACTTGTAAGAATTAAATGTCATAAAGGCTCCCACTGCCCGCATTTATTAATTAATTAATTATTTAATTAATTAAATTTAGCGGATCTTACATTAAACACGTGGAATTCCTTAAGTTGTGGCTCAGAATCACATCTCTTGAGTTGTGGCTTGGGATGGTGGATGAACACGAGGAACTCTTGAGTTGTGGCTCAGGTTGGCGAGTGTTACTGGTGTGAGTGTGCGAGTTGTGGATCGTACGAATGAATCTAGATAGATTGCCTTCCTCAATAGTTAGCTGACGAGTTTGGTAGTCTTGGGACGTTATGAACTATGTTCATATTGGAAACTCCACCTGGCGTTACGGAGTATGGTCCGTAGCAGCTTTTCTGCACGTGTTCTATAAGTTGTGGCTTGTAGGTGTGGCAGCAAGACATCTTGAGGTATCCATCTAAAGACGTAAATCATGGATGACATGGTGGTGGCCATATGATATGGAATCAAAGGATATTATTCCTTTGATGTAATTGTGTTAATATATTTGAATTATATATGTGTTTTATACTATTAGCTCACCCTATCTGCTTGTGTTTGGAGATGATCGTGTGTACGCGGTACACGGGAGCAGATTATATTGTAGGTGGATACGGTGAGGCATAGAGCGTGGGCTATATCTAGAAAATTTTCTACAAAGTTATTATTTTATGAAATTTAAAGACTTGTAATCATTGGAGTATTGGACTTAACTTTTGTATTTTGAGTTTTTTATGAATTATGGATTTGAGGTATGTTTTGATGAAATAAATGTTTTAGATTTCTCGCATTTTTGGAAAATGAAATTGTAATAAATGATGTTTACTTTTTATTGCCATTTTATTTTATGTAAATTCATAATATCTGACCGGATGTTACAGGAGATGCATTCAAGTAGTGATAAAAGGTTAAGGTACAATCTGGTACTTGCAGAAGAATAGCCTAATTGGAGAAATCAGATATGTGTACTATGTACCCAATCTCAAGAGCAATATATTGAGCATGGGGATAAAGCTATAATGTTGCATTTTCAGTTTGGCCATTTGCATTTTGGTGGGCTAACCGAGTTTGTTAAGAAAGGGATGGTGCGGGTACTCCCGAGTATGAAGTTTATAAAAAAAAAATTATGAGGAATGTGTGCTTGGGAAGCATCTGAGGACCTCATACCAAGGACTATCGAGTACCGCACAAAGGAACAACTTGGATTGGTTCACATAGATCTTTGTGGATCGATTACACTCGAGTCTTTCAATGGGAAAAGGTATTTTATCTCCTTCATAAATTATTTTTTAAGAAAAACTTGAGTGTATTTTTAAAAGGAGAAATTTGACTTGTTCGAAGTGTTTAAAATGTTCAAAGCAATGGTTTAGAAAGAGATGGACATGTTTATCAAATTTGTTAGGTCTGACTGAGGAGGCGAATTCATTTCATCTAAGCTCATGAAGTATTGTGAGGAACAAGGGATAAAGAGATTTATAACAACACCATAGTCACCCCAACAAAATAGAGTTATCGAAAGGAAGAATCGAACCATCCTTGATATGGTTTGAAGAATGTTGAGAAGCAAGAACATGTAAGGAGTTAGGTGCAGAAATAACGCAATGTGTCATCTATGTGCAAATTAGGTGCCCACATGTTAAGTTTGTTAAATGAGAAGACACCGCAAGAAGTCTTGAATGGGAGGAAGCCAAATGTGTCTCATCTTAAAGTTTTTAGGACCATTGCTTATGGCTGTGTTCCAACTCAACAAAGGACCATCCTTGAAGATAAAAGCAAGAAGTACGCGTTTATTGGGTATAATGAAAAAACTAAGGCCTATAGGTTGTTCAACCCAATAACAAAGAAGTTCATTATGAACTGAGATGTTCAAATTGATTAAGAGAGTGAGTGGAACTAGAACAACTCGGAGGAGGAGTCTGCTAGAAGTAGAAGCTCGAAAGTTGATACACCACCTACCATGAGAGATCATGAAATTTTTAATAAAGAAGATGAACCTCTATAACCTATAGTAAGAAGTTTGCAAGACATATACAAATCCATTGACGAAGTGCACATTGTATGTTTCTTAGCACATTTATAAAACTTGAGCTTTGAGGAGGTCGTGTAAGACAAGAAGTGGCAAAAGGCAATGGATGAGGATATTGGGGCAATTGAACGCAACAACACGTGGGAGCTAACCAATTTGCCTAAAGGAGCTAAGCCTATTGTCGTAAAGTAGGTGTATAAGAAGAAGATAAATGTTGAAGGAGAAGTTTAGTGATATTAATCTCGATTCATTGTGAAGGGATACAAATAGAAGGAAGGAATAGACTATGATAAAGTATTCGCCCTAATGACAAGGATGCAAACAATTAGGCTATTGTTTTCTTAGTAGCTTAACACAAATGGACAATCTTGCAAATGAATGTGAAGTCGACATTTCTAGATAGAGTCTTGGAGGAGGAAGTATACATAGAGCAACCACTCAGATACATGCAAAGAGGCAAAGAGGAGAAAGTGTTGATCTTGAAGAAGGCACTTTATGGTTTCAAGCAAGCTCCACAAGCATGGAATGAAAGAATTGGCACTTGTAAGACCCACTATTTTTAATTAATTAAATAAATAAGAAGTTAATTAAATGAGAGTAGTGGAAGCCTTTATGGCAATTAATGCTAACCTTCATAATGTGGAAAAGTACTAGCTTAATTGGTTGAGAGTACTTTATTGTGTGAGAGGGCTTGGGTTCAAGTCCTATGTATGCCAATTGTGTGTTATTTAATTTTATTATTTTCTGATGATGTGTTTGGAGCGTGATGAGTAAGTAGATAGTTTTAGATGCATAAATATTGGCATGAAATATGACATGGTTGAGTTGGTTGTGCACTTAAATTGGTATTGTGTGGTGATGGGTTCAAACCTTGGCTTGAACAAAACAACTTGCTTTTTGTTAAAACTATATTTTTGGTACGAATGTAAAGAGGCCTAGAAAACCTAGGAGGCAGCCAAGGTGTGCTATAAAAACAAATCTTAATGAGCCTTGAAAGTTAATTAAAACCAATTTTAATGTTAATTTCGTTTTTGAACAATAAACTCCCATTAAGGGTTTGAGTAATTGGCCAAGTGAGTGGAAAGGCAGTGGGAGAAGGAGGTTTTCGTGTAGACTGGGTAAGAGAGAGTTTCTGAGCATAAAAGAGACCCTAAAGACAGTGGGGGAAGCTGATTGGGTGGAAGCAAGGGCTTGGAATCAAATTGGAATTCATAGAAGGATCTTAAAAGAGCAATTGCGTGAGAAAATTCAGGTTAGGGGAGTTCCTATTCGATGTTTTAATCTTTCTTGTATGGATATGTTTTATAGAAAATGATTGAAACGCATGAACTCTTTATTCTCGGACTTTTTCACGTTTATGGATTTTTCCCAAAAACTGCCTGCGGCGCATGAGCTGCCGCCAGGCGACACATGTGGTTGCAACCTAGTTTTCTGGGTTTCCCTGTGAATCGCCTGGCGGCTGAGGATGACCCGTCAGGCGACATATGCGACATTGTTATTTTTTCTGTTTTTGGTTGGTTTGATAGTGGTGTTGGGATGCTTATATGGGATTTATATTTTATGTATATAACTGGCATGATGCATTATGAATTGCAGTTATTATTTGGTGGAAATTGCATGGATTCCTAAATGAATTTGGGGAATTAGGGTTCTTGTTGGGGTGGTGATGAATAAGCACTAGTTCTGTCAATGATTGACACGCCGATGTTATAGAAAAGTGAACCAAGCATGAGTACTGTGGTTGGGGGTGTTTGGAGGGTCGTGAAGGGTGTAGGAGTGATTTGTCAGAACCCAGATTGCTAAGCATCGCCTGGCAAAGCCTAGACTGCCCCGCCAAGCGACACCTCAGTGCAGTAGGATACCCTGAGTTTTATTTGTGATCTGCGATATTGGGTGATGTACTGGTAAAGTCATAAGTGTATGATTAAAATTGAGCAAGTAGAAGAATATGGCATAATAAGCACGAAAGGAGATTAAAATAAGTAAAAGTTGTGATGTGCGATGTGGGGTAGTGGTTGTCTTTAAATGTTTGGCTGCGTGTGATAAGCTATAATTCAGATTGTATGTTAATTGGACAATAAGCGTGAGATTGATTTATATGATATGGTATGGTTGGTGCATTTTTCTAGACACGGTCCTTGTGGTGGTGGTCATATTATTAAAGTACATGTGTAATATTGTCTCAAATGTGGTGGCATGAGTTATATAAATATTAGACGGTATGAATATAAGACTTGGAGTCTGTTGAGTGCATGTGGCATGTTTAAAGTAGTAAATGAAGGAGAGAATGTGGCATGATAATAGCTGAGTTGATGGCATGATTGAATATGTGCATGGTGATTTAGTTATAGAACTTGAATTGGATATCATACTTGTGCTATACTTTTGTGTATTGTATGATTTGGGGGTCCCTTGGAACCTGTTTTAAGTGCCAAAAACCAATAGCATTGCGCTACTAGTATGGCGCCTGGCGGCATGTAGCGAGCCGCCAGGCGGTAGGGTCACAAATAGTGGTGGTCACTGTGCGCGCAGGGTGCCTAGTGACAGGGTTGGTTGAGCCAGGCGAAATGGTGAAGCAAAAGGCCTAGAAGGTGTTTGGCGCTTGGCGGCGCGAGATGGGTGCGCCAGATGGTGACGGGACAGTGAGGCTACTATTTGGCGCTTCGCGCTTGGCAATGTGAGATGCCCGCCAGGCAGTCTAGAACCAGATTTCGCCTAGCAGCGTGAGATGCGCGCCAGGCGGTTTTGGTGCAGTGTTGGTGCGTGAGGAGGATTTCTACACAACTTTAGGTGATGTTCATGATGTGATGCTTTGGCTAGGAGCCTAGTTACGAGTGTAACTTGTATTGGCAAACACGTGGCCACTCTAGGTTGTAGCCTAGTGGTTTAGGAAGTCCAGTGGAGTGTGCGAGTTGTGGCTCGTACGGCAAGGTTTCAGATGATTACCCTTTTCAATGCATTTGATAGAGTTTTTGGTAGTCTGGGAACAACTACGAACTTAGGTTCATTTTAGAGAACTCCACTTGGTGTCGCGGTGAAATGCCGTGGCAAAGTTATTCCCACGTGTGGACTATTAGGTGGTGGCTTGTAGTCGAAAGGGCGAGTAGACACTCGTGCAGCAAAGATTGATCATTGATCTCACCTAAAGGGTATATAAATTATAAACGTCTAATGCAAGTGTTTGAAGTGAGGAACTAAGGAAAAAGGGAAAACTACTAACCCGGGTTATAATATTGAGATGATGTATTTATTATGATATTTGTTTGGTTTATGTAAATGAGCTCACCCTATCTGTGTGTGTTTAGCGATGATCATGTGACTTGTTACATGGGAGCATATGTTGATGCAGGTGAGCATGCAGATGCGTAGAGACGGAGTGGGGATTGGGGATCACTATGGGATAGTTTACTAAATTTTATTATGGGTTTTCTTTTGTAACAATTGTTTTGGATGATTTGGTTTTGTAATAACTAAACACTGCGATTTTATTTACTATTGAAGCGGCGTTTGAAGTTTTAATTTTCCCGCATTTTGGGAAATTCTTGAAAATAAATGAGGTTGTTTTATTCAATTTATTTTGTTTTATTTTTAATAATTAATTTTCGACTAGGACGTTACAACACTTACTTCAAAAAGAATGGGTATGAGTAGTGTCCTTATGAACATGCTCTATGCATAAAGAAGAATGAAGAATGTGTGATGTTTGTTGCCTTGTATATTGAGACCTTATCTTCATGGGGAATAAGACTAGCAGATTGAAGGGTTTAAAAAAGTGATGAAGAAGGAGTTAAAGATGATTGGCTTGGCACTTATGAAGTATTTTCTTGGTTTGGAACTTGTTCAAGGAGAGGAAGGCATCTTTGTATCCCAGGAAATGTATGATGTGGAGGTCTTAAGAAGTTTAAGACAATAAGTTGCAACTGGGTTTCCACCCCTATGGAACCTGATAAAAACTTTCTAAGTATGCAAATAGAGACCTAGTTTAGGCGAGTAAATACTGAAGTTTGATTGGAAGTCTCATGTATCTTAAAAGTACTAGATTAGATTTAATGCTAAGTGTTGGAATATCAAGTCGGTATATGGAGGAGTCAAAGTATAGTCATTGGAAGGCACTAAAGTGAATTTTAAGGTATGTGAGAGGAACAATGTCTCTTGACCTAATGTATACTAGGACAGATAATTACTGACTAGTTTCTTACTCGGACAATGATTAGTGTGGAGATGTTGGTAATCGGAAAAGCACCTCTAGATATGTATTCTTCATGGGAAACAAAGTGTTCACCTGACTTTCGAAGAAATAAGTCATTTTAACACTGTCAACTATGAAGTCGATCACGTTGCAACATCCTAGAGTGTTTGTCATGCAGTTTAGCTTAGAAACCTTTTAAGAATACTGGAGATGAATCAAGAAAAAGGTATTGTCATTCAATTTAATAACAAGTAGGCCATTGAATTGGCGAAAAACCTAGTTAATCATGGGAGAAGCAAGCATATTGATGTTTGATTTCACTTCATCGGAGAATAAGTGAAAAAAGGAAATGTGGAGTTAGAGCACATCGCAAGCTGAGCACAAGTTGTAAATATGTCCATGAAGCCACTATCGACCACTCTATTCGAGAACAACAGGAGGATGCTTGGAATGAAGGATAAGAAAAACATTTAAGTTTATGAGGGGTTTATTGGGTAAACTTAAATGTTAGTAACTACCTTTAGTGGTTTCGGTAAAAGTGTCTTAGAAAGTTCAAAGGTCAAAAGTGCATCTAGTAATGATTGTAGAATGCACTAGGAGTTCATTGATTATGGTTTAAGTAGTGGTTGTATTGAATACATGTAGTTGAAGGACCATGTCTAAAGCCCTATAAATTGACCATGTATTGCTCATTGTAAAACACAAGTTATAGTATACATAATTGTTTTTCTAGACACTTGTTTGTCAACACATGTAATAATGAATTAGAGTTTCTTACTGAAATTGTGGGTAAGATGTTTGTATCAATGACATGTGGACTTAATCATTCAAAATTACCTGGCTCAAATAATATCTAATAAATTTAATATCAAATTCAACTATATTATATTATTTATATGGGTGTACCATTCAAAGTTACCTAGCTCAAATAAGATATGATAAATTTAATATCAAACTCAGCTATATTCCATTATTTGTGTGTGTGTGTGTGTGTGTGTGAAGGAGAATGAGATACTTGCCTTCACAGTTGCAAATGTCATTTGATTAGAGTAAGTCCTTGTGTATCTACATGTAGGAAACACAAACATTAAGAGTATAACTCAATATTTGTTGCATATAACTACAATTAGTGGAATACTATCCACATTCTTGGTCTATGTGGTATTGTTGGAAGACAATAACCTAATAGACAAGGTTCAAATTATTGTAAGAAAAAGATAAAGTTAGCAAACTACCCTGCAACTTGGCCATTTGAATTCCATGGCCTCCAATCATCAACAATAGAGTAGTTTAATGATCTCATCCATTCTTGAGTTCCCAAGAAAGGAAATACCATGTCATGATCGCCACTGTTATTTATCATAAGAAATCTGAGTTATAGTTAATTTGTTGTATAATTTTACCTTATGCAATACATAAGAGCGTAGAGAAGGAACATTGACCTATATATTAGTGAACGATAGCCTTTTCTACTAAGATTTGCATGATATTCAACACTACTCGAGATATCGTACTTGAAACGTCTATCACGATGACATTTAATCCATGTTCCTATACTTCCCTACAACACATGTATGTGTAATTTTTTTATAATGTAGCATTATTAGGTGCTAACAAAGTGTGTGAAGGAAAACCATTATGAACTCACCTTGTGAATATGAAGTGCGGTTCGAACATTATCATCATTTGTCCAATAATCAGATAGGAAATCCGTATAAGTCTAATGGTGGAAAGGAATCAAACATCAGTGTGCAAATACATAGAAAGGAAAAAGTAATTAGAGAATATTTTTATCATTCAATTAAGGCATAAACATTACTGGACATGTTACGACTAGTAATTTGAGATCAGTTTTCAAGAAGTTCTTTCTAGGGAATTTCTCAATTAGGGATCTTCTTAAAGGAGGTTGGTTCTCATCCTTCTCACACCATGGCTCCAAAATATTGTATTCAAAAATTCCTGATACAAGCTGTGACAATTGTTAAATTGGATACAATTTTCTAAGAGTTACAAGAAAACAAAAGTCTAGAAACATAGATTCTACTAGAACCATATAAATCTAGAAATTGCAACTATATGTCTAGATAGTTTTGAAATTTAGGAAAAACTAAAATAATCTTGAAAAATATAAAAGTGAATCATCCATCATATATAAAATAGTAAAAGATGTGAAAAGTAATATAAATTTATCCATATTGTCTTCAATATTTGAAGTTGCTACCTACATCCTACATTTAGTAAATTGTTACTAAAGCAATCTTATAATTTATCATAACAAAATAATTTGCCTTTTCTATAGGATATTAATAGGATATAGATATCTTGCCCAACTATGTCAAAGTTCCTAATATTTCATAGTATTTTCAAAAAAATTCCTTAACCATGATCAATACAAATTTTCCTTCATCGATACCCGTTGATATTTTTATTAAAAAATTATATTTATTAAAACATTAAATGAAGACATTTTTTATTCTCAAAACTTATGGGAGATTATTGAACATGGCTTCATTACTAATACAAATAATTTTACACTAATAACTACTTAGAGGAATGAGTTGAAGAAAAATAACCATAAATACTTAAGAATCTTTTATTTTTACAAAAAAAGAAGTGATAGATGCAATGTTTTTAAGAATAATGGATAACACAAGTGATAAAAAAGCTTGAAATACAATTCAAGAAGAATTTTTAGGAAGTATAAAGGTACTCTTCATTAAACTTCAAACTCTAAAACATGAGTGTGAGTTAATAAATTGAAAAAGTCTACTACCACTAAAAACTAATATTCTAGAATTAAAGAAATACTTATTCAAATGAAAGCACATGTGAAAAATATACATGATAAGAAAGTTGTGGAAATATTATGATTTTTATCCCTTGTAAAAGTGAAGCAATTGTGATAATGATAGAAGTAAATTAAGGATATGTCCACCTTATTAGCGATAAACCAAATAGGCTCCCTTAAAGTATATGAGCAAAGACAGGAAAGGTACAACAAAGAGGCTATTGAAGATGTTTACCAATCAAAGCTTAAATCACAATCTTAGAAACAACAATAATTCTAAACTTCTCAAACTCCAATCAAGACAAATATTTGACATCTGCAAAAAGTTAAGTCACTTGGAAAGGGATTGTTAGGATCACAGAGAAACTCAACGTTATTACTACAACAAATTTAGACACGTGGAAAAGAATTGTTGCAACAAAAACAAGAATTAAGAAAATTTCATCAAAGAGAATCATTGTCAACAACATATTTTTTATGCTACATGAGATTTAACCGAATAAAGAAGTGAAAGTTGGTACTCTGATCACGAATTCAGTAATCAAATTACCAAATTCATGAGCATATTTAAAAATATTGATGACTCTATCAAAATGAAAGTTCAATTGAAGAATGGTGCTTTAATGGAGTCAAAACGTAAAACCATTGTTGTTATGGAGACAAAGAAAGGTACAAGACTCATCAAAGAAGTCTTTCTAGTTCCAAATGTTAAAAAAGAATCTCTTGAGCATTATCCAATGATGGAGAAATCTTACACTTTCCACTTTAATGAGGACACATGTGTAAGATATGATAATAGAATATGAGGGATAAGTGAAGTTAAAATGGAGAAAAGAAACATAAGCTTTTGTTGATATTTTCATGAAAATCCAATTTGATGATTCATAACTTTGGTCATGTCAACACCTAAATTTTGAAGTTATTAGACATGATGAGAGGTTTACCATATAAATTTCCTAATCTAGTACAAACCTCAAGAAGAACTTTAAGGATAGATAGAAGATATTGTTACACCTCCTTTACCGACACAACTAAATTCTTCACCAAGGTCTAAATGAATATGATCCCTTGGTGAATACATGTAAAAAAAATATGGAAATGCTTGAGCCAATATGTTATTAAGAAGCAAGAAAGCAAGAAAAGTGGATCAAGGAAACAAAGGAAGAAATTAAAATCATCAAAAAGAATAACACTTGGGAACTCATAGATTGCTTGTATGAGAAAGATGTTAGTAGACTTAAATGGTTTACAATCCTTATGGTACCATACAGAAGACAAAAAAAAGACTACTTATTATAGAATCGTACAATAAAATGATGTTGATTACATCAACAATTGCTTTTCTGGATACAATTAAAGCTTTAACATATCCAACAACACAAAAGGACTAATGTATAATCTTAATGGGTTTCAAATAAGCCTTTGTAAATGGTTTTCTTATATAAGAAATATATGTGAAGAAAACACAAGGATTTAAATGAAATGGTATTACATCTAAAGTGATAAGGTTACAAAAAAATGTATATGCCTTCAAGAAAGCTCCTTGATCATGGTACACAAAAATTGATGAATGCATTATCAATCAAGGATTCAGAAGGAGAAAAAGTGGGCCAAATATATATATATATATATATATATATATATATATATATTAAGACGTAAGGTAAATATGATGCTCTTATTATATCTTTATATGTAGATCTTATCTACACAAAAAAACAATATGATAATGGAACTTAGCAAAAATGATGAAAACATATAAGATGATCAACCTTGGCTAGTTGAATTACTTCCTCGACATAGGTAGGTAAGACAACAAAAAGAAGAAATGTTTACCTCTAAAAAGAAATATATTAAGACTTCACTAAAGTAATTTAAGATGTATAGTGAAAAATTATTGTTACTCCACTAGTGACAAATGAGAAGATACAAAATGATGATGGAGTACAAGAAGTTGATGCATCGTGATACAAGTTACACTAATAGTGATTGGTTGACATGAAGAGTAGATTGGGTTATACCTTCTCACTTGAGTTGGGATTTTTTTTTTTCATGAGCATAAAAAAAATCAACAACTGAAACATATACATGACAATTGTAAAAACTATAAGTGAAGCAACAAGACGTAGAAGAATATACTTGAAGAAATGGAAGAACAACCAGATGACTTTACTATCATCTATTGTGATAGAAGAATATACTTATTAAATATACTTATGAAATATCACTTCATCAAAGAGGTATAACCAAATAAGCAAATTCAACTTGAGTACTACAAGACAAAAGATCAAGTTTTGAAAACATATTCACCAGGACCCAATGTCAATTTAAACAACTATAATTTATGTTTGAAATTATGCTAGAAAGACAAGTAATAGATAAAACCTGAAATTGTAACAATAAGATAATTCTAAAAAGTTAAGAAAATATAAAATCATCTAGAAGACTGTAGAATTAGTGGTTCAAGCATATAAATAGGAAAAGCCACTTAGTGTAACATACATGAAAGATCAACATATACACCTCCACATTATTCATCGTTTCCAAAATTATCTTATATAACTTATACCTTCTACATTGCTACTCACTCAACTAAACATGTCTAACATAACAACTACCTTTTTTGTTTCTCTTAAAATTCTGACAAAAATAACAATTGACCTTATGGTTTCTTATTATTCCACTAGAAATTCTAGTCACTAAAATTTCATAAGAAAATAAGGGCAAGAAAAAAATAGGGAATGCATACCTTATTGAATGATTCCATATCTCTGTAGCATAATATATTTTCGGGGTCCACATTGATGTAGTTTCCTTTACAATTCTTTTGTAATGACTATTCATAAATTAAGAGAGTTCCTTAGTCTTTGATTTTTTTTTTTGTTTATTAAGTACAATCCTTAAAAATAAAAATTCATGAATTAAAATAAAATAAAATCACCTCATATAATTCATCAGAAATAAGTGCCATTCCATGAGCAAAGGGGATTGCATAGTTTGGCTCCCTTCTCGTTGTGAATGGATTCCCCAAAATGTATCCCTAAAGAAAAAACACTTCATTATCAGTAAAAGAGTTCTTATATAAAAATTCATGTGATGTCAACTTTTATTATTACAAAATAAATAAAACGTTTTTCATTTGTTATGCAATTATATTTCTAGCTTTTGCAAAAGAATCTTATTTTGAACTTCTTCACGTTGCATTCTACTATATTACCACAAAGAATAACATATTAAATAGATCATGCATAGAATTTTGTTATTATAAAAAGAAAAGTTATTGAAAATATATATATATATATATATATATATATATATATATATATATATATATATATATATATATATATATATAAATATATATATTTTTT
>Ga0099822_1002606_pt1 | contig 22565 bp, 7 predicted proteins | sample CowpeawhiteBW_FD_76839 | JGI IMG/M metagenome (GOLD analysis project Ga0099822, IMG submission 76839) | Root nodule microbial communities of legume samples collected from California USA - Cow pea white BW | ecosystem: Host-associated > Plants > Roots > Nodule | place: USA: California | collected... | reverse complement strand
ACCGCTGACTTAAACAAATTACATGATAAGTATTTTTAATGATAATCACCCTTAGTTTTCTCATAATTTTAACCAGTAATGCAAGAAAAGCACGATAAGCAAATATTTTGTATACCGCTGACTCATGAATCCGTTTGAAAACTCCGACAGATTCATCAGGAGAAAGGAATGCTAATGTACAATATATTTTTACAATTATTAAAATAGATTTTCTATGTCAATAAATTTTTGAACCGACATAAATATTGGATTCTCACTTCTCATAAAACTGTATTTTACAAAATGATTTTAACTATTTTATTGTTTATAAAAGTTTATATTTTATTCAACTTTAGTTATACGTCAAATGCAAGTATACAGTGATACGATACATATTTATTTGATTTCGTACATTTAAATATCTTGAAACTTTATTTCTGTATTAATTTTATAAAATGTAAAAACCTAATGGCTAAAATAAGAATTCAAAATTTCGAAAGTAAATATTGTTTTATCTGCTTAAAAATATAGGTCTAAAGTCAAGAACCAAAAGTTGTAATTTCAGATTTTAAAACAAACAAATAAACCTCATTTTATAATGAAAAAAATAAAATTTCGATTATTTAGAGACTTCAATAAAATTTTATAGAATAAAACAAAATATATATATTATAGAAATAAAAAATAACAGATTTATTTCATATAAAATGTTTGATCATAAGACAGAAAATTATCAAATCCAACTTAAGAATCACACGATATTCAGTCCTTGTCATCATTTACAAATATTTGACCATTCCACGACCCTCCACACTTAATTTTGTAGCCTGAAGCTGCCTCTTTTTGGGTGCTCTTAACTGCTGCAATTTTTTATTCATCTGCAAGGAACGGTTAATACAATGAAAAGTTAATGCATGAAATTGTTCACATCTTTACAAATATATGAACAAATAAAATAACATACATACATCCATCTCTTAAATTCCAAATTCCATACGAGTTCACAACATAAACTCTTTATTACTTTTATTTTTAAATATGTACTACTTAGGAAGACATCACATTATAACAAATCATAACAGGATTAGAAAAATCATATAATTAAAAAAGTAAAAAAAAGCACCAACCTTCATACGCTGCTGGTCTTGGGCAGCTTGTTTTGCCCGAGCTCTAATCTCTTCTGGATCAATTTTGGACTGGGGTCGTATGACAAAATCTAAAGGTGTCGCTTCCGGTCTCGAAGCGTGCTGCCTGGAGGAGGATTGTCCAGCCCTAGGTCTGCATTAGAGTCAGAAAAATTACAAACGAATATAATTTAGAAATCGTGATCAATAAAAAGTTCAAAAATGTCATCCAGGCCTACTGTGAAATTTCCAGATCAAGATCGCTATCTCTCGATATTCCTGCAGCTTTATTAGTTGGCCTGTAATGTAATGTCAACAAAATTATATAAATTGAGCGTGATGGAATAAGTATTCATAATAATACATAAGGGACCAAGAGACAGAAAAGTTTAATAGTACTTCTTTAGCGATGGTCTCCTAAAAGGAACCCTATCATCCTCTACATTTCTCATGTCTTCAAATCGGGTACTCTTATTAAATATAGGCCGGCTCTGCAATTAGAAAACATAATTGACATAAATTTTCTAGTAAAGAAGTAAACATAGTGCTCAAAAACAACAAATAGAACTATCTAGTTTACACTTAGACATTTAAAACGCTAAGTGACTAAACATTGAAGAAAAATAGAAGTGTATGATGGAGCAATAATTCGATCCTGCATTACTTACCCACTTGTCAACCAGCTCCTTGGCTAGTTTCCGGTTTACACTGATTTCTTCATCAGATTTTGATAAAAACATAATGACCTGCCCACACAAACAAAAGAGTCCAAATTATCAATACGGTACATATATTTAAGGGGATATTTTAGGCCCGTAAGGAAGCAAATTAGTCGCATGATCAAAGGAAACCATACTTTTCCAAGGCCACTCTTCTTCAATTGTTCTCTTCTATCATATTGCTCTAGGTCTATAGGAAACTGCATAACGAGACAAATAAATGAGATTCTAAATAATCTAAAATTAATCATCTAAAATGCTGTAGTGGTGTAAACTTACATCATTCAATATCTTCAAAATTTCCGTGCGAATATTTATATTGGGTAAGCTTCCATCAGGAAGTGGCTCAAGCCAATTCTTCAACAAAGTCAGGACTCCATGATCTAAAAACTCTAGTTGGAGCTGCTTCCTGCCAAATAGTTGGTCCAGAAGTTATTAAAATAAGGATAAAATAAACATAAAAGGTAAAAGAAATATCAATCTGCAAACGTGCAGAAGTTATTCAAATAAGGATAAAATAATCATAAAAGATTAAAGAAATATCAATCTGCAATCGTAACAAGTTAGGAAATTAATCACATACTTCGAGAGGACTTCTGTGAGAAGAGGCAACTTCTTGAGTTTATTAATGGCAGGTTTCCCCTGCCTATTAAGATCTGCATCTTCTTCAGCTGTAACCTCAAGTTCGGCCATGACATTCTCCACTAATAATGCTATTTCAGCTGGACTCCTCTCGTTCTTTTTCTTTTTCTTCCCTATCTTGAAAAGATCCTTGATCTCTTCATCTTCTTCACCTTCCTCTGCCTACGAATGCAATGTAACAGACAAAAATGTATCACACAAAGGCCATTTGAAGAAACAGTGCAACAAGCCTAAAATTAACTTCTCATAAAATTGTGTCCAATTAAGGCAAAATCAACGCAGCAGAATAACTCAATTCTCTCTCTCAAAGAACATTATTATATATTTATAGTTTACCAACACTCCAATACTGGTTGCAGGAACTTCTTTGAATCAAAAAAGTTATCCAACACAGTGAATCTGATGGCAGGATAACTTAGTAAGAAATCAGAAAGGGAAAAAATCACCAACCTGAGGAGCATCACCAGGAGAACGTGGTTCATCACTACCATAATAAGCAGGTTCCACTCCAGTGTCATCTATAAAGTTGTCATCATCCAGATTCCTGACACCTTCGTGATCATCCTATTAATATAAACAAAAAGTACCGATCAGATATAATAACAACCAAATACTGGCCATTATCAAAAAGAGAATAAACAAAATTATGATCAATCCACAAAAGTTCAAATGGAGAAACAAGTATTATATTCACAGTCACACATTTATTATCATCAATGCCTCAAATTGGAATTGTTTTTACGTAAATGTTCACTTGTTTGATCCAAAAATTGATTTAGTGAGAAAGAACTAAGTTTGAATACTTTTGGGGTGAAGAAATTCTTTTATTCAGAATTTTCCAAATAACTTGCTTCAAAAAAACATCCAAACATGATTATTCAAAATCTAATGAAAACAAATTTGCAAAACCAATTTCAACCATTCAAAATCAATTGTAAAAAACCAGTTTCATCCAATAAAGTTTGGGAAGCAGCTTCGTTCAAAATTATTCAAAACCAAAATCATTTTAAATAATTTCAGCCCAATCAATCAAGGAAAATCGCAAAGGCGGTATAGAAAATGCAGGGCAATATACCTCAGAATTACCCCCAGCAATTGAATCCCACATCTCCTCAACTTCACCATCATGATCCTTCCCAGCCTTACCACCGAAACCTTTTTTAGAACCCCCAAATTTAGAGCCACTGCCACCACCAAATCTCTTCTCACCCTTCAGCCTTTTCTCCTTCTTCCCACTCCCAACCTCCTTTCCCTTCTTCCTCTTCCTTCCATCCCCCTCGTCAAACCTCGCCTCAGGAACATATCCCTCATCCTCATCCTCGAGCTCCGGCGCCACCGACTGCTTCCCCGCATCGCTCTTCTTGATCAGCCTCTTCCGCGGCTTCGAGCGCGCCGAATCGTTGTCGTACACCGGCGTCTGCGACCGATCCCGGCCCTGCCACTCGTCGTTGACATCATCCCCGTAATCGTCGAGCTGGTGGCGCGGCTCCGGAGAGGGCTCGCGGTCAGATTGAATGTCATCGTAATCCATCAAGGGCTCACCGTCCTCGTCGCGGTACCTGAAAATAAATCGAAAAAAAAGAAGAAGAAATCGAGTGAATCAACGAAGGCAAAACCCTAACGCAAAATTAATCAAAGAGAAAAAGAAAACGCAAACGCACGGATCGTCTTCGTAACCCATGGCTGATGCTGAGTGGGTTGGAAATTGGAAAAAAGAATTATAAGTGAATTGGAGGTAAGAGGATTAGGGTTTGTGTTCTGAGCGATAGTAAAGAAATAAAGAAAAAGGTTACGACGAAGTTAATGAATGTATGAAATGAAAAAGGAACAGAGTTGTTTGATATGAAGGGAGGGTTCCACCAAAACAAAAGAGGCAGGGGAGATCTACTCAGATCTTGGTGTAATGGGATCTTGTGATAATTTCAAAAATATTATTTTCAAGATTTAAAATAAAGAAGTTTATTATTGGAATAAATCTAAAGAACCCATTATAAAAATAATCACACTAAGAAATGAAAAAAATAAAAGTAAAAAATGGTTTGAAAAAAAAATCTTTGAGAGATATTATTAGAGTTGACTTAATTCTACCCATGAACAACAATTCTTACATCTTTAGATTTAAATTTAAATTATGGGTTAAATATGTTTTTGGTCTCTCGAGTTTCAGCGAAATTTGGAATTAGTCCTTCATCAAAATTTTTGACCAATTTAGTCCTTCATCTTTCAAAATGTATGAATTTAGTCCTTTTAACCAAATTTTGTTAAGTTTATCTGACGTTTCAAGCGCATTTCATGATAGTATTTAAATTATTTACACTGTTTGACACATTTTTGCTTCAATGTTAACTTAAATATTATCATGAAATGTGCTTGAAACGTCAAATAAACTTAACAAAATTTAGTTAAAAGGACTAAATTCACGCATTTTGAAAGATGAAGGACTAAATTGGTATAAAGTTTTGATAAGGGACTAATTTCAAAATTCACTGAAACTTGAGGGACCAAAAACATATTTAACCCTCAAATTATAACAACTTATACAGATTGAGATTTTAAGAATATGTTACTCTAATTTAGAGATATTGTTATATGAAATTTAACAATTTATTTATTCGACTAACGATAAAATTAAATTAAGTTTTATCTTATCTTTTTACTAATTAGTGATAATAATGAGTTTTATCTTTTAACTAATTCATATCATTAGATTATATCTTTAAGTATAATTACAGTTTATCATTTTCTATAACAAACATCATAATCTTGAATTTTCTATATAAACTAAAGAATAAAAATGATGAGGCGTGGATGCATAAAAGAATAATACAAAATGGGTACGAAGTTAAAATCAAGATTGAATTAAATTATTAAAAAAGTATCGATTGTATTTTTCTTTACAAACTATTCATTTTATTAATTATTAAAAGTATTAATGAAAATAGTAGTGCCTTATATTTTCAATTAAAAATTAAATATATTCCTATTCAATTAGAACAAATAAAAAATTAGATATACTTTTGATGCTATGAGAAATGCTAAATTTTTAAATAATATTGTGTAACTATAATTATAATAAAACGAAATCTTTAGTAAAATTGATTTTTTGTGTAGAGTATCTCTTCTCGAGCAAGGAATATTTTATACTACTCTTTTTATTATATTGAAATAATTATTAAATATACAACAATGAAGAAAGATAAAAAAGAGTTTACAAAAGATATATTAATGATTTTCTAAGAAATAATGAAGTGCATCTGTTATCTGAAATGTTCACGATTAAGGTTAAAAATAACTCCAGAGAATCCAAAATCTTATTCTCCTTCTATGTATATATAATTTAATTCTTAGTAAAAAATAAATAAAAGAAGAAAGAAAGAGTGCCGATAATAATTTGTTTTGAAATAATATTTTTGTTTACATTAAAACTCCTAACTTTTCACACCTTCTCCTATTGAGTTTTAATTCAAAAATGATTTTATAGTAAAAAAAAATAAATCAAACACAAGTCACGTTGAATTTATTACAAATCAGTTAGCCATTCAAAAATTGTGAAAACAAACATAATTCATTACATAAAGAAAGCGGCAAAATATAAAAAAGTAAAATTCTTTTTACATAGAAAAAAGATATATTATTAATGAAGTTTATTAATGTGAACATTTAAGTAATTATTTTTATTAAGGCAAATGCCAGTCAAACAAAATTAGCACTGTCATTGCGTTTAACCCCTTATGCAGTCAGGTTTTTCTTGAACAAGCTTGCAGGCTATAATTCAACAATTATAAGCCAAAAACGAAAATTTCACTCGTTTGAGACATTTACAAAATCCATTGCATAATATTATTGTCCTGCCTATATAATAAATGTACATCTCCCTATATACTGCCACGCCCATGTGGTTTTTCTCAGGCTCTATATAACATTGAACCATTCCTGTTAAGAATAGAGAACAATTATTTGACGACCAAAACGCCAAGTTCCAAGCATTAATTTACATTCTAAAAGGTACAGTAAAAATAATCTAATGGCACAGTCATCTAGTCTACTCATTAAGAAAAGGGTACTTGGATTCAACATAGTTTTCCTTGTCCCAGAGGAATGATCCAAAAGCAACAGCTTCCAAAACTAGCATGGTCAAGCCAGAGAAAGTGAGTGAAAGCAATTCATCATTGGAGGTTTCAATTGAACCATCATCAGACACACGGATATCAGGCTTTCCAAACAGGGCCTGAGTTTGCTTTTCAATCAATGATATAGCTTCCTTTGATCGTACAGTAGCAAGTCTCTGAAGTGTCTCAGCATCCAACTGCATCACATAAGCTCTTAGTCTGAAAGATTTGCCTTCTGTATCCATGTAATCACTATCACTATAACTGTCATCGTCGTAATCCTGAACTGTGATCAAGGAATCAGGATCCCAAAGCTTGATACCCGGTGATGGTTCCTCAAAACTTTTAGTCTTTCCCAAATCCTTGGGGAGGGTTCCCATTGACCTCTCAAGTTGAAACCGTTCATCAACTCGTTTGAGAAAATATCCGTACATTATGGAAGCAGCATACAGCTTTCCCAGTTTAATTTTACTAATCTGAACAATTGTCTGAATTGGACCCACAAGCCGATCTCCTAGTACCAAAGATAAGTGACTCTGAATCATCTCGAATGCCTCTGGAGAATGCACAGCTTCTAGTTTTAGCTCTTGATTTGGCCATAAATCCACTCGACCAGTTGGGTCTGATGTTGCTGTTAGTTTTGGAATCATTGAAATGTTGTTCTCTAAAAATTTATGCACAATTGAGCAGTACATGATCTCTTCCAATGTCGTTTGCTTCTCTTTCTCTTTGACTTCAGCTATCCTCCTAAAATTCAGATTTGACAAAAATTTATCACTTCTGTACTAGCAGTAACTAAATATGCCACCATTTGCTGCAAATATATGATTGCTGTAAATTGTTTCAATCTTCCAAAGATTTGACATTGCGACCATGAAACATTAAGAGTATCAAAGTTCCAATCCGTATGCATAAACATGAGATTCAGAAGAGATAGAGGGAGAGTATCTTTATAAGCCAGTTAAGCATTTGTTTATGTTAAAATTTAATTCAAATTTCTAGAAGACTTTCATTCTATAAGAAATTAGATGTACCAATGGATATTGTAACATTTTGATGACTCTAGAATTACTACGATAAATTGTACTAAAAATTATGAATTTAGCTAGATTTTTCCCAAGAATATTGTCGTTTAGAATAGTCAAACACGAAAAAAGAATAATCTTTTTGGCTAGAACAACCTTCACACCGGTGAATAAATAGGCCGCAAAACTTTACAACCGTTTGAAACCTTCTCATAGCAACTATCACCAGCACTAACTACATGCCTTCCTCAACCAAAAAAAAAATTACAATTTCGGAATAACAAGTTTATAAACATAATAGCATCCTTTATTTTATCAGTTTAGAAATAAAATAAGGAGCGAGCACCACAAAGCTGACAGACAGTTGTATGAATAGTAATGCACATAGCATGCAATTATTTAAAAGAAAAAAAAAAAAAATATATATATATATATATATATATATATATGTATATGTATATAGGTAGCTGACAGAAAAATATCTCATCGACATAAAGAGTGACACACTAACTAAGGATGGCATCAAATAGAAATATGAACTCACTGATGAATATATCCAAGTTTTGTTTCATGTTCTTATATCTTTCTACTCATTAGTGTAATTAAGGGTTTTTTTATTAGTCATAATAGACTGAAATGGACTTCCACAGTAGCTTATCTAAAAACGCAGCCTTATATTTTATTCAACTAAAGCTTGAACTTATTAATTATTTATGTATTTTTCACAAGAAAATGAAGAAATATAAAGAGCAAAAACGACAAACATTACAAAGGGAAGTTAAAACTATGCAGGCAAATCTTGATACATAAATTCTCACAAGACATCTGTTGCAGGAAAGGGTATTTACATAGGATAGTCCAATATCAAGTTTGTGCAATTGAAAATTTGAAATTCTTAACCAAAGCTTCCAAGATATTGTACATGCCATGAACCTAATATTGCTACAATAGTTCTAAAAGTAGTTGAACATTGTCAAGTAGGTACTTCTAGTCAAATGAAAAAAGTAAAACAAAACTTGAGAGACTTACTTGTAAAGGGAATCATCAGATGAAGTGGAAGATTCTTTCTGGGCATCTCTAGCAGTCTGAAGATTCTCTAGTTGCTGATCAATGGCCGCTGGCAGTAGATGCGGATGAGTATTTGAAATTTGTTCCAAAAGCTGACCAACTGGTGACTCAAATTGGAGAGGAGCAAAAGGCGCCGAATTGTCCCTTGAATTAGCTGATGCTCTTGCAACTAAGCCTCTTGCTCTGAAATTGTAGAATTCATTGTAGTGCTTGGGATTGTAAGACGAAGGACAGCTCTGCAAAGAATATGCCATGTTGAGTGGTAATATAATCAGTGACACTAAAATAGTCAATGTATCTGCCACAAAAATGGGGCACTTTCAAAAGAATTAGAAGTATCAAATTAAATGGAGAGGAAAAAATTGGAATAAAAAGATAAGTCAAGACAAAAAATAAATTGAATGCAGGAATCATGCTTGAAGCCAAAAGGAACAAGAACTGTGGCTGTGTCAGTATAGTTAAAATGTTAATGTTAGTGATATGTATACATAACAAGAAAGCAAAAGCGTAATAACAAAAAGGCTTACTTTAAGAAATCCACCAGAAAGAAAACCCTTGGCATCAGAAACAGCAAAAGCATGCAAGTGGCGAAATTCCGGTAGTCTGAGAGATGCGGAAGGAGGAAGCACCACCAAAACGTCACTGATAGCACTCGAAACCTGCATTTTCAGAATGGTAGCTTTCGCGCCCCTACGATTAGGGCTGTAATATGTAGCAGAGAAGAAGCGAAGGCCAAGGAACAAGCAACGGTTTTGTTAGCTGGTCGTTAAAGCAGTTTGCTCGTGATAACACCAATTGATTGAATAAATACAAAATACATGAGGATTTTCAAAATTCACCCCGGAATAAAAAATATCTGTCGCGAGATTTTGTAGCGAGATACACATGGAAGTATCGAGAAAACAGGAAGAAAAAGAGAGAAAATCCCTAAATATGGGGTAACTATTCAATCCCGATATTGTTGCAGAAAATAGAGCATGGAAAAGGCGTATGAAGGTGAGGGGGATGAAGAATGATGTGAGAGTGATTACCTTGATGAAATTGGGAAATTGGGGGTTGGATGTGGAAATTGTTGGGTTGGAGAAGATGGAAGAGGAACACCGCCGAAATTTTGGGATGGGGAGAAGAACACGGCTACCACAAATGTTGAGGTAGGTGTCTGAGTCAAAAATAATTCCTAGTTTCTTTTCTTTTCTTTTCTTTTATCACGAATAATATATTTATCAAAATGTATACATGTTTTAAAATAAAATTGTTGAATTATTATATAGTTTTATATTTTTTAATGTAAAAAATGAAGACAATGAAATATCTATTACGATAATAATTTTATAGAAAATATTTTAGTAATTTTAGCAAGAAAAAGTAAAAGATATAACAAAGTTTTACAGAAAGGAATGAAAATTTTATTCATCACCCATTTCAAAATAAATTTGTTGAAAAATATATTGATATTTTTGAAAGTAATTAAAACATTTTTTTGGTATGGCCTGATATTTCGAGAAACACATATTATAATAATCAGAATATTCTTATTATATTAAAGATATTTTTTGACTTTTTTTTTCTATTTTGAATGCTATTTTGTTCAAACTTATAGAGGAAATAGTAAAACAAAATTGTTGTTTTTACAGATTTAAATTTAGATATTTAAAAGATAGAGAAAGATCAAATATTTATAGTTATTTATTTGATCTCATTTTCTCTGACTAGTTTAACCATTCATAGAAATGTACTTGTTCAAAGGTTATTTGAGTCAATTACTGTTTTTTTATCCACGTTGAATTGAATTCCTGTGAGGCATATTTTAGTTTAACCTTGTTATCGTGGTTCCTTGCAACATCACCATTGCGGCGGGTTCCTGTGTTATCTTCCCCAAACAATCACCGTTTTCAAGATCGAAGCCACAAATTTGGAACCCTAGCTTCTCAAATTTTTAAGAGAAAAGGTAAGACCTTTGCTCAACTCTAATACTGTCAGCCATGGTTTTTCACTCAATTTCATTCTTCGGGCATTCGATTGCGTTGTCACTGTTGCAAGTTTAAATTTTACGGTAAACCAGATTCCTTAATTTTCACGTAAACGTCGTTAAGTTGCTTGAGGATGAAAAATTCATTGTGTGGTGATTTGTGTATAAAATTAGAGGAGTAAGGATACGGGGTTAGATTGTTGTTATTGGTTATGGTCTCATGAAACCCTGTGCTCTGTTATCCCTTATCGGTTGGATAATAAGAAAAGGTCACGGGCATTGCTCGTGCCTGATGATATTGGAAATTTGAGAAAGAAAGAAAAAGTATCCCTGTTTGTGCCATGTTTTAAATTTTTATGTCCAGTGAGTACAATCCATATACTATTGGGTTTTTACTATTTTTTTTCTTCCTCCACCGATGAATAAATGTAATTTAACTATTTATGTTTGCCAAGTATGGGATAAATAGGTTATAATGGTAAGGGTAAGCCTCATCATATAATATTGAGAGACGTGCTGGTAAAGAGTTTCTTGGGGGTAATTTTGCAAGGAAATAATGCTTTTATTTGAATGGCAAGTAGTAAGTGAATAATTAGACTAGTTGGTGTATACTAAATGTCAAGTAATCCCCCAAAGCTGGGGAGAGGGGGAGTGCATTGTGTTATCTACGTGAAACATTCACTTGGAAGGTGTCATGTTTTCCTGAGCAGTTTTCAAGATCAAAAACTATATTTGCAGGAACACAAAACTATGCATACTGATAAAATTATTTTGGGAGCTCTATGCAATATGATGTCAGTGTATGCATGATTAATTTTAAATTTTCTTCTAATTGGTAATACTTTACTTCCTAGCATGTCTAAATGATTACTTTATGATTCTCACTCAATATTTTTAGAAGAACATGATCTGTGAATGAAAAGGTGTAGTCAACTCTCCATCAAAAGAAAAGCAAATCTTTACGAACATTTAGGCTGCAATAGTGCAGTTCAGTTCTTTATCAGGGATTGTTATGAAAAAGTGGAAATTAGACCTATTTACATAATTCATTGCTATAACTGTAATTGGTGTTTACTAAACAAGATACTCCGATTCAGATAAGAAATTAACTCAATCAAATTATTAATCAACAAGAACTATATGAAATAGGAGAATAAAGTCCCAATGGGAAAGAAGAATGAGGGAGAGAGATGGGTGATCAAGTTTAGAACCTAGTTGCTCCCTGTTGAGCAAAATCTTGTTGATCCCTGTATCAGATTAGCATTGCACCTGAACCAGCCAGTTATTTTTCTTGTTTTCATGTGCTATAAATACTATACAATCAACCAACAAGTTTAGCTTTGGACATTTATCTCTCTCTGTTATTATATGTGATCTGTCTTTCTGCATGATTGTTAGGTAAATTATTTCAACATAAGTAGATAGTTCTTGGGGCATTTGTTGTCCTCTTTCCCCATAGAGAATAGCTTATACTGGTCACTCCTTTGGTTTGGTTTTACAATTTAAAAACTGATTTAGTTAAAATGTTGTCTAAACTGTTTTAGAGCTGGTTTGGAATCAATATGATTCTGAACCAGTTCATTGAATCCAAACCAGCTTGTGAACCATTAGAGGCAGTTTAGCTTCGGATAACCAAATTACTCTAATGTAATTCTTCAGTTCAGTTTTTCAACCTGAGGTGAACCATGCCCACCCATCAGGGAGAGAACTTTACTAGAAAAGCTTTTTCCAAGAAATAGGAAAACTAAGATTTGTTTTCATGATTTATTTGGTCCATGTGTGCTTTACTGATATGACGCTTGTGGTAATGGAAATGGCAAATTTTACCAGTGGTTTGGTTCAGTTTGATTTTCTATACCAGACCAAACTGTGATGACGTGTCTGCATAATCATATTGTTATTTTTAAATCCCAGGATCAATTTTATAGTTTTTGTTTTTTTTTCTGAATGCAGTATAAAAGAGGCTCAATCAGAACCTTGAGATTCCTTCTTTCCAGGACCCAGCTATCATATTTGTCAGTGTTGACATAATAAACTGATAAATTCAAGTTAAAACTTCGTCAGTCTTATTGTTGCCCTAACCTAGCAAGTTGCAACTCTTAGCCAAAATGGTATCTGGGTTAATCAATGCGAATCCTATCATATATGAAAAGAAAGAGCGTCGAACTCGGACTGCTCCAACTGCTATCCAAGATGAGTATGCTGTTGAACCAATTGACCAACAAGAGATTTTTGATATCCTTTTTTAAATTTCATTGTTTTCAGTAGTTTCTTGGAAAATAAATGAAATGTTGATAATTGTAACTGTGATATTTCTTAACATTCTCAAATCATATAAGAGATATAAAGGACCCTGAGCACCCATACTCCTTAGAAGAGCTTAAGGTGATCACGGAGGAAGCTGTTGAAGTTGATGACCAGCGAAATTATGTTAGGTATTTATGGTGATTATTATTATTATTACTATTATTTTTATTATTTTTTATTTATATTCATCTATTGAGTTTCTAGACTTTTTGATTCACACTTAATCAATATATGTAATGTTAATTTCCTTCTTATTGGATGGTGACTGGGTTTTTCATCAGGATTACATTTACTCCAACAGTGGAACATTGTAGTATGGCAACAATTATAGGTCTATGCTTACGTGTCAAGCTCATGAGAAGCTTGCCTTCACGATATAAGGTATTCTCCATTTTTACGTGTTCAATAAGTTGATGTGATTAGTTTAAGTTGGAGAGAAAAAATATATTGATAGTTATTTTCTTACATAATTAATAGAAGAGCTTTCTACTGTGTGCCCATGGACACATACATGGTAAAATTAGGTATAGAAGAAAAATGCAGTACTCATTTAGTAATCTTTATTTTAAGTTATTTAAAATAATTCGTATGGTGTATTTAATGTGTTCATACTGTGCCCATGAACATTCCGTAAAACAACTTTAAGGAAAAATACTTTTTTAACTCATAGATTGCAGCATACTAACTAAAGAGAGATTAAAAATAATAATGGATTACTTATTTGCAATAATGATTTATGATATGATGCAAACATAGTTCTTAGTGAATGTGAATGATCAATATTCATCCGTTATCATAATCCACTGATTGATGCCATGTCTATTCATAACATCCTTTTGTGTTTCTAATCCTCTCTTAAATAAGATTAACTGGTGTTACATAGCTAGAATTTTAGAGGAGCACATGCTGGCTCCTGCCATTGGTATATTTGTTCCTTTCTTGCGCCTGCAATACTATTTGACATCTTAACCATGATATAGACCTTTTTTTTTTCTTGTCTGCAACATGTATGTATTGTTACCCAATTGTATGATGGTGTTATAAAGCATAATATATGCTTCCATGGTACTCCGTGTGTCAGTTGAGAATATTATTTATAGAAATTACTAATTAAACCAAATATTATGCTGATCTTTGAAACCTATGTGACAATGTTATTTATGTTGACTTATTGATTCTGGTCAGGTGGATATCAGAGTAGCACCTGGATCTCATGCAACTGAAGCTGCAGGTAAAACTTTCTTACTTTTTTCTTTCTCCCTGTGGATCAGGTTGTGTTATGCACCTATACTTTCTGCTTGAACTGTTTACTGAAGCATTCAGTATCGATCTACGTCTTACTACTTAGATGATTGCCCATTCCATTTCTTGCTTGGAGTAATGAATGACAGACCTGTGACAACACTTTTCTTGGATTTAAACCTTTTTGGTTCAAAAATGAGGTGTTGTGTTGTTGAATTTTATTTGATGATTATCTGTTTTACTCAAACAACAATCCTGCTCCCCGCCTCCCTTTTCCAAGGGCAGTTTGCAGAGTCAATAATTTGTTGAAATTTCCTGTGACATTTTTACAATTCTCTTTATAAATCTTTGATCATGACCAGACACAAATACCATTGCAATTAAATTTTTTTTTTCACAAATATATATGCAGTTAACAAACAATTAAATGATAAAGAACGCGTAGCAGCTGCACTGGAAAACCCAAACCTTCTGGATATGGTTGATGAATGCCTTGCTCCGTCTTACTACTGATCCAGCTTTTCTCTCTCAAACGAATAAACGAGACTGTAGGTTCTTTTCTACCTATAGGAGAAGTTGGCCAGTTTTATCTTTATGTATGATATTTTTTGTTGGTGGTATATTTGACCTTGAATATATTGGAATACGTAGTTGAAAATGTTATAGAATGAAGTACCAAAGTTCTTTGTTCATTAGCTCTAGAAAAAAAAAAAGGAAATTCTTTCCATGTTTTGGAGGTGTCAGCTCATGTTTCATAAATTGTATTATCTATTCCATGTTTGATTGAACCTATATTGAACTATTAAATTATTTGAGTTATTAAGTTAGTTGAATAGAAGTTGCAAAAGGTAAATATTTCACATCAGGAGCTACCTTGTTGAATTGATCAATTTGGAATGCTGGGATATATCAGAAATTGATCAATTTGGCGTTGGTTCTTCAGGTAGAAATTACGTGGTTTTTGGCAGAGTGAGGAAGGGTGATAAAAGTGCACAACTATTATTCATTTATTGTTATTTCTATTCAAAGTTTCAGAAGTTATAACCAAAATTTATTCAACATATAAAAATTAAAAACAATATAATTTTAAATTTAGAAAGATAAATATTTTTTATAGATGTTAATATAAAACACATCCATATAAATAAACACACACACACACACACACATATATATATATATATATATATATATATATATATATATATATATATATATATATATATATATTATATATATATGTGTGTGTAGCAATGTATTACTGTTACACACTATTCACTGTAATTATAGTGATCACAATAGCATAAATTTAACTATGTATATGCCATTTAGCTTTTATAGTTGAAGGAAAAGGATTAACAATTTTTAATATACATCACCTTGTTAGATTAAACTTGGGTTGGATCTCTTAGACCTAGCACCTGAGGATTTATTTCCTTTTAACTGAGGATGTGTACGAGGGCTCTAACAATGGATGATTAAAAATTGTGATTAAAAAAATACCTAACAAAAATATAAAATTAGTTAATATCTTTCATTAAATCTTCCTAATTTATGGCTATTATTGTGATAATTTATTTCTATGGCTTATTCTTCTCCCATTATAAGAGCTGCATCCATCAAATGAATATTTTAACATTCGCAGTATTGAGTTGTTTAAAAAATATATATACTGTTTTCTGTGTATGTAAATAATATTTGAATGATTTTGAAAAGATGATATCTTTTTATTCTAAGACTTAGACTTAATTAAATTTAAGTTTATGATAAATTTAGGTATTTTCAATTAAATTTTTATTAAAAAAATTTGTTAATTGAGTACTCAATTCTTATATATGTGTTAAGTTTGTGTCGTTAAATCTGTTTTTTAATTGTGTGACATCAATGCTATCTTATTTCGTCATTTTGGTTACTTGTTTCTACCTATTAAAAATTGTGTGACATCACAGTTATATACACAATTAGATTATAAAACAATATCCTAATTAATATAAAATGATGAGTAATTTTTATTATTTTATTTGAAAATGTTGTGAATAATAAGTTGTGCTCCTTGAATATTTAATATAACAAGAAAGATTTAATAAAAATTCAATTAAAAATATTTTCATTTATGAAAAATGTGAGACTTAATTAAGTTTAAAACTTATTATCGTTATATATTGTATAAAGAAAATATTTCTTTAAAATTAAATTATTTTAAATTCTAAAAAAAAGTCCACTTCATTTACTTTACTTTTAATAATGAAGGATTAATTTTTGTGATTTCTGTCAAAGAAATAATGCAGGATTGTAAAAGTTGACGAGATTTTGGTTTTTTATCTCTTTGTTTTTCCTTTCATACGTGAGATGATGCAACATCACTAATCAAGTTGTGACACCAAGTTGTGACGTAGATTGTAGTAGTTTTGTTTTTTCATATAATACTCCAAAATTAACCCAATTATTTTCAACCACCTGTTCTCACCGACTCAGATATTCTTAATTTACACGAGTTCTTTTTCAAATCAACGCAAAACAAGAAAGTTACCACTTAAATTAGAAACCAAACGATAAAAGACATGAAAAACGTGTGTTTAAAAAACTAGTTGCTCGTCTTTGTATATAGTAAAAAAGAAGATGTTGGTGGTTGATGGAATAATTAATCTTGTTTATGAACATTAGAAAAGAATTACTTGATTGCAGAATGATTTAGGCTAAATTACTTTTTAATCTCTCTCTTTACTTTATAATTAATAGTTTCACTTTTTTAATGATAATAGTTTGTTTACAAATTTTTAAAATATATACTTTTAATTCAATTCTTGTAAACTAAGAAGCTTCCATTTATGTTTAATTCGTTGTTTTTGAATAAAAATAATAATATCCATATTTGTTTCTGCCTTTCTTCTGTCCCTTAATTAGAAAGGCTCGGAATTATTGTATTGACAACTTGTTTTTATTTTAATATTTTCGGAGTCAGTATAAATCATTTTCAATACATTTAAAAGCAAACCACGTCATTTACCTGACGTATGGCACGAAAATTGTCTGACATATGCACTTAAATGTTTTCCTACTATTATTATTATTATTATTATTTTTTTTTTTTGTTATAAAATAAAGTAAAAATATCATTAAATAGTAAGTGTTAATATGTAAATGGTCAGAAAATTTAGTTTTTATAATCAAAGTAAATTGATGTGTACACAAATTTTATCTTCCATTTTATTTCACAATCTTATTTAAAAAAAAATCTATTAAAGTAAAATGTAATTTCTATTTTAAAACTTTTCTGACTTTGACAATAATATGTTTCAAGTAAAAGATAATTCAGCTTTTAATATTGTCAGAGACATAGGTTTCGACACCTTCAAACAATCTTAATGTTAATTTAAGAAAAAAATCTTATTAATTTTTTTAATAGAGAACCAATCATATTTTAAAATTAGATACTCAATTAAGTTCAAAAACAATATAAAAACAAAAACAAAATTAAAGATTTAAATATTTTGATATATTATTAAGTAAATTATTTTTTCTTTATTGTAAATATATTGCAAAGTTTTATTACATTAGTTATATTTCTGTCGTTTCATCACGTAATTTGTTTTTCAATTCAGTAAAATAAGTATTGTCCAATGATTTAAAAAATAAAGAGATAAAGGTCTCGTCAACTTTATACATGTCCCATATGTTAGTCAATGAAGAAAAAAGCTTTGATGAAGTGTCTCATAATTTTTGTATAAAATAATCTGGTGAGATGATTTTGTCTACAAAATCGTACTTGGTTGACCTAAATCATATCGGAACATATTTCCAATGTTTTTATATTTCTATTTAATAAAAGAAATAAAACATAAGAACATTTTTATTTCTTAAACTCACGTGTAAATTGAAATTCGTCACTATCTCAAATTTTGATATATTTTGATCTTTAAATTTCTAAAATATATAGATGTAGTTATTTTAATTAAAGAGATTAACTTTTTTTAAATATTTATTGATGTTCTAAGTTGATATTTAAATTATTTATACCATTTGAAATATTTAACATGTTAAAAAAAATTGATTTCATTAAATTAAAAAAATTATATTTATTTGTTTGTAAAGTTTAAAGACCAAAATATATAAAAATTTAAAATAAAAATAAATTTCAATTTCGCATATAAATTTAAAGACTAAAAACATAAGTAACTTAATTCAAAAAATAATTATAAAAACAGTTATTTGAATAAAATAATTAATGTTATCATAGTAACAAATTATAAGAAAATATACATACTAAAATAACTATTAAAATTGATAGTTTTATATATTTGTATAATGTATTTATATTTATTCTCGTATATGCCTGGTTTACTTTAGAGTGTAGAAAAATATAGTTTTCCATACAAATGTTATAGGAAATACACTTGAAGTTACATAATCTATCTATATAGGTTATATTATAGATATTTTATTACACTATAAAAGAAATTTCTAAATAACAACCAATTTAAAAAAAAAATTATAAATTATTAAAATAATTAATTTATACATTAATTTATAAATTAAAAAATATTGATAATTAAAAGAATTTCTATCATATTGATATTTTACATGTTATTATTTTATTAGAAGTGTTATCCGTTTTACTTTTAATACTTAACTATTCTTTACAATTTATTAAGATTACATTATTCTTATAGATTTATTTTTAAAGAAAAACCTAAGTAAATGAGAAATAGAATCTAGTAAAGATTATATACTCAACAATTAAATAAAAATATTGAAACACGATTGGTTAACATTTTATTTTAGTCAAAGGTAGACTTTTGTCTTCTTCTCTTTCCCACTATGTCCCCATGCTCCCATCTCTCACAATTCCCACTCACCCACCTTTGCCCTAAACTGAGACCTATTTATCTTTATTACTAAATTTTGGTTTGAAAATGAGGGGTGTGTGTTCACTTTGTTTAAAGAAAGAAGGTTGTGGTGATAAGAAAAAATAATGGACAATACATGACAAAAGAAAAATACAATATTCCCTTTAGAATTAATAGATCTAACTATATAAAAAGTGTTTTCGTATTGTCTCTTGTCCTATTATCCCATTTCTTTAAGAATTAAAAATTACACTATAAACGCCTAAAACTTCTTTAATGTTTCTATATACGTACGTGACGTTCTTTTTCATTCATGAATTATTTTTAGAAAAGTCATATTTTAACACTTCTAAATAAAAATACCTAGTTAACAACTCATTTCTTTAAAATATATTTTGAATTTTAAATAAAAAATAATAATTAAAATATTATTTTAAATTATAGGGTAAGTGTTTCATTTTAGTATCAACTTGTCGCAACTCTTTATTTCAGTTAAGCGAAAATAATAATAGAAAATGTTTTTTTATACCATTTGTACGAATTAACATTCCACTCTTTAGGGGTATTTTAATCATTAAAAATCATTTTTTTTTTGTATTTTGTAAAAAAATAAATTGAAAGGAAAAAATAGTGAATGTAAAATTTATTTAAAAAAATTTGATCTCCAGTTTAATTAAAAAAATTTAAGTTAATCTTTACTTTAAAAAAATACTCAATTGAGTTAATATTTTTAAAAAATGGGACTCATTTAAAAGAAAAAACTAAAATTGTGACTTAATCAAAACAAAAAGCTAAGTGAGAAAAACTTTTCAACTAAACGGGTACAAAACAATTAATTAAGTCATTCGAAAATTTGTTAAGTGTCAAAATAATAATAATACCCATAAATTATATATTAATAGATAAAAAGCAACTAATGCACAAAGAGACTCTATTGAAGAACAAATATACTTATATACATCTATGCATCCAAAGCTACTCATTGTAAGAAAATCATTAATTTCTTCTGCACAAATTTAATTGGTAATAATAAATATTCTTCCGTCATTCGATTTTACTGATAATAAATATTTGTTAGTAATTATTGTCTTAACTTAATTTATAAAATAATATTATTAGATTTGACTAAAAATTTATCATTCCTTTTACTAACGATAGAAGATTTTGTCAATAATAAAAATTAAAGATTATTGACACAGTTATCATAAAAAAAATTCGTTAACGATACAAAATCTAATTCATTATTGACAAGAAAACAAACATACCATTCCATGATTATATCTCAATTGTTGCACTATTCTTGAGACAGATTATCTTGAAGGAAACATAACTTTTCAGTCTCAATGGTACGATGATGGTGCTTGGGATATATATCATACAGTATAGCTAATGGTTAATAGCAATAAAATTTTCCTTTAGCGATCCAATTTTAAAATGTCTTTGACTTCCTCAACAACATCTTACACCATCTCATTTTGGAATTAAGTTTTGCAATGACTACGTCAAGAACCCAAGTTTATTTCCAATACCATAAATTGATAATGGAACCACATCCTAACAACCAAGTAACTCTGCCTCTTCTAATTTTTAATTCTCCACGAGTTGTAGTAAAATATATTTTTCTAACATCATCAATCTTATCCGACACATATATTTATTTTATAAAGTTTGCTAAAATTGTATAATCTTTGTATTAATTAAACATTATGAAAACCAAGCTTCTGGTGTTTCTATTTAAGGCCACACTCTCCTTCAACTTTGGACACGATCTCTCTTCATTTTCTTCTTCCATTTTTCCCATCGTTTGCATTTTCAACTGTGAAAATGATATTGTCGAGAGTTTTTAAGGGAGCCGCCGTGAAGCTCGAACGGAGACCAGCTGAAGCACCACACAGTTTGGCGGATATAGTGTTCACGTTAGCAGAAGCCATAAGGTTCTTTTATGCAGAGACCTTGGGCAAATGGCATCTCTTGGATTTGCCAAGAGCCATTCTTTTTTCTATCATGGATAAGGTAGTTACATTTCCAACTTTTTATACTTATTTATATATCCTTTTTTTTCTTACTATTTAATAGTTTCACATAACTTAAAAATTAAGATTTAAGACAATTTAAATAATTTTTTCTCTTCTTTTATTTTTAAAATGTCTTTTAAAGACAAAACCGTAACGTAATACATGTAATTTGATGATAAAATCTAACAATCATCCAAGTTATTATTTATTTTAGAGTGTGTGTCGTATTAGCATTGTCTTCTAAATTATGTGAAATTATTGGATACCTCATTTACTTCTGAATTATGTGAAATTATTGGATACTTGTAGAAAAACTGTTTTTTCTCAAATTAAAAATTCTCAGCTTTATTATTATTATTGGGTGTGAATCTTTATAGACGAAGAAATCAGTTCCAATGGAATGTGGAGAAAGAAGTGACTGTGTTCAACTGAAAGACCCCGAATTGTTAAAGGAGTTGTATGAGCTCAAAAAATGCTTGACTCGCACCATGCTTTTCAGCAAGAAAAGCTTTCGTGCTTTTCTATTTGCTGCTGGATTTTCCAAGGAGGATGTCCTCCTACGGAAGAGAAGAGCTAGGGTTCGTTCGATTCTTAAGCTTTTTTCAACATGTAGTGTAATCGTGTTGAAGTTCATATTGTTTATTCTAGACGTAAACAGGTAGTGACTATTATTATTGCTGTACCTAGTTTTAACTGAAAACTCCTTTTGGGTCAGCTTCTGAAGCCTGCATTCACAGTTATACGTGATAAAGAATCAAATTGTTTGTTTGTGTTCATCCGTGGAACTCAAAGCGTAAGAGACACCCTTACAGATGCAATCGGTGCTCCAGTGTCCTTCAGTCCCTTCATTTACATAGATGGTGAGCTAAAACAGGACATGGTTTCAGGATATGGACACCGTGGTATGGTTGCTGCAGCTCGCTGGATCAAAAAGCACTGCACTCCTATACTTCTTGATGAACTTCGTAAAAACCATGATTACCAAATCAAGGTATTGTTAGCCTCTTTTGAAAACTAGTGATTATATTGTTCAACCAGAATTGGAACATTATAGTCTTTTGGAAAACCAGAGATTATAATGTTTTACTTTTTCTTTAAATGCCATAATGTAAACTCTTGCTTCCATTTCTTTATAAATTAAACTTATGTATTTTTTTTTTTATATATATATAGCCATGTAAATCAACCTTTTTGTTAATTAATAAATCTTCATTCCATAGGTTGTTGGGCACTCGCTTGGTGGTGGTACTGCTGCACTGTTGACATATATGCTTAGAGAAATAAAGCAATTCTCTTCATGCACTTGTGTGACCTTTGGTCCAGGCAAGGGGTCAATTATGCCAAAATCTTTAATTTACAACTAAAGTTTTATTTTGCCCCAGATTGAGTTACTATATATTTGATCAATAGTTTTTTTTTTTTTTTTTTTTTTTAAATGATTATATCATTGTTTTTTTTTTTTTTTTTTTATTAATGGTTTTTTTGGTTTTTTTTTTTTTTTTTGTTTGTGTTTTGTGGT
>Ga0099822_1002604_pt1 | contig 22578 bp, 7 predicted proteins | sample CowpeawhiteBW_FD_76839 | JGI IMG/M metagenome (GOLD analysis project Ga0099822, IMG submission 76839) | Root nodule microbial communities of legume samples collected from California USA - Cow pea white BW | ecosystem: Host-associated > Plants > Roots > Nodule | place: USA: California | collected... | reverse complement strand
TATATATATATATATATATATATATATATATATATATATATATATATATATATATATATATATATACACACACACGTTTATGTGTGTGTGTTTTACTTTTTATATATACTTAAAATCATTTTAAATATTTTAATTTTATTTGTAATGGTTATAGTTAATGTAGAGATGAAAAAAATTTAAAAGTTGACAAATAAATTAAAAAAAAAGTTGGATTGATTGAGGAATTTATGAGAAAAATTATATTTATATGAGATACCAACTAAAATGAAACAGAAAACCAGAACCAAAATAAAATGCGTGTTGGGAAACACGTGGAACGAAAAAATAGGTCTTTTTCGAAAATATTGAGCAAGCAGACCAACATTCTAACTTGGGAGGGCCAATGATAATAAATATTAAATTTCATACAAAATATTTATAAGTATATGTATTAAAATTATTTTCGAATATTCAAAAAATATATTTATATAAAATATGACATATAATTTTTAAAGACCTAAAATTTAAGCTATTAATTTATTAGTTTTACCTTTTCACAAAGAATAATCTTGAACTCGGTTAATATTGGAATATACATAAACTATAAATTTTTATGAAAAAATTCCCATTAGTTGTGTATAGAAAAAACTACTGATCTTTTATGTTTTTCTCATCACTTCAAAATGCACTCAACGAAACCTTTTAGGTTGCAAGGTTATATTGTATTACGCATGGTGAAAATAGAGTGGGAGGAACAAGCCTGAGTTTCCAACTCAAGAAGACTCCATGTACTTAACAGTGCCATCTGCAAGTTCCACATCGTTCAGAAAATTAGAAAAACTAGTATTTATATATCGTCTGACAGACATGTCAGTTCGCCGAGCTGAGTAACGTCAGCCTACAACCCAAGTGGGGGCACTCAGGTGATTGAACAAGGCTTTAGCTTGCTGAGCTGATCTGATCTGGTGGTTGCTTTGTGCTGGCTTGTCTGCTCCAAGTTGAGAGTTGAGCCATGGTATCTTTGCGAAGGCATTGGTTTCCTGGTTCCTAGACAGGAGGGCACCGCGTTAGGCTGGCTTCACAGAGCAGCGACTACCTCTGGTTCTTGATAGTGGAGGGATTACAGGCTGCTGCACCCCCATGTCATCTAAGCTTGGTGAGCTCATGTCTCTTGAACTATCACCTTTTATTTTCTCAATCTCTATTTAAATGCAATCTGAGTGCGAAAACAAAAATATTGTCTTTTTGCTCTAACTCCTTTTTTACCCACCAAACATTGGTTTATATTATAACACAACCCCACAAGCAAAGTAAGCATGTGTTTCATTTATCTTTTATAACTATATAACAAGTGAGCATGTTTCATTAGTATTTAAAATTGAAACAATAGGTTATAAAAGAAAAATACTACTAAAACGAAAATTTTGTGATATTAAATTATGCTGTCTACAAAGAAAAAAGGTATACATTTCTACGATGACAACTATAAATGGAAAGTCAAGTTTTTTTTTTAAGAAAAATACTAATATTTAAATAAAAATATGAAAAATTGCTCAAATACTCGAGCAAAAAATAAGTAATACTTAAATACTATCATTATTAAGGATGTTTGTTTAATTAAAATAATAACCCTAATACATATGTGGGAGGCGTATAATGATTTTTTATAATCAAATCATGCCACTATGTTACTGAATACCCCACTCAACAAGAGAATAACTCTTTAATAGTTTATCTCTTGGACAATTATTTTCAAATAAAATTTACTAATCTATTAAATTAAAAGTTTTATTATGTGAATCAACTAACAAGTTTTTACAAAATTCTAAAACTACTTAATATTGATTAAATAAAATCATATTTTCGTATAAAAAATAGGTTACAACCAGAGATGTGAGCCGTAAATATAAAAAAGTGCAAAATCACATGTTGCTAGCATTTCTCAAAAAATACAATGCCACACACAGGGTTTCTAGAGTTTTGGCGTGATATAACACCACTTAAAAAAAATGAGTATTACAATTTCAGCGTATAGGTGATCTATCTAAATTACAAATAGCTTCCACTTCCGGTAACTTTACATGAATTGAAGCATGGTTAGCTCCATATAAAAATCCAATATGGCTGAAACTCAGGATAGGAATGGTTGAAGCATTAAAGAGTAGGTAAGAGGATTCCTTTTTACCTACCCCGCACACTGGCAGGAGATTGACCACTTCTTTCACTGCCAATATCATCGTCTATTTCACTAATATCTAAGCAAAGCCCATTTGGGTTTACACTCACTTCAGAACTAGCATTACTGCTAGTGGCATGAGGAGAGCCAGAGATACTAACAGTGCGGCTACGCTGAGGACCAGACCTCACACTATACATTGAAGATGCTGGAATGTTCGTCATCAATGATGACCGTAAATTGCCTGGAACCCTTCGCCTTATATCCTGTTCCAAGAGAAACCAAATGTTATTAGGAGGAAAAAACTCAATTTCATCACTTCCGATTAATTTCATTATTAATAATAGGTATGAAATGAAATGTAGGCCCTTAATGACAAACTCTCAAATATCTAAATAACGTCTAGACATAATGCATCCGCAAAGGGATGCCAAGAACTAATGTAGAAAATGTGCAGAAGATGCATACCATATGCCTTATTGCCATATCCAAGGATTTCTTCGAGAGTGACCTTCCAAAACCAGAGGTATCCGGTGATGAAGATGATTTGCCAGAAAGATTATGGGAAGAGTTCCTGTCATCCAGCCTTGGTGGTGCCAATTTCCGCATATTTACTACCCTCTCAACCATTTTGGTGCCCATTACAACAGGACTGACATTGTCATTTGCTCTGGAGTACCCACGATTAACTGCCGGCATAGAGCTTCCAGTTGGATGAGAAATGCCGTTGGAGGAACGTCCTCTGGACGGAGAGCACGATTGCCGCCTTGGTCTACCAATAGAAGGAGGCTCAACAGAAGCGGATCGTGAACTGGGTGCTCCAGGCCTACCCCTAGTTGTTGAGAGTGCCCTTTCTGGAAGCGTTGTCCTCAAATTGGGTGGCGCATCAAGTGAAAAACCAGGCATATCAGATGGCTTCCATGGTCTTGGGCTTGACTTCACAGTTGGTGAAGTACCAGGTGATGTTATTGGCTGCCTCACAGGAGCCGACTTGGAGATAGAAGAAGTTTTTACAGACGGAGAAGATACAGTGGGTACATTAGACGGTGTTGTTGGCCGCCTAGTTGGGGTTGATGCCCTTGAAGTAGGCCTCGATGCAGGTAAGGTAGTTCTGGTTGTTGGTGTTGAAGATCTTGTAGTAGATCTTGACAAAGGTGTAGAGGATCTAGATGGAATTGTGGTTTTAGCAGCAGGTACTGTAGAAGTTTTAGCAACAGAAACTGCAGCCTTAGCAGCAGAAACCATGGGCTTGGCTGAGGAAACTGAGGTCTTGGTGGTTGCTACCATTGCCCTAGTTGATGGCATGGTTGTCCGAGAAGTGGGTGTCGAAGGTCTAGATGATTTTGAAACTGTGGTCAATGTAGGTCGTCCAGTAGGAGTTACAGATCTAGCTCCCAGATTCCCTGATGATGAGGACCTCCTAGTTCCCCCAACTGAAGAACTCAACCCCGGGGAAGAGGCTGGTTGTTTAGATACTAAGTTGCTTCTTCCAGCTAGTTCTGACAAGCTTCCTGATGATGAGGGCCTTCTAAGTCCACCACCTGAAGAGGTCAACCCAGGGGAGGAGGCTGGTTGTTTAGATACAAAGTTGCTCCTTCCAGTATGTTCTGACGGAGGATTTGACAACTACAATAACAACAAAACAAATACAAGAAAAATTATTTTCTGACCATTAGCATGAAAAAAAACAACAAAATCATACTACTATGAACCATATGTTAAACCACACATCATGGATTACTTTGGACTTGGAACTAACAAATAGATGCAGAGCATTACACTTCTTTGATTTTATCAATATAAAAAGTATTATCAATTTACTCAGTGGAACCGACAAATCTGCTTTTGAAAGAAAATTATGTACGCAGAAAAGGGAAGGAATCCTCCTAAACAAAGTAACAACAGAAAAACAAACAATGAAAAAGAAAAAATCTAAGTAATAGAGGTTCACTCCTCAATATTAACATATCTAATAGTAGAACCCCCTTCAAAAAAGGCCCTGTGTTTCCTACCAAATAGACTGTGAAGCTTGGACACCTCTTTTGTTTGAAGTGTTGCAATGTAGTACACATTGCAAATTGCCACAGAATTTAGCCTCTTTACTTCTACCTAAATCATTAAAGTCATTCATCAATTTGGTCTAGGGACCAAGGACTAGGACACACCCAACATTCATTAAAAATACCAAATATGGAATGCCATGAAGAAACTGCAAAAGGACAGTGAAAAAGAGAAAGAGAGGATAGTTAAATAAATGATCCTGTTATTAACAAATAAATTAACCAAAGCAAATGTCATGCAAAGTTGGAAAACATTCAAAATAATGAGCACGAAGCTTGTAGTTCAGGGATGTCACCGCTAGAGGGAGCAGTGCATGCCAATTAGCTACTTGTAATCAGGCACCAATAACTGAAATTATGCAATAATTCACAAAATATCCTCACCCATTCCTAAAATCATTTATTTCTGCTTAAGCTCATCAGGAATAATGAATAATAATGATATTGCTAGCAAACGAACTTTCAACAAAACCACGAGTTTACAAGGAAATGTACCATTTTATTTATGAATTAAAACCAGAAGTAAAAGACAAAATCTTCAAATTACCATAAGATGATAAAATGATTGACATAATCCAAAACATTCAATAAAATTACTTACTCTAGTTTTTAATGATGTGGGGCGTAAAGTTGGAGCCCCAAGCTGACTCATAACAGTTTTTGTTGATTCCATCTCCAAAGAAGGAAAAAGGGGAGTCCCAGGTGGGGTTAAAAGCCTGAAAAGGGAAAAAAAATGCTAAGCACCAATCTGAACAATAATCGTTCTGCTCCGGTCGCCAAAAATGCCATGGTGTCTTAAATAATGTAAAACCATGTCTGGATATTAGTGCCTGTTAAGTTATTTATTATTAGGTCATGCTTCAAACACACAGAGCATCAACGCAAGAACCTGGTTAAAGTCAGCAATTTAAGATTTGGATGCATGATAAGAATGAGGTTAATAATAAAAATAGCAACAGTGACACAGTCCTACTAATAATTTATGATTGAAAAAGAATTATCATAAAGAAATATCAAAGAAAGGAACTACAAAGATACATTAATTGTTAAGTTGTATTAATTGCCAAATTGATTACAAGGCTTTTTGCAGTCGTCCAAATTGCTGAATGCAGATGGAGCTGTGATTTCTAACAATTTCGCTTTTTTTAAGCAGGGGAACAAGAGCAACTAGCCATCAGTTATCCAATAAATTAATTAGTCATTATCTTCTAGACTTCTCTGTTGCGGAAAAAAGAACATGAGACTTTACAAACCTAGTCAGTATCATAATGATGGTATTAAAACAAGGGAAAAGCTATAAAGTGAGCATGTCAATTATGTGAGGTCAGGAAGAAATGTCAAAGACTCTGGTCACAGATACCAAATTATCAAAACAGTTGACGTTGTTTTTTATGCTCTCCTAAAATTTTACCAAAGGTTTATTTAGATATTTGGAAAGGGAGCGGGTGAATTAACAAATGCTTGTGAGAAAACATAATCAAGTAAGGGCCTTCATATTTACCATAATAAAACGTGATTATGTAATTTGAGACAAAGCTTAGTCCACCATAAAAATGCAATTATAATCTCATATGTCTAACTCACAGCTCATTCTAGACAGTTTTTCCCCACAAATTTAACTTAATTGTCCATTTCATATTAGTAATAGCAAAGGATAGTTATTGCTTCAAAGTTGAAGTGATATTCATTACAATTGCTTCCTCTGCGGGATTTACATTGTAGAGCAGATTAATTGCTCCATATCTAGAGCTGATATCAAGTACAAAGAGTGGTTAACTTATTATTTTTCACAAGAATATCCAGAAACCACACTGTACAAGTTTTATCCAACAAAAAGAAGGAAGAAAAACAAACTACTAAAATGGCATAGTTGCACTGAACACAGTAGACACAAAGGCTAAGAATAAAAAATAAAAAAAGCAGTTAGAAAGAAAAACAGAATATACCAGTCATAATCATTCTTATCATTGTCCGAATTGAGAAAATCATCAGCACCAGTCTTTCGTACCAGCGCCGCCATGGAAGACGGAACGTGAAACAAGGGAGAATTGTCTGGATTTGAGCCTGAAACACGAAACACATAGCGAGTGAAAAAGGGAAACACAACATGTCAAACCGTGCAAAGGACACAACCATTCCGCAGTTGTTGGAGCTAAAATTAACAAAACGATATCACAAAAAAAAAAAAAGTGTTGTCGACGGTGTTCATACCCAACGCGGCTGCGCCGTCAAAATCCTCCGCGGCGCGAAGCATGAGATCGCCACGCTCCGCCTTCTCGCGGCTCCTCATTTCCAGGAACAACGCGAGCTCCTCGTCCCTCTCCTTGGCGCGCACAGAGGACCTGAGAGCCCCCAATTGCTGTTGCCTGAGCTTGAAGGCGTCTTGCATTTTGGACTCCGGCGCTATGAAGCTCCGATTCATCTCAGAAACGGCAACGACGATTAGGGATCGATGGAGCGAAGAGGAGAAAGAAGAAGAAAAGCCCCAAACAAGAGAAGAACCTAACTGAGTTCCCCCATTCACCTCAACAACCGCGCACCAACCGAACGCACCCTCGTGAACCAAAAATAGAAATGAAATTAAAATTTTAAAAAAGGTAAATTAAATAAAACGAGCTTCTGTTGGAAACAGTTGCGGAAAAAACAAAGTGCCGCGGCGTTGGGTTAGGTGGAACGCAAAGGCATGGAGAGTGGAGTGAAGAAAAGAAAAGAAAAGAGTGAGAGCATTGGGGTTCCAGAAACTTCGATTGAGAGTGATGGTGAAGAGAAGGGAGTGGCATTAAAGGTAATAAAAGGCAAGTTTGAAGATGGAGGGAGAGAAAAAACAGATGCTGCTTCTGCTTCTGCTTCTGCTTCTGCTTCTTCTTCTGTTTCTTTTTAATTTCTATCACTTAAAGCCTACGTTACACGGTTGATGGATTGGATGAGTTGGGTGAGTAATCACCGTTATACCCTCTTTTTTATTATAATATGTTCCTCTTTTCCATTCTTTTGCCAACGGTGACTTCACAACTATGCACTCATCATTCATGCGATCCCCACATCCCAAACTTCTTCTCTCTCGCGGGACAAAATTTTAGGTATTAATTAAATTACATTAACTGTAACCAAAATGATTTGCCGTTTCCAAAAAGAAGTTTCTTGTTACCATATAAATTTGAGGCGTACGTTGTATGTGTATAAGATGCTTATTCCACTCTGACACCGAACAATCTTTTTGCATTTACTACTCCCTTGTGGTTAACGTCTTCAGTTGGTAACTTTTTTCTGTTAAAGCAAGAAAAGAAAAAACGCACAAAGGTGAAGTCTACGATGAGAAAAAGAGTACAGAATTCAATAAATGATGTGAGAAATTTAGGCGCTTCGTTAGTTATTGGTGAGTGCCAGCCAAGCCAACACTTTTCATGACATTGTCATCGGAGCAGTTAATTTGGATAACAAAAACATGCGATGCATTTAAGCAACTACTTTTTCTCCATTGATATATCAGAATTTGGTTGATTCGGAAATCTCTCTACTACATGAACACGTTCCTTGTACATTTTACCTTTTGCCAGTGTTTTCCCCCTTATCCATCCAAATTCCATTTCAAGAACAGATATCGGAACGTAGAATAAACCCTTTAAGAAAATATTTCAGACGCAATCAATAACCCTATCGATATTATCAGAACAAATATCAATTAGCCTTTGTTCTTAAACTGTATCCGGTTGGTTGTCTGTTTCATTAAGCATTTGTATGAAAGCTTGTCTGATAAACACTGACTGACATTATTTCAATAAATAAAAGGATAAAATTTATTTGTAAGAATGACATGGATCTCATTCATAAGTTCAACTAAACAAGTTCCACTTTTAATTTGACCATTTGTATGATTAGAAAATATAAACACTGTTACAAGCCAACTTCTGACAAATGGTAATAGCGAATGGAGATCAATATACAACAAGAAAAACATGATTGATTCGAACTTAGGAGTTTTAACATTAGTTTTTTTTTTTTTTTACATCAGAATTAACAATCAAATGTATATAAATTGTCTTTAGGGCAACAAGCAGATTTTGCAATACTGCCCGAATAAAATCCACATTCGTTGAACAACAGGGGAAGGGGATTAAAGAATGTACAATTCAATTGTCAATGGCAGATGACGACTAAGCGTCATCTGCATCACTTCCACCATGTGCTTCATGGCCGACCCAATAATTGCAGCTATCAGGACCTGACACCTTGTACCTGGCCAGAAGTAAAAACATGTTAAATCCAACCGATACTTGTCTTCCAAAGAACTTCATGTATTAAGAGTGTTTTCTCGGTTCTTTCTCACACAGCATTTCTCTTACCGTTCAAGTACAGATTTTCCTTCCTTGTACTTCTGGCTTTTTTCATGAGCAGTCTCCTGAAAGAAACCAAAGTGGTAACTGCTAAATTCCACGTACAAATAGAAAAAATCGTACTCGTGAAGCACTGTTACAAGTCTTACATATTTCCAACCCACAATTGATCCACACCCCACACAGAAAATGTCAGCCACAGTATGCATCCCAGTGAGCATCTGTCTGTCCTCGTTTTCTCCAGCAGAAACATTCACGCTGTAAACGAAAAAAATACATTAACTGCATCCATGAACAAAACCAACTATAAAACATAACGTGGCTAGATCTTTGGACATTCAGAGGCGAGAAGCCATGAATAACAACGACATCTCTTCCGCATAATACTTTACAAACTACAAGATCTACATTCACCTAAATGTCAGTTGATTAGAGTGCAGCTATGCACTGTTCTTGCTATGTAGCTGTGATGCACATATGACTTCTATTGGCAAGTCATAAAGACAATCATGAGTGAATTCATGATGCACAAAACAAGGACTACAACAGCAATGTGTAATGTATATACTCAAACAAGTTCTGGGACAAACAAAATGTCATTAAAAATGTCTTGATTTTTTGGTCTTACTTTTAGACAATGTAAGTGGCATACAACTATATTTCAAAGTTTTATCACTAATTGTCCAGATACATTCATACAAATACCAAAAGAGAACGTTTATCTTAGTTATATTTATAGCAATCACATAATGATAAATAAGGTTCCAAGATCAAGGATAACTTACACCTTACTGAAGAGATAAGCTTTCCCATGTCTGCTGTGGAAAGACTGGATAAAACAGCACAAGAAAAAATGGAAGTCAGAAATGTATTTTATAGAAGAAAGCGAGATGTGAATAAAACAAAGTGAGCCAAAGCTCAAAGCCAATACATTGAAGATGAAAAATGATCACAATGGAATAACTGATTTGGCCCATTAAAGTGCACTACTTAACACAACAAATTTTCTTCAACCGAGATAATGGAGAGGGTTCAAATTCCATGCAAGAGGATGGGAGCAATTCTGCATGTAAAGGGCCAAGGAGACCCAAAAATTCTGCCACTTACAGTTTATTTGCACATCTTATATTCACAAAAGTATGAGGAATCAAAATCCAAATAGCTTAGCTTTTCACAGCTTCCCTAAGAAAAATGCTGTACCAGCCAAACCACGGTGGTTAGCCATTTATTTAGAGAACATCAAGGTTTCTCCTCTGGGCATACAGACAACCAGAAAACTATCTACTTTTTTCCTCTCCCTTTAAACAAAGTAAGTATCTATTATCTAAGAATCGCAGTAACGAGTTAAATGTTCAGAGTTAAACTAGCAAAGAAAGATTACCTCCACAAGCAATTGTGCCCATTAACTATTACAATTTATAAACAAAAATACGAAACACAACAAATGACACAACAAGTATCTTCATGATTTACAGGATCTTAGCAATTAAGTTCATTTGCAAAAAGAATTGGTAAACAAGGATGCAATCCAGTCCAGGATTAAACTGTTAATCGCTTGATCGCAAAGACAGTGATACCACAACAATAACCAAACCTCCTAAAAGCATTAACTAATAGCCATTAGGTGAAAACTCACAAGTGGTTTTACATCTATGCTATAGCCTTTGCACATGATGTTTCCACCAGGCAATTGGGAAAAAGAATAAAAAAAATAAAAATCCCAATTTGAGCCAAGGGAATACAACACAAGTAAACAACAATAACTAAAAGATGTATATCAAATCAATCATCAAAATTAACAATTTGTACTCACAAAATTGTATGGACAGAGTATCTATCAGAGGAAAAGAAAAAGAAATGCTTGAGAAGCAGATAAAGTGACTGTTCAAACCCACATTAGTGCACAAACTCATCATCCAAGGGATAAAATTAACAGGGATGAGATAAAAACCCAGAACGAAGTTAGAAAAGCAGAAAAAAAAAAGAAGGTGAAAGAAAGAAAATAAATAAAAAGACAACCTTGGAAACGATGTCTTCATAGAGAGCAAGATGGGTACGGCAGTGTTTGCAGCTATAGACCTTCCCCTCGAGATGAACCACAAACAACCTCCCCATAACTCAATTCGGAAAATTCTAGGCTGAAGATCAACCGGGATTTTCAGATGAGGGGTAAACTAAAGAAAGGACTCAGTCAAAGCGAAATCACGCAAAGGTCAAATTGAAGCGGTGATGATCTAGACATAGCGTCAATCGATGAAGGAGAGAAGAAGAAAAAAGAAGAAGATGAAGATTACGATGACGATGATGAAGAAGGGAAAGGAAAAAGGGTATCGTTGAAAATTACCTGAGAAGAGAAGAGAAGAGAAGAGAAGGAGAGGACTTGCAAGAAATGTGGAGAGAGAAACAATCAATCGTCGCTTTTTTCTGCGAAAAGAGAACCCGACAAGACGTGTCTTCTTCCCCTGTAATTATTTATTTATTATTGTATCACGCTTTTTTTCTTTTTTATTTCATTTTCTTTGTTTAATACAATAATAAAATACTAATGGAAGGGGAAAAAATTTGTTTAAAGTGTAATGTTTCGTGTTAATTAATATATTTATCGTGTCATTTCTAATGAAAAATGTTTTAGTTTTCTTTGAATGTCATTGTAATGGCAGCGACTCACTTTGAAATAAAATAAATATTTTTAAATTAATTGCGATGAAATCAATAACCTTGTTAATGCAAGGTTGCTTTGCTTGCATGACTTACCTACTTGCAAGACAATTTAGTTTCAAGTTCTTTTTCACTTTGATGAATTGTGGAGGATTATATTAAAACTTTAGAAATTAGTTTAAACAGATTCAATTATTTTAACCTTACTACAGTTCAAGAAAGTTTAACTTCCTTTTTGTCAATATAACAAAATAAATTTTAAGACTATTCCTCCATTGCAACAGCAGTTAAAACACTTCCATGCTGAAATCTTACAACTTTAAAGATTAAAAAGTATTTCATTATAGATAAAAAGAATATTATTATATTATAAAAGTAATATTTTATCGTCAAATAGAACAAAAGTTATTTTTACTTTTTAATAAGAATAGAACACCGTATAAAAGTGGAATAATGATTTTATGTTTAATTTTTTTATTTAAACAAAATAGACGTACGAGAAAGTGATAAGAAAACACAAATTTTAAGTAACTCCAAAACAAATAATAATATTTTAACAAATTCATTATTTATTATATTTAATTTTATATTTTATAATCTTCTAACATTAAATAACATATTTAAAAAAATAGAATTCACCTGATTTAAATCTCATACACAGGATTTGGATAGTTTGATAGTTAAGGAAACCATGCTCCCATGATTTTTCACCTGACAATAAAAACAAGGTATAATTAGTCGCAACGTACTCAGTTTCGTTCTAATGTGTCTAAATGGTACCCGCTTTTAATTTTGCATCTACTTAGTACCCAAATTAGTTAATTTGCATCAATGTGGTCCCTTTTCGTTAACTCCATTAAATAAGATAACGTTTGACTGAGTTGACCAGTTAAGTGAGAAAAAATGTTATGACGTGGCACGAGAGTAGTGTGTGATGTGGAACAGTGCAGCTTAAGAAGAAATTGAAAAGAAAAAAAAAAGCACGAATTGGGAACAGAATAGAATAGGGGTTTTCTAGAGTTAGGGTTTACGAAATTTGGGCCATTTCATGCGTTGTGGACAAAATTGAAGGTGTAATTGACAGTTATTTGGGATTGCAGGTGCACAAACCATTTGCTTTGGTCGTTGATTGCATTATTTGTTCTTGGGATGGTGGGGTTTAGGGTTAGTGGTTGAATGTTGTGCGTGATTTAATTTAATGGTGTTTTGGGTATTCTGAAGGAGATGAGTTATGCCAATGTGAAGGAGATGTGGTATTCCACCAACGACCCATATACAGAACTAGGAGAAGAAACATTGTGGTTATGTGACCCACACGAACAAGGCGACCACGAATGATTAAAACTATGCGACATTTCCCACTTCACTCGCCACCTTACCCCTGCAACAAATCAGCTTCCCGGCGAAAAAATGAAGAAGAAGATGAAGATGGGAATGGGAAATTAGGACTTTTTGAATGGGGACAATCAAATCAAACAGGGCATGACACGTTATCCACAAATTGCCACCACTGTACAATTATTTTCATTGACACGTATCCGTTCAGCAATGCCACATCACTGATCTGTTAACGGCATTTTTGAAAACTTTACGAGATGGACCACATTGATGCAAATTAACTAATTTGGATACTAAATAGATGCAAAGTTAAAAGCGGGTACCATTTAGACACATTAGGACAAAGCTAGGTACGTTGCGACTAATTATACCTAAAAACAAATACTTTTATAATAATAGAATACAAAAGATGTTTATATTCACTTCGTATTTAACGAACATGATAGGTAAGTTATGTGAGAAAAGCGTTTACAAAATAAACTCAGTCCAATTCCTTTATAGTTCAATTAATTTTAAACATTCAATTACATTATATAACTAAGTATGTAAGTAATCTTACTCACAAATAAAATTATTTAATTAAGTAGCGGAACTTACAAAAAAAATCTAGAAATGCCAATTTTATTAATCATAAAAAGTTTTTATAATAAGAGTACAAATTTAATTTTATATTTTTTATTTAAATTTTAGTGAATTAGATACTTTCAAACAAAAATAAGAATGGGCATTATTATTAAAAGTATAAAAGATTATTACAAATACTATAAAAGAACACATTTATTTAACAACTAAAGAAAAATGTTTGTGTTATCTTTGAATATCTATTTTAAAATTAAAGAATATAGCAGTGTTATTTAGTATAGAGAATGTTATTTCCCTTATTTCAATTTTTCTCCCAAAACAATCAAGTGATTATTTTCAGCTAAAGTGTACGTGTGTTTTCTTGGTCTTCTTCAACCTACTTTTTGAAAATTGCTTCCTGTACCCAATCAAATTTCTTTATGCACCTCATCATTTCATTTTGGATTTTATTTTTCGTAAATCATTAAATTAATTTCGAAAATATTTTTCTGAAAGACATTCACCAGAAACCCAAACACTCTTATTTGGGAAAAATATTTTCAGAATTAATTTAGTGAATTCTGAAAAATAAAATTCAGAATAATGAAGTGCAGGAATAAATTTGATAAGATACATGAAGAAAGTGCCCTAATATGGCCGTGCGGGCCTTTAAGCACATTGGGCATAAGCTTTATCTATCAAATGCATGGCCCAATTCATACACTGGGCTATTTTTATTATAGATAACGTTTAATTTATTTTTATTCTTAATATATAAAGTATTTTTAAATAAATACTTATATATAACTATTCAATGAGGTTCATTTTATTCTCAAATTATGAATAAATAAAATAAATTTTTAGAATGTTTAATTTTTCTCATTAAATCTACGTGGAAAAATCTTTTAAAAATTACACTGTATATAAACAAAATTATACTACCAGGTGTATAAAATAGAGTAATGCAAAGTTGTTTCGGCCCAACCTCTACCATCGATAGACTTGCTTATTTAAATCATCTTCATTAATTTCTTCACAACTGAAACAAAATTTTCTCTAATGAACATATCTGTAGTATCTATGTAGAGAAAAATATTAAAATATTTATAAAACTAGTTTATAAGATAAAGATTGCACTCACTTATATATTATGAATTAATCTTATTTTTAATTGATGTGAGACTTTTAATTCCTTCACTATTTCGATTCAACTATATCGACAAAGCGCAAAGCAAACGTCGAAAAGAAAGAGAAAGATGGAGCTATGATGGGAAGCAGCCCTTCCTTTTGTCACATGCAGTAGAGGTAGTATATGAAGTGTTATGGCCCAGTAGTAACATGTATCTCATTTGGGTGATGTGATATCATAAAAACTTCATCTGCCTCCAATTATTAAAGGTAAACCACTTTCCACACCCATCATTACACTGCTTTTTTCTCACCATAATAACCTCATAGGCTGTAAAGACCGTAAGAAGAATGGGATCGAATCGATCCATAAATCACAAATTGCTTATTATCAAGTGTTTGATGTGAGAACTGAGAGAAAGAAAAGCCATTATTAACACATGTTCATGTCGGAGGTTGCACCCCAATGGAATATATACCCATCACCATCATCAAAAATGGAAAAAGCTTCGCATCATACCTACACGTTACCCATCTTAACGTATACTCTAGTAATGCACACATCACCGTGATCTAAGAATTTGTGTGCTGGTAATCATGATTTACATTCTTAATTCTCCTTTATTAAATCAAATGCAACTAATAGCGACATAAAAAATATTTGAGAATTCAAGTATTAGTTTAAGTTCCACATTAAGTAAAAATGAGAAAGTTAAATATATTGATGTGAAACTTAAACACATATAAGGATAAAAACGCATAAAATAATTGTCTTAAAGTGTTAGGTTAAGAGAAGAGTAAATCTCGTATGAGTTGAACTTAAATTTTATTGATGTTGTTAATGTTTGTTAGGAGAGAAATTGAACCTACAACTTATTTTATCTTTCATTTTAAATTCATCAAACTAATTTTATATCAACAACTTGTTATTAGGAGATTAAATCCACGATTTCTCTCTGCTTTATTAAACCAACCTTATAACTTCTAGTATTATGATACCTTAAATTTCATCAAAAGCCACTACGGATGATTCTTTAGCTAAAGTTTTATTGTACCCATTTTGTTTTTGTTTTTTGTTTTCCTTTATAGATGTGGGAGGATAACTAACAAAAGTGGAACCACGTTAAACTTTTCTTTTTCCTTTTCAACTTTCAGTCACTTTCGATCAAGAGTTTGGGAGAGGGAGAATGGAGAAACTTCATTGATTCGACACGAGAAATGGTAAATAGCCGACAAGAGAATGTTAAGAAGTGAAAGAACACTCGGTCAAATTGCAGGCATGTTTGCCAGAGAATAAAGAAGAAGAAAAAAAGTAAATAGAAAAATATAAATTAGAAAGAGATAAATATAAAACTAAAGGTACATTGTTTGATTAAAAAAAAATAAGTATGAATTAATTTCTTACAGTCTATTATTTATTTATTTTTTCATTGTAATAAAAATTAAACAGTAAATTACAAACTTTTGTAATTGTTATAGTTATTAATACAACTCAATTGGAAATTTTGACAAAAATGTATTGACTATCAAGGTCTCAAAAGATAACATTAAAGAACAGAAATTACGTGCACTTCACAAATAACATACGAAACACAAAGCATGTGGGAAAGATAAAACAAATCAAAGAAACAAAGGATATCAACATGATATATTAGGCCAGCCATAACTCCAATAAGATTGTTCTGATTTGGCCTTCGTCCGCATGGCTCAGTTTTTATTGGTCAAATTGATATCTTTATAAATAATTTATATTTGAACTGAAACATGTTAAACGATATAAATAATTTAAATAATAATTTAAAATATTATTTAATTTGTCAAAAAAAATTTAATATAAAAATAATTATATTTATCTATTTTTAAAGTTTGAGAATCAAATCATATTAAAATTTAAAATATAAACAAATTTTAATTTCGTTTCAAAATTTAGAACTTAAAAATAAAATTTGTACTTCAATGTACATAAAATGACTTTTAGAATTAGATGCGACGAACTTTTAAAGAAAATGCAAGCGTTGAATTGGAAGATGTAGCATAAATGGGTAGTGACATGGGAGTTGCAGAATCCATTTTACAGCAACAAAAATGGGAATAGAAACGTGAAAGATGGAGAAATGCAGAGAGAAAAGATGATTAGCATATGAATGAGATGGGTGTGAAACAGTGAATGCATATAAGAAAAGGTCAAAAGTCAATGAATTATGAGAAGATGTGATTGCACGTGAAGTGCTATTTATTTGGATAAAAGAAAGAAAGAAAGAAAAAAAGGTGCAGTGAGAGAGTGAAAAAAAGGAAGCATTCGTGCGGAGAAGTGGGTAGACATCGGAAAATGCGAAAGAGATCACCACGTGTCTCCTCTCTCACCACACCCACTTCTATCTTCACACTACATAATGCATTTTTACAAACAGCTACCATGCATCTAATAATGGCCTTCAAATGTTTGTGTTAATGAAATTTATTCTATTAACCAAAAATGGAAAGTCGTATTTATAACACAGAAACCAATCGTATTTATTCTTGTTCATTTGATAGTAAGTAAAAATTACTACGTTTTTCTATAATGGTTGTACATTTAAATAAACAATTACTACTACATATCTCTATAAGTACATACATAACATATTTACCTTGTATTTTCATTATTTATAATGGTTGCGCATTTAAATAAACAATTATTACTGCATATTTTTATATGAAACAATTAATATCTGTTTAAACAATTAACTTTTAAGAACACGAATATAAAATGTGAGCCTCATTCTTGTATGAATTAGAAATAAATTTTTTGAACAATTAGTAAAAAAATTATAAATTTAATAACCTTTTAAAATTTTAAATTAAACTCTTAAAATTTTAAATTAAAAAATATACTATAACCTTTTATAAAGATTCATGATGTCAATCTCACGGTGAATCATCTATGTTAAATATCTTTTATTGAATAAATATATAAAATAAATTTATAATATAACTGGTACAAATTTTATCTTATATAAGTTTTATATAGTTAAATTAAGTTTAAAGTTAACTTTGATATGATATTATAATTTTTTAAAATTTATCATAAAAAATTTTTTTTAGATATATTTTGTCATCAATATATCATGACATTTATTATCAAATTATTATCGAATTATTCATTAATATTTAACTTCACATCTAATATGTGTATGACATAGAAAGTTTAAACAATGTCTAGAAACTTTTTCAAAACAGAAATAAAAATTAAAAAAAAATGTATAAAGTTTAAATAATACGTTATTGAAATAGACTCATCCATTTTATTGTGCAATTATTATACTCTTGACTACTCCACTAACATTATTATAGACACATTTTGCCTTCTTAGAGTGAGAAAATGGAGCAATTAAATTATATTACATGATAGAATCATGAAAACAGCTATTATAGACGAACAGATTAAAGATGTTGACGGAGGTCTTATTGGGGTTGCAATAACATTATATAATATAATCAGCGATTAAATAATAAAAGTAATATGGTTTTGTAATAGTATTGGTACAGTGTTTACTAAAAAAAATCAATGTTTTGTGTGAATGTAGAGTGTGGTGAAGGATTGAAGCAGAAATTTTGAAATAATTGAATAATTAATACACATAGTGATTGAAGCAGCATTCCCAATTTTGCAGATTCCTATGTTCCAACTAAAAAATTCTGTCTCTAAATCACAAACCTACCTATGCTGCTTTAAGCGTTTTATAAGACGGTTTAATTTTTTTATATTATTAATTTGTATTTATTTTAAAAAAATGACAAATAGTGTTAAGTCTGGTTTTGTATCTACAATTTTATTTTGAAGAAGTTATAAATGAAAGAGTTAAATATGTTTTTGTTCTCTTAACTTTCAGTAAATTTTGAAATTAGTCTATTACGAATTTTTGGATCAATTTAATTTTTTATCTTTCGAAATACATGAATTTAATCATTTTAATCAAAATTTGTTAAGTTTATTTAATATTTTAAACGCATTTCATAATAATATTTGACTAAACACCAAAGGAAAAATGTGTTAAACATTATAAACAACTCAACTACAATCCTAAAATGCGTACAAAACATTAAATAAACCTAACAAAATTTGATTAAAAAGAATAAATCCTTGTATTTCGAAAGATAAAGGACTAAATTGATCTAAAATTTCAAAATGAATTAATTTCAAAATTCACTAAAAGTTAAGGGATTAAAAATATATTTAACCTAAATGGAATATACGATTTCTGAGATCATATATGTCAGAGACTTTAATCTGAAATCGTATACATCACTGACGATTTTAGTATGATTTTATTTGAAATTATGCATTCGATTTATGACTTATTCGAAATAAAATTTTCTATACAAAACACAACTTAACCCTATTCACAGTCCTTTTAAAATAAAACCCAGATTTGTCGTATAAAAAACAATTAACTCCTATAAAAAAAACGATGCTTTATACATGATGTGGCAAATTAGATTTATTCCCCCCCTCCCCTCAATTTAGAATAAATCAAATAGAAAAAAAAAATGAAAATTTTCCAAAAGTATAATGATCAATACTTAATATATATATTTAAAGAAAGAATAAAAATAATAAATTTAATATATAGTGCAATAAGAAGAAAAATAAAAACAAAAATAAGCGTTTAATAAATACTATAAAATAAAATTGTATATTTATCATTGTTCAATAAAATAAATGGAAAGAGAGTGAATGAATGTAAACTTTAAAAATGTTTGGTTGAAAAAAAATAAAAAGAAAACGAGATGAAAAAAAAAACCCCTCTATTCTACCATAAAATATGCTACATGTGCAATAATTTTTCTTCATCTCAGTTTTTATATTTTTAACTGAATTTTTCTCGTCAAATTTTTTAAAATAATGTAATTATTATTTTTGTCTCATCATTTTTTTAATTGATTTTACATAGTAAAAAGTATAAAAATAATCATGATAAATATAAAATGATAGTAAGTAAAACGGGTAACTTTCATTATTGTTATGAAAAAACGTACTAAATAACAATATCATCGTATTTAGCTATGGCTTCCATGTAACCATTATTCAAGATAATCTTATTGTTATTCAATTTATTTTGAATGAGAATAATAAAAATCACTCACCATTTATATTAAATATATTATTATTTTTATATTAATCATAACTGTTCATGTATCTTAATATGTCACGGACAAATAAACAAAATGATAAAATAAAATAACATTTACGTCACCAAAAAGATTAAGCAACAACAACCCAATAAAAAAGTATAGAAAATTTGAGTTATTAATAAAAAATATATATTTTTTCAATAAAAATCAACTGAAAATATCCACATTTAATAATACTTAAATATAATTAAGAATCTTAAAAATAGTAATAAATACATTTTAAATGACGTCACCTTCTGAAATAAATGTAGTATTTTATTTTTTTTAACAGTGTTTGATAATATATTTCAATACAAAATAACGAATATGTCACTAAAAACTAAGTATTAGACAATTTCTATTTTCCTAAAATTTAAAATGTGGTAATTTAAGGATGGAAATAGTTTAAAACAATAGAAAGAAAGTTTATATTCAAAATTGAGGTGATTTTTAATTTGTGTTATAGTGTTAAATAATGCTACTTCACGAATGTTTGATTAAGAAAGAAATCTTATTTTAATATTTAAGACTTAATATGAAAGTTAGAAAAGATGATTTTAATCCAACTTTTGAAATTTTAGGTAATATTCTAGAGGATGACATTTTCTGAGTTGCAATGAATAATTTTCAAGTGCACTTTTGTTTCAAGAATAGTAATTTGCTTAAGAAAAAAAAAAGTGACAAATGAATTTATATTACTTCCATATGTTTGGATTTTAATGGGTAGGGATGACAAGATATGAAATGGGCGTGTGTGTGAGTTTCATTATTCCATGTTCATTTCCACGATAAAAGTTCATTTTTATTCCTATATTCAAATTTAGAATTTTTATCATTTCCATCTTCACCTAATAACGAGAATACTCATATATTTTTTTACTATTTCAAATATTAATTAAATTATTTTTATATAAAATTTCACAACAAAGGAATTATGATATAATTAAAATATTCACTATTAAAATAACATATTATTTTTTTCTTTTGTATTTCAAATATTAAGAAAAATAATAATTATATAAATCTCAAATTAAAATATAAAATAACAAGAAAAAAATTCAAAGAAAAAAAACAATATATATATATATATATATATATATATATTAAACAATTACACAAAACTACAATTTCATAAAAATAAAAACACATCTATTAATTTTGAAAATGATAAGAAATATTTATGAAAAAATTTATTATATTATAATAAATGAAACATGTTTATAAATAGTAGTGATAACATTTTTCTTATGAGAACGAATTATAAAACATATAATTATATAAAAAATCATCCAAATAATATTGTTTGTGATGAAAATAATCAACAAATAAAAATATTAAAAAAATTAAAAATTACTAAAAAGGTGTCCTATAAATAAGTTGATATATCATTGAACAAAATCATACAAAAAAATTATAATTAAAGGTATGATAAGAGAGAAAATACATTCAAAATTAAAAATAAACTTGTTAAATATTAGACTGATAAACCACTGAATTATAATGAAAATTGTTTAAAAAACAAATTCTTGGAATGATTAAAAAAATAAACTAAGGATCAAAAACAATAAATAAGATGATAAATTCTCTTATAATACAGTCAATTAAGGGTTTATGCACTTGGACACTTAAGATTGATAGGCAAACTCATATAACAAAAATAAAATATAAATAAGATATTAAAAGGAAATAGTGATAATCAGATGTGTGACCTATAAATTATTTGATTCAATGAAATTTAGAACACTTATTTGAATATAACCACACACACAAAGGAAAAATAGTAAAATTAACTTTGTTATATAAGAGGAGAAGTACCTTAACGATGTAACTAAACTTGTGAATATAAAACAAGTCAAACAATCCAGAGAACAACAAAAAATGTAACCAAAGAAATAAAAAAAAAAATTCCAAAATTAAGTATACAAAACATGCATATCATCATGAATCACTAACATGATACTACTGTAAAATTTAATTAGAAAAAAACACATTTTTTATTACATTAGGATTAGGAAGGGAATCATACATCCTATGAAAATATGACTATTGACTTAATTTAAGTCTGTGATCTCTAACAAATAAACACATATATATGATGATAGAGTTATTATCAAGCCTTATCAATAGAATAAAAAGAAGAGGTTTTGAAATATGTATGGAGAATATAAGTGGGTTACGTGTTGGTGATAAAAAAATCTGTGTGGTTTGTCTAGTGGGTAGAGAACTTCATGTCCCTTCATGGGGACCATGTAGTTGAATTAATATGTCATTTTGCTCTTCATCACACTCTTTTAAAAACTCTCTCCATAATGTGATTTGAAGGATTTATATATTACAAAGGAGTTGATTCATGTGATTCTTGGATGAAGAAATCAAATGTAGAATTATATTAGGTTATGTGACTATATGACTATAAAGAATATAACGTTATTGGTGCAACATTAATAAGTTGCAATATATCATGTGTAAGAATACACAAAATCATTCAACTTTGACAAGAAATAGGTAGTGTATACATAGAGTAATTATTCAAATGAACTTAAAAGATAAATGTGTATAATAGAAATGTAACTAAAATTTTAAATGTAAATGAATTAATTCTTGAAAAATTTATGTAAATATAAGAAAAAAATTGATATTTTTGTGTATAAAATATTGAAACTTAGTGAAAAATTTTCGCAATGTTATTTATGTGAAAGAAATAATAAAAATACTCGTATTTTAAGCACCATTTTAAAGATTTTGTGTCTATATTATTTGTGTTATTATGTTATTTGTTTAAATAACGTTGTGAAATTATTAAGAAGATATTAATTATGAGTCTATGTTTAACTTGACCAAATGCGAAATCAAACATGCATTTTTGTGACTAAATTAGATTAAGCATTGTGATTTTGCCTGAGAAAAGTTTACACGTGTAATCACAAAAGCTGAAAAAAGAAGAAGAAGAAAACAACGCAAAAGAATCTTTTGTAATGAAATGGATAAACATAAAATAATTTTGAAAAAACGGACAAAAAAGATTTTTTTTCCTTTACTAATCAATTTAAAAACTCATGACACAACATTGTATACAAATCTTTGAAACCACAAATAATCTAAACAAAGTTGGATTTTTCCTTTTTTTAACCTTCTTTACAAAAAAAAAAAAAAAAATTTTAAAAATGAAATTACATTTTTTTTTTATTTT
>Ga0099822_1002594_pt1 | contig 22612 bp, 8 predicted proteins | sample CowpeawhiteBW_FD_76839 | JGI IMG/M metagenome (GOLD analysis project Ga0099822, IMG submission 76839) | Root nodule microbial communities of legume samples collected from California USA - Cow pea white BW | ecosystem: Host-associated > Plants > Roots > Nodule | place: USA: California | collected... | reverse complement strand
TTTTATATATATATATATATATATATATATATATATATAATGTGAATTTTTCTTTTCGGTGTCTATTTTTTATCCTAGTACTGTTTTATTCAAATTTAATTAATATTTTAAATTTAACTATTTTTAAAAATAAATAAACAAAAATCATCTACTAAATAAATACAAATTATTTATAAAATAAATAAAACTTATCTATAATTAAATTATGAAAATTATTTATATTTATTTTTATAATTATAATTTTATTATCATAAAATAGTGGCATGTATATTCATTGTATTTATTTATATTATAGTTTTGGAACCGGAATTCATTTACTCTAAAGTCGACTGGATTTACTTATTCTTCATCTTATCCTTTTATCTTATTTTAAATGTACTTTCTATATCAAAAAAAAATTATTAATGAAGAAAAAGGAAAAAAATGTACAAAGATGTTAATAATTTCTTTATAAAAAAGTAAATATATTTATTATTTAATTAATTTAAACATTTTATTTAAAATAAAATGGATAGATAAGATTAACAGAAATTCATTCCACTAATCCTTCATTATTTTTGTGTGGATTTCAGAAAAATAAATATTTATCATTTTTAAATATTAAAGTAACCGTCAATATTTTAAATATTATCTTTGTTTATTGATATCATAAAACACATTTATTATGTATATGTTTTTTGTTTTAATGAATTCAATTACTCCAGTTGATATATGTGGGTTTGTGGATTTGCACTCTCATGTAATTAGTTTGAAGATCAAAGGGTCACATTGGAGAAGAAGTTTAAAGGAAATGGTCTGAAGGGAGAGAAAGAGGTGTATTTAGAGAAGAAAAAAAACTCATCTTATGTTCTATTGGAACCGCAACATCACTGAAATCATTGCCCAGCTTCTTCTTTCTTTTTTTTTCTTTTTTGCAACTCAAACCAAGTCTAAAAACCCATGTATTATTATTTTCCACATTTCCTTCAATAACCGGTCTTATTCCCCTTACTTAAAACAGAATCCTCAAAATCAAGTACTATCTAAACCGGTCTACATAAATTACCTACAAACATTTAGGCTGTATTCTTTGGGAAGAATGATTTGAAGAAGAGGGAAAGAATTAATTTGGATGAATTTGAGAGTGAAATTTGTGACATTCCATTTAATAGATAAATTCTAATAAATAAAACATCACAAATTATAATATAAAGTAGAACACACGACATAAGTATAGAAGAATCAATCATTATAGTCTTGCCAAGGATTGTTCACAGAGCAAAGATCAAGGACAGATCAAGGACACAAAACAATGTCATAAGCGTGGTTCATAAAACAAAATAGTCTTGCCAAAGATTGTTCACAGAGCAAAGAATTTAAAATAAAATTGTTCTTCGAAAGAGACTCATAATGAGCAAGATCTATCATCACCTAACTAAACAGCAACATCTCCATCACCATGGTGATCACTAGGGGTTTCCAGATCTGCTCACACCAACATTTGGTGATCATTGCAAAAAAGAAAATCAAACAAGAAACAAACACAGAGAGAAAGAAAGGGTACGCTAGTGAAAATGATTTTAACATATATGTGAGCAAGAAAATTATTAAACACAAGTAACATGTGATAGCAACCATGATAGACCCTCTAACTCAATTATCTGGATACATGTAATGAGATCGGATTCAGGTTGCTTGCACTTGTGGTGGCCTCTACTGCTCTGCAGAGCTATTGCCAATGAGTTTCACCCTACCACGTACAATGTTAGTCCATGATCATCTAAGGCGATTATCTTGCCAGAGACTATGACCTCTCACTACTCTCACCACCTGAACCAATTTACTCTATGTGAGTCTGACTGATTCGTTAGAGTGTCATAATGCAACTTTACTTGAATCCTTATTTCATTACATACACTACAATAACACCACCATAAAGCCCCTCCAAGAGACTCATGGAATTACGTCAAGCACATACCATATACATATTTTCATGCATCCATTATCATTTCATACCAAGCACAACAATTTCAGTCTCATTACATCACAAAAAGCATACATGGCACCATTCTTTGTGCTTTAAAAAGTAAATCAATCAATCATGGAACAAATTCAACAATTACAGTTTTCCTGCACGAGTCTAGCTCAAGCTAGAGGTCCTCGCTCAAGCGAAAGGGATTCTCTTGCTCTAGTGAACCCTTCTCGCCTAGGCGAGAGCTCGAGCAATGGCACTATGAGGTTTCTGCAAGTTCTCACTTAAGTGAGACCTTCTCGTTAGGGTGAGATTACTCTCGCTCAAAAGTTGAGATTCCTCGCCTGAGCGACCACTCGAGCAGAAACAAGGGTGAGTTTCTGCTATTCTCGCTTAGGTGAGAGTCACTCGCTTGGGCGAAAATAGCAGATTCCTCCCTTGCTCACGCATGCATTATCATTTCCACACAATCACAACAATAAATAGACATTATAAACATGATTCATAACCCAAAAACATGCAATATTCTTTTAAAAAAGAAAACGTTGAACCCTAGCTTCCCTTACCTTGACAGGTGCTAACCCAAGCAAAACCAAGACCAACCAGAGGAGCAATACCGCATGTCTACAGCTTAAGGAGCTGGAAAACAAGAACACGGAAGACACAGTCAATTACTTGACCATAAACCGCATTAGGCCAGAACTTTGGAACTAAAAAGAAAAGGAACAAAAAAGGGTTTGAGTTCGACTTACACGGAGGGACAAATTGTTCAGTTAGCTAGGAGGAGGGTTTTGCAAGGTTATTAGCACAACTTCTGCTTCAAAGGAGAGGAAAGAGTTGGAATTGTTTTGGATGCATGAGAAAAATAGTAAAGTGCTGAGTGGAAAAGCTGAAGGGATTTCCCGAAGTGGAAACAAATGGGTTGGCCTACAGCCTTTTACCAATTTGGGCCCAAAACTTAAAAATGCAAAAAGTGTGCTTCACAAAGTTAATTAGATAGTAAATTTTGTGAAAATTGATAAAAGATTTGACTGATGTGATTAATAAAAAATAAAATTTAATAGATGAAAAAGTAAAATTATCAAATTGTTCTTAGTGTTAAAAATACTATAAAATGATATTTAGATAAGTTGTAATTAACTTTGATTTTTTTTATGATGAATAAATTATTAATAATATTTATTAATTGAAAAAATATTATAATGTTTTTTATTAGAAAAATTAAATATTTTAATTTTCAATATTAAACAAAAAAATAAACATTTTTAATCACACCATTAATAGAAAGTCAACTCAAAATATCACATAATATCTAAAGAAGTACACATGAGAACATATGAGGGTGCAATGTTGTTGTATTTTGTAATAAAATAATTAGGGTATATTGGTAAAATGGTTATAAACACCCTCAAATGTCATCTTGAAAAAAGGATGACATATGGAGAGAGATCTCCCAAATCATTACCTTCCCTTGCTTTTCATTTAGTAAAAAGAAACACGAAAAATCTCTTAAAAGCAGTGTTTCCTATCACCCTTGAATAGTAATTTCTTGCAAGAGAACACGGTCTAATACTTGGATTCCTAAAAATATTTTCGGGTGAGTCTCTTCTACATTTGTACACTTTTCATTGGGCGAAAATATTTCCAACCACGAGTAACTCAATAATGACTTTCTTATAGTGTCGTTTTATCACAAGTTCACAATAATGAGACACACTTGTCTAAAATCCTTGTCAGAAAGACTTTTGATACAAGCAATCACATATAGGATTCTTCACCCATATTGTAATCGTTTGAATTGGTCACCAAAACAAATCATTGACTTTAATACTATTAATGAATATTTCCAAGAGTAATATCATACTATTGAAACTTAAGTCCAACTTTCACAAAAAAATTGACATTACCTTCAAACCAAAAACCTTAAGGGTGTGTTTATTTTTGAATATGGATTCACTTGGATGCGGGACCTCTTTCCCTACAACCGTGAAAATTCATGCTTCCATTTAGGTGTAAATCGTAAGAAACAAGCACACGCCACATGCTCTTTCGTGGATGGGGATTCCTCCATTTTCCATTATTCTCTCTTATGCATGATTTGAGGGGATATAAAAAAGATTACATTTTTGCCCTCAATTTAATTATGATAATAATGTAAAATATGACTTTTAAAATTATGTTTAAGAAAATAATTAATACCTAAAATTTCAAAATAGTTATAAAAAAGTTTAAAAAGTAATTATTAATTTTAATTTTTTTATTAAAATTTTTTATAAATATTTTTATTAGAATATATTATTTTAATTTATTAATTTTAATATTTTTTCTAAAATAAATCTAACTCATATAATTATAATTTTAAATTATTTTTAAAATCAAGGACAATTTGGTAATCTTGTTTTTCTTTCCATCAACTTAATTTTTAATTTATCTCATTCATCAAATTACTCACAAACTTTCTTTCACAAACTTTACTCATAAATCCACTCATTTTTAGAGACCTAATTATAGTGACTAACATTTTTTTCTCACTAAAATTAATTGTTAATAAAATATTTTCTTATAATGAGCATATAAAATATGTTTTAAAACAAATGAGAACAAAAAACAATGAATATTGATGTGAAATTGAAAAAGGGATTCAGTGTGTGTTTGATTGCACGTCCTTTTGACATATAATTGGTTTATCAACATAAAATCTATAATTGTTTGATTTTAAAATCAATTTAAAACTAAAATATTCATGTCCACATAAAAGCAAATAGTATTAGCTTACGCGTCCATGAAATCGATTCAATTAAAATCGATTCTTTCAGCGCATGTCAATGGCAGATGTAAATTTTTTGTTTTTTTTAAATTAATATATTTATATATTTAAAAATTTTAATTTTTTTATTTTTTTTAAATTATAATGTAGTTTATACATTAAAAATTAAATTAGATATATTTTTATTCTTTTTGTAACACAACATTTAATATTAATAAATAATAAAACAAGAATACACATATTTATTAAGATATTTTTTATTTTCATTGTGTTTTGAATTTATCACATATTGTACTAATCCACCACTATCACATGTTTTTCTTTTTGTTTACGAAGAAATAAGAAAGTTAGACACAAATTCATTACTTTTACTCTCATATTTCATATGTTTTCTTCTATTATTAAAAAAGAAATAACTCTCTTTTGTCTCACTTGATAATGAAATATTAGTTTAATAATTACTATTATCTTTTTAATCTCATGAGTCTTAGTATGTGTACATTCACTTTTTATTAATATAAAGGAAAAAAAATAATCTGATGTGTTTTTTCATAACCAATTTTTAATTGTTGCTCAATTATCATAAAGTTTTCTTTTTGTAATTACGTTTTTGAATATTTGATTTGATTATGATAAATTGTTTTTTAATCTTAAATTTAAAAAAAAATAGATATATTGATAAAAAATAAAATAATAGATTTATTTTTTAAAGAAACAGATTTAACTTCTTTACACACATACTAGGGACAAGATACTAATAATTTAATTGTTCAATTAGATGAGCCTTTTTTTAAGGTTCAAAAAATAATTACAAGTGAGGAGTCTCGTATTTATAATATATGATTTCTTTTGTAGATACAATTTTTTTAGATACAGATATACTAAATTATGTATTAATTTTATAGTATTAATGACAATAATTAAATATATAAATTTTGTACATATTATTTTGGCTCTCCTACATTAGTTGTCAAGATCTGCCACTGGTCCAAACACACCGTCAATGTATCTCTATAGGTTAGTTTTTAAATATTTCATAAAAAATATTTTAATTGTGATGGATTTGTTTTTTTTAATTATATTTTACCCTTATTTTAAAATATGTTAGTTTTAATTTCATACGAAATATTTTAGTGATTCATGAATGCTAAAAAGTGTATCGATAAGTAATATATATTTAAAGAAAAAAATATAGATTTGTAAGTTATGTAATATGATAATCAGATAGAAATAACAAAAAAATATATAATTGGAATCATAAATTTTAGCTGGCAAGCAAAAGCAATAAAATATTAAATCTAAAAATTAAAAAAAAAACAAATATGACAGCTGTGGGATTTGAACCCACGCCCTTTCGGACCAGAGCCTAAATCTGGCGCCTTAGACCACTCGGCCAAACTGTCTTTGAGTATTAGTGATTGGGATTATAAATTTGACATTAAACATGAAAAAAAAAATTTGAACCCACACCTGCCCTTTCGAACCAATGCCTAAAAATAACGCCTTAAACCACTCAACCAAACTGTCCCTTAATACTCAAATGCCACTTAAAATTAAAATAATAAATTTTCGCTGAAACGCAATTAAACAAAATTTAGAAAAAATTGAAGGTGTCCCTCAGTTTGTTTCTACTAATTTATTCTAGTAAAGCATACATATATAGGTAAATATTGTGTTTCTTTCGGCTTATTTGAGATCATTTGTAAGGACAAATTTAAAGGAGTGTGGAGAAAGTATTCTTTATAATAAAAAAATTTGAGCGGAAAGTTTTATAGGTTCTTATAGAATTACTATTTTATTATCATACTTTTTATTGTTTTGATCTTTTTATTGTATAATATATTAATTTTTTAAAGTGGAAAACTATTTTTTTTGTTAAAAATGCATGTTTTTATTTATTAAATATTATGATATTTTTGTATAGTAAAAAGAATTACAAATCTATATTATTTAAAATAATATTTTTAAATTTGTTACGTAATTACAGGAAAATATTTAATTTAATTTCGTTGTTAAATCCATTATAGGAAAAATTTTAATTTTTTTACGTCATTAACTAAAATAATATATTATAAAAGGTTGTAATTAATTAGATTATAATTTTAAATTTTTTTAGGCCATTAGAGAAAAATGATATTTATCATAAAAAATTGTAATTGATTAGTACTTTATTTTGAAATATAAATTATTCAATTTTAATTAATTAAAAGTTAAATTATTAGATTAAATTAATAAACATCTTATTTAGAATAAAGTTTTGATAGAATACAAAAAAATTATATTAATCGCGATTGAATAAAATTAAACACTTTTTATTAAATTATTATAAATTTGAAATTTATAAATTGTATTAGATAATTATGATAGAAGTAAATAAAATTAATATAAAATTTAGAAATTATTGGGATTTAAGTTTGAAAATTATGGTAGATATTTAATATTTCTTGTTTTGTTTATGTCAATTTATTTCTGATCAGATTTCTGAAAACACAGTTGTCCTCCTGTATGTATTGGTGGTGGTAGAGGTTGATTGTTAAATATTTAGAAATTATTGTGATTTAAGTTTGAAAATTGTGGTAAAAATTTCATATTTCTTGTTTTGTTTGTGTCAATTTATTTTTGACCAGATTTCTGAAAACACAGTTGTCTTCCTCCATTTGGTGGTGGTAGAGGTTAACTGTTAAATATTTATAAATTATTGGGATTTAAGTTTGAAAATTATGGTAAATATTTAATATTTCTTGTTTTGTTTATATCAATTTATTTCTGACCATATTTCTGAAAACACAGTTATCCTCCCCTCCTGCATGCATTGGTGGTGGTAGAGGTTAACTATTAAATATTAATAAATTATTGGGATTTAAGTTTGAAAATTGTGGTAAATATTTCATATTTTTGTTTTGTTTATGTATATTTATTTTTGACCAGATTTCTGAAAGCACACTTGTCCTCCTGCATGCATTGGTGGTGGTAGAGGTTGATTGTTAAATATTTAGAAATTATTGGAATTTAAGTTTGAAAATTGTGGTAAATATTTCATATTTCTTTTTTGTTTATGCCAATTTATTTCTGACCAGATTTATGAAAACACAATTGTCATCCTGCAGGCATTGGTGGTGGTAGAGGTTAATTGTTAAATATTTATAAATTATTGGGATTTAAATTTGAAAATTATGGTAAATATTTAATATTTTTTGTTTTATTTATGTCAATTTATTTCTGACCAGATTTCTGAAAACACAGTTGTCCTCCTGCATGCATCGGTGGTGGTAGAGGTTAACTGTTAAATATTTATAAATTATTGGGATTTAAGTTTGAAAATTGTGGTAAATATTTCATATTTCTTGTTTAGTTTATGTCAATTTATTTCTGACCAGATTTCTGAAAACACAGTTGTCCTCCTGCATGCATTGGCGGTGGTAGAGGTTGATTGTTAAATATTTAGAAATTATTGGGATTTAAATTTGAAAATTATGGTAAATATTTAATATTTTTTGTTTTGTTTATGTCAATTTATTTCTGACCAGATTTCTGAAAACACAGTTGTCCTCTTGCATGCATTGGTTGTGGTAGAGGTTAACTGTTAAATATTTATAAATTATTGGGATTTAAGTTTGAAAATTGTGGTAAATATTTCATATTTCATGTTTAGTTTATGTCAATTTATTTCTGACCAGATTTGTGAAAACACAGTTGTCGTCCTGCATGCATTGGCGGTGGTAGAGGTTGATTGTTAAATATTTAGAAATTATTTGAATTTAAGTTTGAAAATTATGGTAAATATTTCATATTTCTTATTTTGTTTATGTCAATTTATTTCTGACCAGATTTCTGAAAACACAGTTGTCCTCCTGCATGCATTGGTTGTGGTATAGGTTAATTGTTAAATATTTATAAATTATTGGGATATAAGTTTGAAAATTGTGGTAAATATTTCATATTTCTTGTTTTGTTTATGTATATTTATTTTTGACCAGATTTCTGAAAACACAGTTGTCCTCCTGCATGCATTGGTGGTGGTAGAGGTTGATTGTTAAATATTTAGAAATTATTAGAATTTAAGTTTGAAAATTGTGGTAAATATTTCATATTTCTTGTTTTGTTTATGCCAATTTATTTCTGACCAGATTTATGAGAAGACAGTTGTCCTCCTGCATGCATTGGTGGTGGTAGAGGTTAACTGTTAAATATTTAGAAATTATTGGGATTTAAGTTTGAAATCTATGTTAAATATTTAATATTTGTTTTGTTTATGTCAACTTATTTCTGACCAGATTTCTGAAAACACAGTCATCCTCCTGCATGCATTGGTGGTGGTAGAGGTTAATTGTTAAATATTTATAAATTATTGGAATTTAAGTTTGAAAATTATGGTAAATATTTAATATTTCTTGTTTTGTTTATGTCAATGTATTTCTGCTCAGATTTCTGAAAACACAGTTTTCCTGCTGCATGCACTTGTGGTGGTAGAGGTTGATTGTTAGATATTTAGAAATTATTAGGATTTAAGTTTTAAAATTGTGGTAAATATTTCATATTCCTTGTTTTGTTTTTTTCAATTTATTTCTGACCAGATTTCTGAAAACACAGTTGTTCTCCTACATGCATTGGTGGTGGTAGAGGTTAACTGTTAAGTATTTATAAATTATTGGAATTTAAGTTTGAAAGTTATGGTAAATATTTCATATTTCTTGTTTTGTTTTTGTCAATTTATTTCTGACCAGATTTCTAAAAACACAGTTGTCCTCCTGCATGCATTGGTGGTGGTAGAAGTTGACTGTTAAATATTTAAAAATTATTGGGATTTAAGTTTGAAAATTATGGTAAATATTTCATATTTCTTGTTTTGTTTATGTGAATTTATTTTTGACCAGATTTCTGAGAACACAGTTGTCCTCCTGCATGCATTGGTGGTGGTAGAGGTTGACTGTTAAATATTTTGAAATTATTGGGATTTAAGTTTGAAATCTATGGTAAATATTTAATATTTCTTGTTTTGTTTATGTCAATTTATTTCTGATCAGATTTCTAAAAACACAGTTGTCCTTCTGCATGCATGGGTGGTGGTAGAGGTTGACCGTTAAATATTTAGAAATTATTGGGATTTAAGTTTGAAAATTATGGTAAATATTTCATATTTCTTGTTTTGTTTATGTCATTTATTTGTGACTAGATTTCTGAAAACAGAGTTGTCCTTCTGCACAGTGGTGGATCTTCAGCTAATACTTTGGGGGTGCTAAAATTTTGTTGAATTATTCTTCTGGTTCAGTTTTTCGTCCTAAAATGTCTTCTAATATTTTGTAGTCTCGATTAGGTGTCAATTTTTAAAAATTGATGCAATTTAATCTTTTTTGTTAAATTTCTCGAAACAGAATAAGGATTTTTCATCAAAATTAACTCTAAGATTATGTCCATTACATCAACAAAGTAAACAATCCTTATTCAAAACTTCCATTTTGATAAAAAAATTTTGGTCTAATTTAAGAAATTTAAGACAAAATTGCATCATTTTCTAAAAAATAGGACCAAATTAGAACTAAAAAAAAAAACTAGAGGACTAACTTCATATTTTTGAATGAAAATAATAACCAAAAGAGTAATTCCAAAATTTTTATAAAATCTAGTAAAAACATTATACTTACCTTTTTACGATAATAAAAAATAATAAAATTATAATCATTGCTATTATTATAATTATAAAATTAAATATAAATTATTTTTATAATATTACTATAATTAATTTTCATGTTATGATTATTTTTATTGTTATTATTATAATATAAATTAATGTTTAAAATTAATGAAATAAAAAAATAGTTAAATTAAATAAATAATCAATTAAAAAATAATAATAAAATAATTATCCTTTTTTAAAAATATTTAAAATGTACAATTAAAAAATAAATATAGAATTTTTTTTTCTGAAATATGATATAACTGTATAAAATTTTACTAGAGTATAAAATATATTAAAAATATTAAATTTAAAAAAATGTATTTAAAATAATAAAAATATAAAAAAAAATGGGGGGGGGGGTGGGGCATGACACCCTTTGTCAACACCAAGGTCTGCCATTGCTCCTGCATGCATTGGTGGTGTTAGAGGTTGACTGTTAAATATTTAGAAATTATTGAGATTTAAGTTTGAAAATTATGGTAAATATTTAATATTTCTTGTTTTGTTTATGTTAATTTATTTCTGACCAGATTTCTGAAAACACAGCTGTCCTCCTGCATGCATTGGTAGTGGTAGAGGTTAACTGTTAAATATTTATAAATTATTGGGATTTAAGTTTGAAAATTATGGTAGATATTTAATATTTCTTGTTTTGGTTATGTTAATTTATTTCTGACCAGATTTATGAAAACACAGTTGTCATCATGCATGCATTGGTGGTTGTAGAGGTTAGCTTTTAAATATTAAATTCTTTATTTTAAAAAGTTGAGAGGGATTGATGATGGTCTATTTATTTTAATTTATCACATTCATTATATAACTCACTGATTCTCATAAACTTTTCTCTCATTTCTTTTCAAATCTTACCATTTTTTTCTTAATTCAAACAACTCAACTTGAGTCCTCTTTTCCCTTAAATTCACTCCCTGAAACAAACGAAGGCTTAAAGTGAATAATACAAACTTCATCATTTAATTCACTCGAGTACATCACCTCTCTCAAATCGATTTCACAAGTGAACACATCCTTAATTTATGTTCTACATCGGATAAAATGAAAATTTTGAGTACCTTATAAGAAATAAAACTCATAATTATATTTAGATTTAGGTTGGGATCATTTTTTTTTATGTGAATTGAGCCAAATTTCAATGACAATATATCTTCTCCAAAAATTCAACCTCAAAATACCTATCAACATAATTACCTTCTTAGGAAACTGACCTTCAAAATATCTATCAGCTCGCATATTTGTGTAAAATTGTTTTATAAACAACATTTATATATAAAAGGTCACATAAAATTAGGTAAACTATTAAGAATACATATTTTTGAATACCATATTATTCTATTTTATTTTAAAAAAAAATCAATTGAATCCTCTAAAAATAACAATTCCTTATAATCTTGATTGAATACGATAAAAAAAAATTAAAATATTATGAAATTCGAATTAATTAAACACCTTCAGAAACTCTACATGAGACCTAATCTTTTTTTTTTCAAAAATATAATTTTACAATAGATAATAGAAATGAAAAATATAAACATAGATTATAATATTTAATTTATAAATTTCATCTTTCTATAATTTTATCTTTTAAACTCTCTTTAATATTATCGGAGGTGGAGCTTTTAAGAGGTTGGGGTGTCATGGTCCCTGTTAAATTTTGAAATTCTTTATATGATATGTATATATATTATGAATTTTTAATATTTTTAAATTATATATAATATATATCAGAAGTTGATGGAATAAAACATAATATTTAATGTTAATAAGTAATAAAACATAGTTGGGATAAGACGGAAAATATATTGGAGATGTAAATGAATTTCAGGACAAATCAAATAATAAGAAGAAATAAAAAATAGAAAGTGTGTATTTGATATGTGTCTTGTAGTTTGTTATTTTGCATATACTATTTTACGAAATCTACATTTTTGAATTCGTGTTGAGAATCCAAATGTAGTTTTAAGTTTTATATTGAATAAAGATGAAAAAATTGAATACTATATAAGGAAGAAGATTCAAAAACTCATTATCTTAAGGTTTTTTGTTGCATGCGGTGTTAATTCCTTATGTGGTTTTGATATTCTGTCTCATTAAGTGCTCTTCTTGATAATTCTTCATCAAAAACCAATTAGGGGTATTAGAGCCGATGTTTGATGACCAACTTAGATGAGTTCCTATATTTAAAAAGTTTATTTTACACGGATAATACCTACTTGCTACCCAACCTTAAAAAAAAAAAAACTCATATGCTACCCGTTTGTTTACAAGTCGGGACCCATTCAAAAAATATATGCGGATTTTTTTAAAGTCCGCTGGTACCCGTGAATGACATACCTGTAGATATTTAAGAAATATATATTTTTTATATATAAAATTTAAATAAAATATAAAATATAAAATATAAATTAAATTAAATTAAATATAAAGTAAATTTTAATTTTAATTAAATTTAACCTAATAAAATATAAAGTAAATTTTAATTTTGATTAAAATTTAACTTAATAAAATATAAACTAAATATTAATTTTAATTGTTTTCATGTAGCAAATACTTATGAGTACGAGTAAGGTAGTATGATACTCATACCGCCTAACTCATTTATAAAAAAGATATTTAAATGCTTGTTACATGCAAGTAATAAATATTTGTGGACATGAGTAGTTTTGTCATTTCAATCTATTTTAGCTACATTCAACGATACAAAGAAACAATGTTCATTTGTGTTATTTAAAATAACAAATAAAGAAGTGTGAAACTAGTTCTTTCTTCGTTTAAAATATTTTTTGCTTAAATAATAAAAAGCCATTTAATAAAAAAAAGTTTAATGAGTGAAGGAAAAAAACCTCTTAAATAAAATAATCTCACTTAAAGGATATAAACATCTAATATTATATTTCAAATAGTATAATATACATCGATAAAATGTATATGTAATATTATATAATATAATGAAAATAATAAAATATAAACAGCAATATAGTATAATAGTATCGGTATTATATGAAAATTCAACTTATATAATGAAAATATGAAATACATTTCAAAATCAAAAGTAAAGATACTTTTCTCTATTTCTTTATATATATATATATATATATATATATATATATATATATATATATATATATATGATGAGTTGAAGTAGAAGGATAAAACGAGTGAAATACTCACTTTAAATTTCTAAGAAAAAAAGGTTTTAAAAAAATTATTTATACTATTAATTTTTTTATTAATTAATTATAATATTATATATAAAAAATGCCACAAAATTCTTTTTAGTAGAAATATACTTTTATTAAATTAATTATAAAATTTTATTTAAGAAAAAAAATCTTCAAAAATAAAATTTTATTTATAATATAGTTCTATTAAATTAATTATAAGTTTATGTGTGAAAATAAAATAAATAAAATTATTATTAGTTTCGTTTAATTTGTATTGATATTAAAAATGATATTTAACGAGTTAAAATCTTTTTTAGTAAATTATGATTTTGTGTAGAAAAAGACAATAATTAGTTATCTTTATTTTCTTGTAATTAATCTTGATTTTATTTTCTTTCTTTATCCTTTGTTATTTCTCCTTGTTTTTTATATTCTAGAGTCTTTTTTTAGGATTAGAGTTTTGACATATAATATTTCTTGCATCTCATGTTCTTCGTGTATACCAATTTTTTCATCCTCAATTATGACTAATATGTTTTTTCTTTCTATTTGTATTAATGTTGTTTTTATTTTATTTGTTGAATTTGTATTAGAATTAGAGATAAGGATGTCAAAAAACTTTGTATCTGCGGATATGGGTACGAATAATGAGACTGGTACAAGTATCATAGTATTTGTACCCGTGAATATTCGTAACCACTATACTCTAATTTAAATTAAAAAAAAAACATGATTAAAACATTAGCACATTGATTTTGAGTGAGTTATTTTTTATCAATTGGTTTCAAAAAAATCCATTATTTTATAAACTTTAATTCAACACTATTTAAATGGGTTATTTGCATTTTGTTTGAAATTTATGAATGTTATGCATTATATTTTTATTTAAATTTATGGTTAAAATATATTTTAAATATTAAATATTATTTTGTAAATACTCGCGAGTACTCAAGGATATCTATGAATATTACAAAATTATGCAGGTACTCGCATAATAGATATCATTCAGATATGAGTACGAGTACGAGACAAATATTTATCAAGTGAGTAGGGTACAAGGGAGTCACTATCCGTACCCTACCTGTGCCGTTGACATCCTAATTAGAAATGCGTTTATCTTGTCCAATTTTGTTTTTCAGTACTTTTAGATCTACATGCTTCTCTGAGAGTTATTTTTTTTTGCATGTATCTTGACAAAAAATTAAATTTTTTCTACAAAATTATTAATTAGATTACATTTTAGTCATTTTTTGTGTGGATAATAGATTAATTAGAGCATAATTCAAAGTTAAGTTTGCTGTAGAAAGATAATTTAAGTTTAGGGATAAAAAGCTTTACTCTCGAGTTGAAAAGAACAACATTTTTTTTAATTATTTTTATTAATGATTAATTTTAAAATAAACTTTATAGGTTCGTAATCCATTTATTTTATATACTTATCTTCAATAATATTTTATATGTGGTATTTTATATATTATAATTTTTTATTTTATATAAAAATATAAAGATATATCAATTAGAATAACACGAAAGAAAATTTGAATCTGTATGTCTTTCCGATTGTTGTCCTTCCCGTAACAGTAAAATTTGAATTGCCATGTTTAAAATATTTTCTTAAGACGTATTTAATACATTTAAAAAGAAAAAAAATAAAACTATTGTGACAATAAAAAATGTTAAAATTCTTTATCAAATACAACCCTGGTATATGGCACGCAAAAATAATCCGTGTATGAAGTATCTCACCCAGCATGACACGACTTTCCGCCATAAACGAAGTTTTGAATTAGCAGCGTTTTTAATGAAAAGCAGGGTGAAATAATTTTGCAGTATCTTAGAGAAAGTCCTATGAATAAAGAATAAGGGCACGCTGCCAAAACTCTAAGTTAGGTTGCGGACACTAATTCGTAGACTCTAAAAGAAAAAAATAATGAAAAAAAAAAAAAAAACATTAGCGCAGTAACGCACGCACGCTAGGGCTCTCTGTTTACACAAAGCGGTGGGCGGTATAATAATGCTAATGTTGTTGTTGTTGTTAACGAAACGGTCGTTTTATTCTTTATCTTTCTGTTCCTCTTTCATTATCTGACCTACACGTGTCCATCATCTTCAGCAACAACGCGTTTCTCTTTCTTCAACCAAAACGCCGCCGTTTCGAGCATTACCCTCTCTTCCCATCTACCATGGATGGTGACGTGTACGGTGATGATGAGTTGTGCAGAGGACTATACAACTATACAATTCAATGTGTTTTCCAAAGTCAGATGCAGTTGAACTGCTCCCGAGAGCAGGGCAATTTCGTCAGAATGTAAAAACCCTCTTTAATGTCCAATAGTTTATCAACACACAAAATATAAATATTACTATGCTGTATTATGATATATATCTCTAACACAATTATTGAATATTTGTATATTATCATTTTATATTATATATATCTACAATAACGACAATATATATTTTTTAATTATTCAAATCTTCTACAACTAAATCAATCTTAGTGGATTATTTTCCAGATTGAATGATAATGACTTCGGACGTATTACATTTAATTTGTATTATTTCTAGTATACGTTTAATAAATTATAGTTATATGATACGAATAACAATCATATCAAATGGGAACAAAATAAATTTGATATGATATCTACTAAATTTCAGTTTAAATGATATTATCGATGAAATTTCAAAATGTTTAATTAGTTAGGATTAGAAGTAGCTTTGATATATTTTATTTTTATTACGATAATAATTGCTAATTAAGGAAATCAAGTTGGATTTGTGATTAGATTGGTTAAGTTCTAGAGATATTATTAATTGTGAATAGAAACATGAGTAACAAAATTTGATTAATTCAATGTATAGTGATTAGATATTGAGTAACTTACGAATAGAAAGAGAGGGAAAAAATATGAATGACGACGTAAAACGTAGTTACAGTTTTAACTTCCCAAAGTTAGGATGGTATTTTGGTAATTTGGATCGTAACTCCGCCAGGTCGCAGAGATGCGGACGCCATTTGAACGTTCTTACATTACAAGTGAAAAATACTGTATCTCAATGCAAAAATAAAATAAAATATTATTTATGCAATTTAAATTAAAAAAATGGGGAAAAGCAAAGATACAAAAACAAGGCAAAAACCTCAGTTGCGGAAAGAAACATAATCTGGAATTCGAGAAGCAAATTAATCGTTTGCGGTTGCTTTGTTCCTCCTCTCGCAGGTAACTCAATCCTTATCTTCTCTGTCCCTTTCTCTATTTGTCCCTAGTTTTTCTCTCTTTAGAAGATTCCACTTCAACGCTGTGTTTCCTCGCGTTTTGATTTTACCAAATATCTTTTTCGGAACTGGGTCTTTATCTTTTCAATTATTGCTAAGGGTTTGATTCGTGTGACTTATCCCCCCACCTCTCTTTAATTTTACTTTTCTGCGCCGGAGGATTTTTTCCCAAACTCAAAATTCATGGTAAATGATGCCTAATTGTTGATTATTTTTGCATGTTGATATTGATCGGTTCTCTTTTCTGTGTGTGGCATAATCCCTTTAAATTTATTAGGAGATGGCTTTTGGGATCTCTGTAGTTAATTTTCTCTCTTACTTTTTTTTTGTAGATTGGTAAATCAGATCCATGGTGGGGTAATTTATGAATGCTGTTATTTCCCTACCCGTTAGCAATAACCTTGTTACCTCATTTAGGGTTTTGTTTAAAAGGGGAAACTTGTTTTCAAGAATCACGCCATTTATAACAATATATATGATTTTATATATGATTTAATTTTTTGAAGGTTTTAATTTTTTATCCTTGACTTCAAAGGGGTTCTTATATATTTGCATGTTTTTTTCTATCTTGTTGTGTTAGGGCAGATGGTTAGGGGAGGAAGGTTTAGTGGCAAACGCAACTTCAGAAAAAAGGTTCGGTCAAAGGAGGGAGGATCCGATGATTCGGATGAGGACTATGTGGTTTCAGATGATGGCAGAGAGGTATCTGACTACTATTGCTCCTCCCTTGATGGATGTGCATCAGAGGATAGTTTTGGGAGTTTTTTGGCAGAGGAGGATGAGGAATTTCAAACAGTGAGGAATTTCAATAGATCCAAGGCAAAAAAGAGCACTGCTATTAGGCCGAAAAATGCCAGTAAAAACTCGCACCAGAGGGAAAGGATTAAATATGCAGAAGAGGAGGAAGAAGAGGACGAGGAGGAGTTGGAAGAAGAGGAAGAGGAAGAGGAGGAAGAAGAATACAAAGTGGAGGAAGAGGAGGAGGAGGAGGAAATTCAAGAGGCGAGGAATTTCAGTAGACCAAAGGCAAAAAATGGTGTATGCAGTAAGAAAAGAAGTGCAGGAAAAATCTCCTCAAAGAGGGGAAGGAAAATACACACAGAACAACTGGAAGAGGAGGAAGAGGTCAAACTAGAGGAGGAGGAGGAGGAAGAGAAGGAGAAGGTGGATAGAGATGGAAATGACGAAGAAGAGGAGGGAGATAGAGATGGAGAGGATGAAGATTTTGACTATGAGGATGAGGATGAGGATGATGAGTTTTTCCCTGAGGAAGATGATTATTCAGATGAGGAAGAAGAAATGAGAGGGAAAAAGAAGACCAATGATGGCATGAAAATGGTCAAAAAGGTTTTTCAGAAGAAAAGGTCCTCTGTAGTTTCGACTAGAGGTAGAAAAAGGCAGAGTTCTAGAGCAACAAAGAAGCCCTTGAGAAAGAAAAGAAGAAAGAATGGGAGGTTAAGGAAGAAAGTAAGATGTGAAGATGAAGATGAAGATGATTTTATAGATAATAGCCCAACCATGACAACAAGTAAGAAAAAACGGGGCCAGAAGAGAAAAAGGGTACTTCTTTCAGATTCAGAATATGCATCTTCTGGATCGTCTGATTTTGAGTTTACTATATCTGAAGAAGAGAGAGAACAGGTGCGAGAAGCCAAAAAATTGTGCGGAAATTTGAGAAATAACTTGAGGAGTTCATCCCATCTAATAAACAATGAAGAGGTTGGTGCCCATGAGGAACAAGTTCAGTTGCGAAAACCGCCAGCTCGGAAGGGTAAGGAAAAGATAGAAGAACCTCAAGGAAGAAAGGGTAAGGAAAAGGTGGAGGTAAAAAGTGAGATGGGTAAGCAAGTGTGTGGGATTTGTCTGTCCGAAGAAGATAAAAGAAGAGTTAGGGGAGTACTAAATTGCTGTACTCACTTCTTTTGTTTTGCTTGCATTATGGAGTGGGCAAAGGTGGAATCTCGTTGCCCTTTGTGTAAGCAGAGATTCAAAACAATCAGCAAGCCTGCTCGGTCAACCACAGGGATTGATTTAAGAGAAGTGGTGATACAAGTCCCCGAACGTGACCAGGTATCTGAATTCTTCCTCATAGCTTTTATATTTTCTTAAATTTATTGCTTCTAATAGATATGTCTTGATTTCATTTGCAGGTTTATCAGCCCTCTGAAGAAGAACTCAGGAGCTATATTGATCCATATGAATATGTTATTTGTTCAGAGTGTCATCAAGGTGGAGATGATGGCCTCATGCTACTATGCGATATCTGTGATTCCCCTGCACACACATATTGTGTTGGTTTGGGGCGGGAAGTTCCTGAAGGTAATTGGTATTGTGAGGGCTGTAGACCAGTCGCTCTGGGATCATCAAGCTCCCAAGTTCAAGAAGGTGTGGCTGATCCAAGGTTGACAATCCAGAACCTTCCTGTTAGGCCACCTCCTGCTCTACATGTACGAGAAAGTATAGACCTCAACTTGATTTCCTCACCCCGTGCAGCTTTTAATCAAGGTTTTGGGCATCTCCCATCTTCTAGATTTAGTGGCAGAAGTGTTGAGGGATCTTCACCTGTATCTGGTGGAGCGCCAACGTTATCAGAGAGACGCTGGATACACCGTCAAATTCAACAATTACTTTCAATAGATAGGATGGCTGCTACACCTGGCAGAACCACCAATGGTTTTTCAGCTACCAGTTCAACTAGTAACTTGTATAGCACTCAAATTGATCAAAGCAGGGGAACCGCCACTCTTCATGCAAGGACGCAGGATGTGGGAACGTCATACCACACATTTTTTGATGACAGATTATGTAACAATACCTCTCCGCTAATGCAGAATGGGCCATTATGGCCTGGACTCATGGCGACACCCCCAGTACCAGATTGTGAACAAGTTCATCAGTTCAGTAGATCAAACATTGTCCCTGATGATGGCTTATCCACTGCTGTCAGAGAAGAGACGAACTTTCACACTGCGAAGGAGCAGTTGCAGTCGATGGTTAAAAGTCACCTGAAGAGTTTGTCCCAAAATATTGATTTAGGTTAGTATTGCTTTTTCTTCAGTTACAGATTTTTTTTTCTGCCCCATTTTTATCGTTCATCCTATGGGAAGGGAGGGGGATTTTTTTCTACATTTGGTACTCGAATTCATATTGGGGCCTTCCCGTCTATCAAACCTCAGGGCCCGGATCATTATGAAATTTAGGACATACTTTTATGTCTGTGAAGAGAACCTTTATGATATCTAATAACAGGGCAGTTGCATCATGGTTCCATTGAAGTGCTTTTTGCTCATTTCATTCCATTCATAGAAAAATCAAAAATTGCTTTTATCCCTTTGTTTCAGGCCACAGTACTTTCAAGGATGTTGCAAGGAGTTCTATGCACACCATACTAGCAGCTTGTGATCTTGAGCACAAGAACAGTGAAGTTTGCAATGTGCCTCCTCCGTCTGCCTGTCCGCACATGGAACTAATGGCTGGCGGGCCAACTAGTCTGATTAAAGGTTGCTGCTCATCGTGCTTTGATTCTTTTGTAGGAGATGTGGTGAAGAGGGTTTTGGACACAAGAGTTTCATCCCAGTGGTTACGATTAGGTCTATAGGCATAAAATTATTGCAATGTGTCCAAAGACACCTTTTTTGTTAGTTCAGAAAGACAAAAGAACATTTCATTTACTTGTTTATAGATATCACATGAATATGATTTACTCTGAACAGAAAGGCTGCTGCTTCTAACATTTTATTTTGTTTAACTTGGCGCTTATACAGATACTCGTATTTGGTTAAATATAAATGCCGAAGATTCTCGGGTATTTCAATTTGAATCCAGTTATAAAAAGTTTGTAATTCGTCTTATTTTATTCACAGCTTATGTAAAGGCGATATCGACGATTTTTTACATAGTGTCAGACATTGGGTTTATGCTCTGTCGGTAGCCACGCTGTTTGTCTCGTCTCCATAAATGGATTATTTTTCCTTTCCTTGATACAAACATTCGCGACAGTTCTTTATATCTTTACACAAGCCAAAAATTTGTGCCTCATTATTTTCAGAATGAAATTCTAATCTTCATCTATTTTGTTTTTGCTTTTCTTATAGAAGGAAACATTTTTTGTTTTTCTTATGGAAAAACGTGATTTGCTCGCGGTACGTACTATGTTGAGATGCCCCGTTGTTTATTGTGATTTTGATGAATCATCATAAAATATAAAAGTTCCAAGCACAAAGCGATTACCGGTAGGAAAGGATCCTTTTCATTTAAGCTTTATGATCTGAGATTAAAGGAGATGATAAAACTCTTGAACTAAAAACATCAGTTCACATATAAAACATAAATTACATTCATTTTCTACTACTTATTCCCACTCTGATCAAATACATAGACAATTTCACCAGGCAAACCATACATTCCAGGTATCGCATGTGAATTACCCACTACTGAAGCAGTCACCTCCATGAATTTCCTTCATAAATTGTCATCAAGTATGGTGGACAGCAACAGCCCTTGAACAAACTCGCATCTTTTTGCCTTCTCCTCCTTATCCTTAACTGACAAGGTTGATGTCTCCACATTTCTAAACAGAAAGAATACATACATTAGAAACCAGAAGATGCAATTAAGACAATCAAACGTGCCATTTAGTTTGTTTTTGCTGGCATATTATGTCCTTCGCAAACATTGTTTTGCAACAAAGCACCAAATTGATTGGTTGGGACGGTTAAAGGTCATGGAAAGCAGGCGTATTAATTCGAAAATAATCTACAAAAGAAATCAGATTAAGCAAATAGGTTGTTCCACTGAATTAGGCAATGCAGCTATCAATATACTCAAGCAAATGAAACATGGCCGTATCACATGGTTGGCAGGGAGAATAGACAGGGTGGTCGAAAATCATCTCAGTGAAAAAAATCTTAGCCAAAAATGTCATAATATTAGAGTGATACCGAACAGTTTCTACACTCTAATATAAGTACAATAAATGGAAACAGTAGGCAACCAACCCTACCAGGAACACCTTTGCAATACTGAGCAAAATTCCATGAAGAGGAAGTAGAAGTTTTTTGAAAAAGAAATATAACCGAAATAGATATACCTTGTTGACACACTCTCATCTGAGCCTTTTTTAGATGATCTTGCCTCAGTGTGCAAGTGAGGCTGAGAGCTGGTATGTTCATTAGCTAAAGGCAGTATAAATGATGACAACAGTGGATCAGCTGCATTAGACGAGGACACTATACATGAAGATCCACCAAAAAGGGATTGCAAATTTCCTTCTCGTAGCTCCTTCCTCAATAATGATAGTGTTGAATAAGATCCACCTTTCCGTGATTTCCTTTTTCGCTGCATGTATTCACTGGTTAAGAAAATCAATCAAGTAAAAAAAAGGGTTGGGTTTAAATGTAAATTTGCTGGGTTGTCTTCAAGTTTACTTGAAGATCCTTTTGAAGTAAACATTTTGGCAAAATGTTCCATAATGTAAAAAAGGTTAACTAGGTGGATGCTCAATTAACCTGCATTTAAGTAAAAAAAATTGTGCTAATAACCATTTAAGAATTAATACAACCAATTTAACTTCTTAAAAAAAGGATATCTTAAATATACTCCCATGTTGTAGGGTTATATGTGCTACCATATCAACCCCCACCCTCAATGCACAAACTGGACATACCTGCAGAAACAAATGATAGAATCAGAAAAACTATTGATCTACTTGATCATGAAAAGGTGCCACTTTGTTTCTAATAATATCAGTCTCCAAATA